>Ga0179591_1269017_pt1 | contig 20518 bp, 20 predicted proteins | sample CZOMad2_1_08_16f_FD_182891 | JGI IMG/M metagenome (GOLD analysis project Ga0179591, IMG submission 182891) | Vadose zone soil fungal communities from Angelo Coast Range Reserve, California, USA - CZOMad2_1_08_16fungal (PacBio error correction) | ecosystem: Environmental > Terrestrial > Soil >... | reverse complement strand
TCTTGCCTGGGCGCTTTTCCCTATTTGCGAACCCCCTTCCTTGTTTAAGCGCCCCGTTCCCCTTGCGACGTAGATTCTAGGAATCTTTTTTCCATCAGTGCCGCTCCCCCTCTTTCCCCATACCTCCCATGGGCTTTCTCCTCTTGCGACGCGAACCGTTCATAGCCCTAGTCGCGAGAATTTCTGGGACATAAGCGATGTCGATCCCCCTTTTCGAAACGATAGGCGCATTTTTTAAAGCCTCTTCCCCCGTCCGGTAACCCGGTGAGAATTTCTCGGAAGCCCCTTAAATAGCCTTCGGGGTGTTCTATGTCTCCTCGAGCGGACCCCTTGGTAGGAATCCAGTTACGGGACCCCGAGGTTAACACCCAGCTCGACGACAAGTCGAGCCCCCCGGCCTGAGACGACGATCCCCCGATCCTCAAGGGCCATCCCCTTTTCCAATCCGTAGAGGCCTCCTCCGTTTGCGCGTCCTTCTACAAAAGTCCCGAGGTTCTTGCTAGTCCCCCTAATGAGTTCGAATGCTTCTCCCCCCTGACGCTTGCAGTCGACCTCTGAGGTTCTTTTCTTTTCCTAGTGTTCTCTTGTTGAGTCGGTGATACCTCGTTCTTCCGTCCCCCTTCTCGTTAGGATCCCTGTCTGGCGAAGGGACAGACCTTAGATTTTTTGGGAAGACTGCCATCTTCCTTGGTACCCCTTCCCGCGAGTAGTGTCTTCTTCAGGTACGATCCTCTTGCTCCCGCATTTTTCGGGTCTTCATCAAGGTTCAGAGGGGTAAGATCTCCGTTTCCAGCCTCAGCGAGCCTGACGCGAGTCTTCCCCCCCGCGTTGGGTCCTTTCAAGTTTGCGCTCTGAAGAGTCGTTCCTTTACGAGATAAGGTTCCCTTTCCTTGCGGAGCGCCGCGCTGTGTGCGCCGGCGAGATGCTTTTCAGCTGGTTTGAGATCGTCCTTGATTTCCCATCAACCTCGCGACTTTCCGCCTCGGCCCGGGTAGAGCTTCTGTAGTTCTGTCGAAACCGGTCCGGCGGCACGAAGTGTCCTCTTCTACGGCCGCCGTTCCAAGCTTTAAGTCAGATCTACCCGCAAGGCCAGGTTCATCATTTGGGTGTGAACTTCCCTGAAGCGAACCTCTCCTGTGGAGATGCCCGGACCTTTCCCCTTAGGCAAGTAGAACTTCTCTCGGCCGCGCCTCCACTTCAGAGATTGCTTCTTTACCCACAGTCCCGGTCCCCCCCCTCGCAAAAATGAGGTCTCCCCCAACTATTTTGCCCCCGGCGTGATCGACTTTGCGATGATGGAGGCCTCAAGTTGCCTTCTCGGAATCCTTTCTCCTCCCACAAGGTTCCCTTTTGTGCTACCTTCTGAGAGGCTTCGCGGGATTCTCCAACCCAGGGTCTTTCTCTAGTAAATGCGCAACCTCGTTAGACGGTTTGACCCCCCTCCTTCACGAATCCCTTCCTTTCTAGGGATGCTTTTTTGTCAGAGATCCTCTTCAGTAGCGATGTTCGAGTTTTCCCTTCCTTTCTCAGCAGTGAGATTGGTTTGCTCTTCTCCCCTGCATGAAGCAAGTCCCCTCTCGGACGGGATCCGAGCAGAAGGAGTCTTATTCCCACGTGTTTTATGGTTGTTCTCCCTCGTGTGGACCCCCCCTTTCTTCCTCTTTTTCGGTGAGCGCCCGTGGGCAGCACAACATTGTTTTCTTTTATGAGCGCTGGTTGTCCCCACCCGCGGGGACTCCTGGCGTCCGAGTCTCCCCCTCCCAAACTCCAGATGTTTTCTTCGGCGGAACGTCAATTGCAACTCCTACATGCCTAGTCCTTTTTCCACAATCAGGGACTCGTCGAGCCGGGATCTTCTCCCCGTGGACCTCACGCGGGTCTCTTTCTGAAGGAGCTCCGAAACCCCTCTCGTTGTCGTCGTCCATCTAAGGTTGCAATAGTATGTCCGTTCAGTCACAGCCTGGGCCCCTCCTCTTCCCTTGAGTCGGACGCTGTCTTTTTTTCCCAACCGTGAACGCCCTCCCGAACCCCCAGACGGCTTTCTTCTCTTAAGGAAAACTCTTCCCAGCGGGCCTCCCTCCACCCGGTGGCTTCCTCCCGAGCGGGCGCGCGGATTGTTTCCCAAATCTCCTCAGTTGTTGTTGTCTGAGGAGGTCCCCTCATCGGTCAATCCCCGATAGCGACTTAATCAGGGGGCTTTCCCACCTGGTTGACCCTTTTTAAAAGCTATTTTCGTTTCCAGTCTCGGCAGCTTTTTCTCTGGTTGGGTCCTTGCCAACCCCGCAAGCGTTTCTCCCACTTGGCCTGGAGCGCGTTCTTCTCATCGATTTTCACCTTCGTTTCTTCTCCTTCCCATGAACTGTCGTGTTTGCGTCGATTCCGTCCATCCCCCCTCCCTGCTTGAGACTCCTCGTTTACAGCGAACCGGGATCCCCTCCTGTGAAATGGTTTTCTCCCCCCCCTCCTGAAGGTCGGTCAACGCTTAAAGTCCTTCCCCCCGCGAATGCCTTCTCTTAGGGGTCATGCGGTTACTCCCGGCCCTCATGGTATCTCTCGCCACCATTCAAAGTCTTCGTCACTCATTCCAACGGCTTTACCGCGTAAAACCTAGTTGTTCCACCTCTTTTCCCCAGAAAAAAACGGGGTCTCAGGGCATTTTCCCCTTACTCTCGTGAGCGTGCGTCTCTTTTGAGGACCGAAGAGCGTTCTCGTCCCCTTCACGTCCTCTAGAACCTCCTTCCTACTGGCCGGCGCCGGGTTCTTTCTCTCGCTGAACGCATCGCTCTCTGAACTGGGTCTTTACATGACGATCCACCTCAGAGGGCATACCTTTCCCTCGACACAGGTTATTTTCTTTTTCCCTTATAGACGATTTTCCGTGGGCTGTCTCAGCCTCCACCTATCGTATCTCCCCCTTGCAGTAGGCCCCGACGGGACCGCTTCCAATGGTGGATCTTGGACTGACCTTAGTTTGGAAACACGTTCCCCAGCTGCCGCAGCATTAGTCTCTCACGCCGGGCCTCCTTCTTGTGTTTCTCTTCATCAGGACGCAGTTGTTCGTCCCCCTCTTGTCTCTCAGTTTTTCCCCCCCCCAATCCGGCCCCTCTGACTTCTAGGGCTTCCCCTTTTCTTCGCTTTCTAAGTTCTTTTCCGTGAGCGTCCTCTTGGTCAGAAGTTTCTCTTGCATGTTTCCCCCCCCTGGAGGTAGCTCGCTTTTTTATTAGATCTGACGTTCCTCCCCTTTTCCTTAGCCTCCTCTCGACGCGGCCCCTTGTTGCGACAAAGCCTTTTTTACCTCACCAGGCTTCCTGAGAGACCTTCCGGCCCTTTGAGAGGATACACTCCGCGATACGTCCTCTAAGAAGGCTTCCGCTCCTCTCTCGACACCCATGAGCCCTTCATATATGAGATTTCTCCCTCCTCCTCGGGGGACACCCCTCCCGCCTGACTTTTCCCCAACCCACGCTGGTTAGCCTCCCTCCCGGTCCAGGGACGAGCTGGCCCTCCCGTCAATGCAGAATCTCCTGGAACCTTCGGTTCTCGCTGGAGCGCTCCCCTTCGAGGCCTCGATTTCTCCCTTCCTCCCCCGCGATCGTTTTCTCCCGCCGGAGCCGAGGGCAGCTCCCCGATCCTCCCCCTGTTTGTCCCTTCCCGCCAGAAAGAGAAGGAAGCGGGTTCCCCTCCCGAGCCCCTGGATCACCGTCTCCGCCGCACGCTAGAAGAATATTTCTCTCATTAAATTTTCCTTTTCCGCGCGCACGCTAGTAATCGTACTCGACGTGTATGAGTCGAACCATAGACCACTCGTACTCCCGGTCGGTTCCTTTTCCTTGTATCAGCCCCTCCCCGGGTCTCAAGTCCCTGCTTTTCCCCGGGTCTCAAATGATAGCTTTCGTCTCATTTCTTCCGAAGGAGATCGCTTTCGTTGCTTAACCTTTTTCGATCCTCCTCTGATCTTCCCCTCCCGATACGCTGCTTTTTCCTTGCCCCCGCGCAAACATGAGGGCTCTTTGAGCCCCCTTTCTCCTGGCGGATAAGGGAATTCGTCGTTTTTTTTTTCCAGAAAAAGTCCACGATCGTGTGTTCCACATCCCTCGCTCTGACTGGTCTGGGCCAACATTTTTTCTCTTCGCCTGCCTTCTCTCGGTAGCGCCGCTTGCTGGCCCCCCTTTACCCAGGTTTTTCCGGGTTGAGCGGCACTGGGATACGGGCTCCCCTGTCCGCTCCTTTTTCTGCGTACACGAGCGGTTTCGCACAAGACCTTGACCGCGGAACCTCCTTTTTGTCACGCTCAAAGTCTTTAGATCCAACCGTCTTTTTCGGCGCAAGCCCCTTGACGCGAAAACCTCCCCCCCTCTTATCCTGAATCATCCCTCGATAGCGTGCCGCGTTTTGGAATCGGCCTAAGCCTTACTGAAGTGGAATACACCTCTTCCCCGGGCCTTTCTCTGATCCCTCAGGAGGCCGGCGGCCTTGGCTCTCTCTCTCCGACTTTCCGGGCGGTCCCCTGCCGGATATTTCCTGTTCTCAACACGACTCGCGTGTCTGAGGAAATTCTATTATCCCCATTTTTCGGGCGAGCCCAAGGCGGAGATAGTTTTTCCTGCCCTGGGACGTTGAACTTTTCCAAGAGAAATTCCCCTTGCCAGTTGCGCTTTTCTTTTTCAGCCGCCGAACTCTCTCTTATCTCAAACCTACCCTCCCCAGGCGGAATTCCCTCCCTGAAGCGTTTCCTTCCAGGAATGTAGAGGGCTTTTCTCCAGGAACCCTCGCCTTCGCGTTCGAGCGAGTAGTCGAATCTGTCCCTTCCGCTTGAAGTAGCTGCGGGAGAAGGTGCGAGTGGCTGGATCCCTCCATGCCAAGCATCCTTTCTCTTTGTGTACTGCCGTTCGGCCTTTTCGCGTAGGTACTTGTCCTCCCTCCCCCCTCTCTTCCGGATGTAGAATCTTTGCATACTTTTCTTATTTTTAGAAGAGCGAGCCGTCTCCGCACTGCCTGGTTCTCCTTCCCCACAAGCAGGAAAGACGATCCTTTCATGCTTCATTTACTCTATATTTTCCCTCTCTTTTTGGTGTTGAGCCTCGCCACACGGTGTTGCTTGTGGCAGCCATCCCCCGCGTCGTTTCTCGGCGACCCCTTCGCTACGGATGGACTCCCCCTCAAAATTGACGGATATCTTTCTTAGAAAAAGGAATATTCCTTGACCTTTTCGCGCCGTCTAAAAGGACGTACCCCACGACATGAATCTCGGATGGAAGTCCCCCTTGATGAGTGTCTTCCCACATCCTTTCCCGGCGACCTCTAACTGGTATCTCTCCCTGAGCTGAGTAGATCTCCCTTCGAAGCCCACTTCCCCCCCTTCCTGGTAGATGGGATCTCTTCGTCCTTTCCTTTCCTAAATTCCGGTTGTCTTCCCGCTTAGCGGTCTTTCTCCCCGCCCCGCAGGGCGTCATAAAGTTTTCTGAAAGGCTCCCTTTCTCCCCGTCGCTGCCGTTTTTTCTCTCTTCCAAAGTTCCGGTGCATCCGGGAACTGATCGAAGCCTTTCCCCTTTTGAATGGTCCTTGACGAAGGCTTCGTCGGTGATTTCCTCGTCGGGATTTATGCAAGGCCGGCCTCTTTTCTTCCGGAAGACAGCCCCTCCGCTGAGCCGAAGGCCTCCGATCAGCTCCATTTTCCTTTCCCAGAAGGAAGGAAGTTTCTCCTCGAGGAGCAGGTCTACTCCCCCTCGCTTTCAGCAGTGGAAGTTTCCTTCTGTAGGAGTAAATCTTGGTCCGAGGTGGTCTTCCTTAGCGTCTCGGAAACGTTTTTTGCCTTCGAGCGCGTCTCTTGTAGAATTTTAGGTTTGACTTTTCCTTAGCCCGATGGTAGCGGGCTTTCTTTCTCCCTCCCCCCAGTCGGTAAGTCCTAGAAGTCGACCGCTCGTCGAGAATACCACGTATTCCCTCTTGCGCACACTCCTCCCCCTTTGTTTCCTATCCCCGCGCAGAGGCTCCCGAACAGGGCTTACCTTTCCCGAGATCGAGACTGTTGGCTCCTTCTTTTTTTCTTTCTTGTCGAAAAGATCTGGTTATGGATTCCCCGCTCCCGTCTTCTTATCAGCAGTCCCCTCGGTGAAGTCACTCGACCTTTCTTCTTTGGTGTTTTTTGAGGCAGTTAAGCCCAGCGAGAGTTCCGGCATCAGTTTTCCTCGATAGAGAAAACTCCTTCCCTATCGTCCGTCTCGTCGGGGAGAAGCGCCGTTTTTCCAGGTTATTACCCTTTCCACATACGTCTTCTTCTTGAGACCGGGAGAACTTCCCCACCGGACCTTGACGAGAGTGGCTTCCCTCGTTCCTCACCGCATCGTGATTCTCGTGAAGGTCTGCTCACAGTAGGGCAGGTATCTGACTTTTCGTATACCCCAGCACTTTCCCGCGTGGATCCCTTTGTCTCGGCTGGCCATCATTCTCTCTCTTCTCCAGAGAAGGACAAAGGACCCCTTCCTCAGTTGCGGTTTTTAGACAGCTCGGCGGCGCCTTTTTCCCGAGCTCTTGCGGGTCGGAAGTCGAGGTCCCGCTCCCTTTTCATCCCCCCCAGGCTTCCGCCTGAAAGCGGCATCACGCAGTCTGCCCCTTTTTAGAAGAACAGTCCCTTTCCTGGAAACGCGAGAACCAGCTCTTTTGAGCCACGGTCACTTCGAGATGGAAGAAGAGCCCTCGATCTCTGAACCTTGAGGAGAGAGCGAAGGACCCCCTCCTCCTTTGACATTACGCATTATCCCCCTCATGAAGACATCTCACCTCTCCTGAGAAGTGAAAGTAGATTCCTTCCTTAGGCACCTATGATAGATCCGAGAGTTCTCCACCGCCGCCCCCTGTGGATTCATAAGATGACTAGATCTCTCGAAGTTAAAGCTTCTTCCCCCCGAGTAGAGATTCTCTGTCGAAATACTCTTGAAGGGGCTTGTCTTTTTTCTTAATGCCCTACTTTATGAAACTTTTAGGAGAAGCTCTGGCAAGTTCCCGGCCTCGAGATGAAGGGTTCTCCTGAGGTCATGCCCGGCGAGATTGCCCCTGGAGGAAAACTTCCTCCACCCCAACCCCCGGCCGGAAAAAAAACTTTGTCATCCACAACACAATTCTTCTTCTGAAAGGATGTTCTTTCAAATGGAAGAATGCTTCCTAGCGTATTTCTCTTTTCTAGAGCTTGATACGTCAAAGCTTCCTCAAAACGGTGTGGTGTTCTTTCCGGTCGAATTCTTTCGTTTCTTTTTGAGGTGGTCCGTGGAATAGAGTCCCAAGCCCTCTTCTTTTTCTGATCGTGTCTCGTTTCCCAACAGCATTCGTTTTAGGGTCCCGACGTGGATCTCCTTTCAAAGAATAAGGCAGGTTCCTTTGAGAATTCGATCGCCTGGAGAGGACCGGCCTTTAGCGAGGTCTTTTGTCCGAGTCCTCTCTAGTGAGATCTTGCTCTGAAATAGTAGGGTACTGCCTCTTTCCAAGTCTTTTTTCCTCTTCCTGACGGGACCCGAGAAGAAGGATCCTCCTTCCCCCCCTTTCTTTAAACATATTTTTACGAATATAGGAGCCCGCCTCCTTTCTTCAGTGGCTCCTTTGGTTCATAAGAAGACTTTGGCCCTTGATTGGGATCTAGCTGCCCGAGCTCCCCGGCCTTTTCCCCTTCGTCCATGCTTTCTCCTTTTCACTTGAAGAGTTCCAGACTGAAGGAGTTAACTTTCCTTCCGCCGTCGAGCCCAGGGTCTCCTGATGGCCCTCCGTGGCTCGATATCATTGGGAAAGTGACGTTAATAGGTTCCGGAGGTTTTCCTCCCCTCCACAAATTCGTGTTAGTAGAGAAGCCTTTTCTAGATGCGACGCTTTTTCTTCTCTCCTCCAGGCCCAAATTTGTTCCCTCGGAGGGGTGGCCTTTCTTTTCTCCCCCCCCGGAACAAATCTTTCGGAGGAGTTTTCCCTTTTTCCCCAATAGCGGGTCAATGTCCTTTCTTTTCTCCCAATTTCTCTGCTGAAGTCCGATCGGTTCCCCGGTATTGAACGATGCCCCCAATCCTCCCTTTCGCGAAGATATTTGTTCCTTTTCTTTCCCATGGTTTTCCCCCACGGTTGACTCTCTTTTCCCCCCAGTTGAAAAGCTAATTTTTCCGTTTCCCCTATCGGTTTTTTGGAGGGAGTTACGGTCCCCATGACAACACCAGCCAGCGGCTTACTTCGAGGATCTGAGGTGTTCTTTCCCTTCTGCTGCAGCAGAACCTGCCCCTTTTCCGAAATGGAACTTTTCTTTCGAGTCAGTACTCAGTCCTTCCCCCCCTTTCCTGGATACTCTCTTTCCCCCTTCCTCGTTTCCCCCTCCCGGCTCGAAGTTCGGCGTGGAACTGAACTCCCTCTCCCTCGGAAAACGCTCTCCCTCTTTACCTTGCCTCCCGGTTCTCCGAATCTTGGAGGGCAGGCGGTTTTGAGCTCCTCATGTTATAAAAGTCCTTCCGCCACCCTCTCAAAGTATCGATCCCCCCCCTTGAATATCCCCCCCGTGAGTACTTTTTGTAAGACGTTGTTCTTTCAAACACACCATCACGGGGGCTCTTTTTTCCGGATGCGCTTTCTCTCATAAAGCTCTGTTCTTCCCTTCTTTGTCTGTTCCCAGACGATCGTTCCTCACAATTCTCTAAAAATGACACTCCTTTCAGGAGCCTCTTCCTAGGACCCCCCACACGTCCCTTCCCCCGCGAAAGAGGAACCTTCCTTTACCACGTCCCCCCTAGGGCACCCCCAACGCGAAGGGTGCTGTTCGAAGTTCCCTACGGATTAGAAAGGTGCTTGTCTCCCTTTCTGCTTCTTCACTTGCCGCACCCCACTGAAAGGACCCCCCCTACCCCTCCTGAAATTTTTTGTGGCCGTTCTCCCTTCAAAAAAGTAACGATGCCCCTCGGAAATCGCTCTCCCCCCCAAAAGGAAATCCTGGTAAGGGACTCTACCTCAGTTGGTCTCCCGGGAACCTGCGCCCGGGTCCCAAGTCCCCCCTTCTGAGTGGAATTCCCTAGAATTAATCGCCCGGTCTCTCAGTAACGGCTCCCTATGATCGTCAGAAGTGTCGTCCTTAACCCAGTCCCAGGATCTTCTAGATAGGAGGGGATCTTGATATCTACGTTAAGCCCCACTGCTCTCTCTGCTATATATAGATTCTTTTTCTCACCTGCCCCCCTCGCGCTCTACCCCCCGGCGACGAGTTGACGGTCTGGTCTTTCTTGGAGATGCTGCGCCAGTACTTTTCTTTTCGCGTCAGTCCTGCGCTCTTCCCCCTCCGGCTTCCTGGTGCACATGATTGCGAACGGCAGATCGGATCTTTTCGATACCTCTCGGAAGTAGAGCCAAACTCGACAAACCAAGATGTTTTTTAAGCTTCCCCTCTATGTCTTGCCATGCAGAAGGACTTTCCCCTTCTTTCGTTAAGCCCCCGACTGGGCTGATCCCTCGACTTTGACCTGCCCTCTGCGCTCGTTCCCTTTCTATGTTTTCCTCCCCCCCGAGTAAGACGATCCTCTTCCTTCCGCTGAACGAGAAGGATGGCCTGGCAACGGGGCTCCTTCCTCCGATCACCGACTCCTTCCATCTAATCTTCCAGAACATGACAACAGGCGCTTCCCGGTGCAGTTTAACGGACTCTCGATCGTCGAATCTAGACACTAGGGACGGTGGTTTCCGGGCAGACGGTTCCTTTCCACGCCCTCCTCCTGATGTGGCCATTAAAGGGAATCACCTGTCCGTCTCTTATAGAAGGAGGCCGTGTAATTTTCTCGATCGATCACTACCTCCCGATGTAAGACCCCCCTCTCGATTTTGCCTCCCGACTGACCCACACAGAGGGCTCCGGTCCCCCGCGTTACTCTCCCTCGTGCTCCCTTTCTTCAAGGACGGGAGCTTCTCCAGAACAAGGACTTCGTGTTCGACACCCTCAATCGATGACACGCCCCTTTTCTTGGCCACCCTTTCTTTTCGCCGCTTCGAGCCTGTCGAGACGCATACCTTCTCGGACAAACAAATCCCGTCCCCTTTTGCAAGGATAGTGTTCTGTTCTTCAGAATAGGTAGCCGGTATTGCTGCGCCACAAGAGATGGCCTCAACACCTAAAAGGAGGAACCCCCCCTCTTTCCAATCCCGGGTCCCTTTACAGCCTGCTTTCTCCTATAGCACCGGTCCCCCTGGTCTGGCGCAGCCCCCCTGCGTACCAAATCTAAATAGGGGAGCTTTATCTCTTCCACCTTTGTGATTCCCTTTTATAGGATCAGGAAGGACAGACCTTCCGATGCCGGACGTCCCTTCAGCGGCTCTTCTAACGATCTGACGAGGCTCCTAAGAATTTCCCCGGTCCTCCGCGATTCTCTCCCACCTAAACGGTGGCGAAGCCCCTTATCGCGCCTTAGTCCCTATAGCAGGCGGCTCCCTCTCCCTTTAGGTTTTTTCCTCCGCTGATCCCGGAACCTTTCTTTCCCGAGAAAGCGCACTTCCCCCCTATCCGAGCCCCTCCTCTTCGCCGCTTCCGTTCAGCAGCGAATTTCTTCTTCACGACCCCTTTGCTCGGCGATTTTCCACCGCGAATCCGGCCCTACAAAAGTTCTGGTCGTGCGGAAGAATTAGCGCCTAGCGTTTCCCCCCCCAAACTTCTCCCCTAGTAGGCTCCTTCCGCGGAAGTCGTACGACAGGGGCGTTTCGGACTCTTCTCCTTTCTTTCATCGGAACTGACTCCCTTCTCTACATAACTTCTGTCGTCCGGTATTTTGACGTTCTCCCTCGTTCCCTTGCTTAAGTTCCCCTCAGCAGGTGTAGATAGAAGTATCCCTTGTTTCAGTATAGAGACGTTTCGCCGAGCACGCTCCTTCCTTTTTCTGATTACAAGCAGAATCTCGTTGTGACGCTTCCCTTTATACTACCCTGTTTTTTTTTGTTGCCACAGGAGCTCCCCCCTCCCTATACTTCTTTGCCCCTATGTGTCCTTTCCACCCACCGCCACCCCCTTTTCTCTCTCTGTGCTTTTTCGAGAAACCAGGCTCGCCCTTTACCCCCTTCGGCTTTACATCCACTCAACTTCCCTTTCTTGAGAAGTTTTTCACATTCTCTATCTTAGGCTGCCGTTAAAAGGACGAGTCTCTTCCCCCTGCCCGGACAACTTTATTACTCTCTACCCCCATGCCGGGCATTTTATGAAAGCCCCAGCAGAAGTCGTCCTTTTTTACTGCTCATTAGCGGTTTTCCCGACAATCAAGCAGAAGTCCCTCCTCCCTGCTGGGTCAGTCTCTTGCTTTTTTTCTGACATTCGTTGCCGGACTCTCCTCTTTTTGATGAAGGAGGGCCTCTCGATCATCCCCCTTCCCTTCTCTTCAAAGGGGAACTTTTTTTCCACTCTCCACGCGCAGTGTTTAGAGGGAATTTAGCCTCCCCTCCTCCCCCTAAGGTTTTCCGATAGCCGCCTGCTCCCAGATGAAGAAATGACGATCTCTTCAGTAGATTGCAGAAGAGAGGATGCTAGCCTCTTAGATTGAAGGACGTCATTTTTTCAGGACGAAGCTTTCCCGAGAGACTCGCGACCTCCTTTCTACTTTATAAAGTGTTATACCGGAACTCTTCTATTAAAAGTCTTCCACCCATTAGCCCCCCTGAAAGAGATTTTCACGGCCCCCTTCCCCCGGAGAAGGCAGTCGTTCTTTCACCTCGTCTTCTGTCGGCTCGCTTCGCGTAGTAATAGTGCCTTGGCCGCGTTCTTCCGACGATGGAAGACCCTCTTTGGACCCGGGATTTTGGTGCCTCTCTTCGCTCTCTATTTTTGCTCCACCCCCCCGTGTCCCCCAGTCCGAAAGAGTCTATCCGACCTATAGTATCCCCCCCATTATCCCGAAAGCTTCCCCAAGGTTTCTTCTTTCTTGGGTTTTACGATTCGAATCCCCCCTCCGCGAATTTTCAGGAGGATCCCGGACCTCTATTCTCTGTTCTTCAAGACCGGGCTTTTTCTTCCGGTTCGAAAAAAGATCGCTTGGACAAGTTCTCATGCCCCGGGAGAAGAGACCTCTCGAAGAGCACTTCCCCCCCGTCTCCTTCTGTTCTGAGCAGGCCGACCGCCTCTCCCCGTTGGTCGGCATTTTCCGAGGTTTCTTTCAGAAGCGGAAAAACCCGGTGAGACGCCAAGCTTTTTTCTGAGTTCTTTTCGACGAGGCGATAACCACTAGTCCACACGTCCTTAGGAAGTGATCCCTCTTTTCTGGAAGCCCCTGCAAGCCACAAAGAGGCTTTTTTTTCTCGGTCGAGCTTCCCTCCCTGAATAGAGAACGGATCTCCTCGGGGAGGTTCTTTGATCCCTGCACTGGGATTGTTCCCTCCAAAGAGTTAGCGAGAGGAAGTCTGATACAAGTTTCCCTTCCAGTTCCGGCGTTACATCCTTATCTTCTCCTCAATAATGGGAGGTTTTTTCCCAAGAACCTGAGAACCGCGGAAGATAAGTTTTCCAAAATTGCGCCCTTCCTTCTCCGAAGAGGCGCTCTCTGGCACGTTTTTTTTAGGGGCCCCCTTTAGTAGAGGGACCTCCCTCCCCTTTAGCGCACATGAACGCCTCAACCGAGGTTCGTCGTCCATCGCGTTAGAAGAAAGCTCTTGGAAGCCGCGTCAGCGTCGGTTTTTTCCCTCCAGTGCTTTAACGGGACATTCCCCTTCGATCTCCGATCCCCGAAATAATGTTCTTTCAGACCGTCTGATCTGAGGTCTTCCGGCCAGTTGCGAGCTCTCGTACTGATGCAAGCCCTAAATTTCGCCCCGGTTCCCTTCTGAGGAACCTGGTATCTCTCTTTTTCGCCTAAACCGGCATTTTTTTAAAGAAGCCTGAATCTTCCCTTTCTTCTCCTGAACGGAAGATCCCCCCTTGTCCAGCTATCCTCGGAAGGGGTGAACGGCCCCCAGGCTGAACGTTCCTTAAGTCCTTCTACGTCCTTCCGTTCGGCACTCTCTTTTCCGCGATGGAGGCCCCCTACCCAAAGCGAGTTTCCGCAACGTCTCCCCTGAGGACCCCCCCTCCTTTTCCACGACACGCGGTTTACTTTGCACCACCCGTTAACACACCTACCGGGTGGGAACTTTCGCTCGACCGGAGCCTTGCGTGAACGTGGTTCTTTATCACGTAAGATTCCCCCAAGAGTTCCGGCCTTCTTTCCAGGTCTCTAAAACTTAGATTTAAGCGTTAATCGAGTCCCCCCCCAACGATCGCTTTGTTTCCTTTCTTAGCTTCGAGGTTGCCCTTCCTCCGTGGATCTTTCACGGACTCTTTCGCTTTAGAGCTCCTTTCTCCCTGTGTGTTTCCCAGCGAGTCTTCGCCGAGACCTTCTCAATTTGGAGATGAGTTGTAGTCTTCCTCGATCCTCCTTCGGAATTTCACTTTTTGCCCAAGCCAGCAAGCTCCCTTTGACGGATCCTCCTCCTTTGAGAAGCCGGCCCAAGTTGTGTTCTTCACTGGTTTGACCCCTTCTTTTTTCCCCCAACACTTCTCCTCGCAAGAGTTCTTGCGCCTTTCCTTCCAGGTGCTAGTGCCGATCCTCTCCCCTTTTTGGCTCCCCCGTTTATAGACCATCTTTTGAGCTAAATTGCTGCCTTCCGTCCTGCGCCGGGCGGCACTCAATTGCGTCGTTACACAGACTTCCTCTCTCCCTCCAAACTCGATCCCGGTTTTCTCTCTCCACGAGGACGTCTTCCCTCAATCCACTGGCAGTGACTTTCTCTGTCTGGACGGAGCGACGTTCTCCCCAGTTAATTGTGCGCTTTTTCGTCCTTTTTGATTGCGAGCAGGCCTGCATTCGGCATCTTGTCTTTCGGGTTGGCATTGTTCCCCCGGAAACTCCATCAGAACGCGGCTCCCCTTTCTTCTTTCCAGGAAACCCAAGCGAGCTTATCTCACTCCAAAAGTTGTGTTCATTGTCCTTCCCCTTCTCGCTCTATTTTCTCTCATCTTGAGAGAGATATTTTCTCTTTCCCAGGGCTTCCCTTTTCAGCCCAGTGTTTCTCCATGGTTGAATATATCTAGTGCATTTTTTTCCTGACCTCTCCTTTCTCTTTTCTGTTCGGGTGGAACAATGCCCCCCCTCCTTCCGACTACCCTTCCCCCTTTGAGTCGAGTGCGGGTTCTTTATTTAGATTTCACACGAGAAGAAAAAGGGAAAGCATTATCTTTCTAAGTCCTCAATGCACTTCCTTTAGATCGAGGCAACCGTCCCCCCTTTTCGCACGGATCACGAATCTCTCTGGACCTCGACCCTCCGGTAGGAAAGATCAAGTGACCTGCAGAGTCTCCACGACCTTCTGGAGGGCAGGAGGGGCTCCCTAATGTTCTATCAAGTTCCTCAACAATTCTTTCTCTCCCCCCCTAGTAAGAGCCGCCCAGCCAAAGGAGCCTGAGCGAGTAAGAGTCCGTGTTGCAACCACCGTCTACTGGGACGGGCTTGAGCGCGATTCTCCTCACCCCCATAAACTTCCTTTATGCAGGAAAAGACGTCCGTAAGAGACCTCCCCCCTACCCGATCTCTCTCCTTTTGACAACCCCAAATCGCCATGTCCCCTTTCTCTCCCCGGCTAGGACCCCCCTCTTCCGAGATGCTTTCTCATCTCTCCTTCGGAGGCACTTCTTTCTCATACACGGAGAGGGTCCCTCGAAATCCTCTTCTTTGCCGAACCTCGACGATCTCTTCTGGGTCGGAGTGTCCGCGTGGACCTCTTGCCGATTAGACCTCTTCCTCCAGAACGACGGGAAACCCCTTTTTCCTGTCGGCGGACCCGAGCGCGTAGCCCCTTTCAAGAATGAAAGGCATCTCTTAGCTGATTTCCCCCCCCAGTGTGGGTAACCTCGAATCGGTCCTCCTTTTTCAGGGCCTTTATTCTGTTCATTCCCTATAGGCGAAGTGGACTCCCCTCACTATAGCGTCTCTTAACGCGACCCCAAGTAGAGTATCCTTCTTCATCAACGTTCAGTCCTTTACCCCCTGTCCAAGTTCTGATCTCGAAGGCTCAGAAATATTGAACTTCTTATAATATTAACTTTTCCCTCTTTGACAGTTGAGCCCCCATTTTCTGCCTCTCCCGTTCAAGGAGAGGTCAGATTCTCTGCCCCGTAGCCCTTTTTTACAGATGCCGGAGCTCTCCCCTTTTTGCATTAATAGCGGAGATCCCATCACAATGTCTTCTCGGATATCGTCCAAGATCAGACCAGTATCTTCCCCTTTTAAACTGAACCTCCCTTCCGAAGAGGTTCATTCTTTTACGCTTGTCTTATTCCTCATGAAGAGCATCTTTCTTTACATCACCTCCTCCCTATTAACGGCGCGGCCTCTGTACTAATGTCTTTCTGCCGTCGGCGATGCCTCCTTCGCTGAAGGCTTCCCCCCCCCTCGCTTCGCAACTTTTTCGAATCCCTCTGGAAGGATGGACCAGACGGTCCTCTGACACTTGGTACCTTTCGCAACGCGCTCGCTCTTGTTCTTCCATAACCTGCAAACTCCGCAGCCTCTCCGTCTCAAAGGACGTGTCTCATTTCCCCCCCGAAATAGACATCTCAGTCTGCTCTTCTTTTCATCCTGCACCCGTCCAAGTACTCCTAGACCTTTTATCCGCTGGCCCGCGGAAGAACCCTTCCCGTCTCTTTTTGAGTTGCTAATTTTTTCTAGAGTTATCGTCTTTCTTAAGCTTTGCCCCGAATCAGCTCGCGGGATTTTCCCCTCCGCTGAAACATCGCGAGGGAAGCCTTTTTTCACCGGAGATTTCACCGGATCTCTCTCAAGAACCCGGCCACGACCTTTTTTGAAAACCCCTGCCCTCCAGTCGTTTAAAGGATACGATCTCTTTTTTTTGCCTGGCATTCTCTCTGCCGCATAGGAACGGCAGAGTTTCCTGTCTGCCTCTGCTAAGTTCTTCGACTACTCTGTTTTTTAGCATGGGTTCCCCCTGGGGTGCAAAGCTCTACCAGCTTCGACCACCTTTTAAAGGTACTTTTCGCGATTTCCGAGGAGGGACGTGCGCAGACAGACTACCCCTCCACGAAGGTAGCCTGCTCTTTTTTCACTTCAATGATCGAGGTGCAGCCTGCGGCTCAGGACTTCTTCTGGACATCACTCTGAAGGACGTCCTCCCCTTGCGAAAATTCCCTCTTTCTCTCTGACGCAGGGACGGGAGGATCCTCCCCCGACTAGTTTTTTCAGCTTCCGTTCCGGCATATCGCCCCCTTCTCTCGAGTTTTACAGATCCTTGCAAGGGAATTCCCCCTAAACCCCGCTCTCCCCTTTTCTCCTTGGGCCACTGGCGATCGTAAGTTCACCCCCCGGGAAATCAGAGAACGCTCGAAACTCGCTTCTTAAACGGAGTCTTGGGGAATATTCTCATCCGAAAGTCCCCGACCCAGGATCCGCCGAAATCCTGCGGATAGGTTCATTCAACTCCCCCGGAATGTCTACTTCTCAACGTACGATTCTTTTAGGCGACCCTCTCGTAGTTAAGTTGACCCTCCTTTCGACGCAGAAGAAGTTCTCCATTCGTGATGAGTCTTAGGCATATTCAAGCAGCCCCTCAAGGTCGTGTATTGTCCGGCATAGAGTGTCATTCCTGTCAAGCCTTCCTTCTAACGGATTAGAATTATCGTCCCCTTTCTCGTTGCCCCACCTCTCTCTTCCGAAGAGAACGCGCACGCCGGTTTTCTAGAGTTTAAGCAGAAATCCTAAAGTTGGTACGACTTCTTCCCCTCTTTTTCCCTTACTACTTTTTTCTTTTTTTCTAGATCTCGCCCCCCAACGTGAGAGGGTTTCCCTGCTTGTTTTTTTTTACCCCCTGTCCTGGAGTGCTCGGATGCCTTCGGAGGAGCCCCTCCCCTCTAGGAGAAGGAGAATCCTTCCACCGAGACTAATTGGATGCCCGTCCGAAGTCTCTCCGATACCCCTTTGGATGAAGCATCTTCTGATCCGATCTCCTCTCCCCTAGAAGGTCCCCGACGAGAAGGATCTCTTCACCCACTGTCTCGGGGTACAAGAACTAGTTCTTATATTCTCCGCGAAGGCTCCCTTTTTCCTGGGAGAGATTCTTGCCGTCCACATTTCCCTGGTTGTGCCGCTTAAGACGTGCTCGCTATTCGTGTCCGGTTTCCCATAAGTCCCTGCTTTTCTGAAAGGGACTGTCATTTCCCCTTTTCCCGAGATTCTGGGACTCCTCGCAAAAGTTTAAGGGCCCCCAAGCGACCTCCTAGAATTGCTCCCCAGGAATTGGAATGCTTCTTTTTAGGCTATTCTCCCCCTTTCACGAGAGAGTACTTTTCCATCGGACGGCTCTTGAAAGGAAGCGGGAGAGTATTCCGAAGCCTCGATCCTTGAGGCAACTTATCCTCGAACAGATACTTTCAGCCCCCGTCTTTGCCCCCCAAGAGTGTATTCCCCCGTTCCTCTTCCATCCCGACACGCGCTTCCCCCCCGCATACTGAAGGTTGAAATTGCGATCTGTTCGAGAGTGTCCCGCTCGTTGATCTTCTTCCTCCCCTCAGTCGTGAAAATTGCGATAGCGATTCACGACTTTCCCTAAGGAGCTTCCTACTGGATTTCCGGTTTGCAATCTTTTTGCCTCAGTGTATTTTTTTTGAGAAAACAGCCCCTCCTCACCAGAGAGAAGCGACCTAGGATTTTGCATCCCGTACCAAGAACGTTGAGATACCCTCTTTTGAACCTCCAGCAATTTTTCCCATTCTTTCGGAAGCGGCCCACCTTCTCCCGTATCCTCCTTTCTCTCTTAGAGCATGTTTGAAATTTTCGGCGTGATACGAATAGATTTCCTCTCCAATATCCTTCCTTGGATACACGCTCCTTCTAATAGAACGGGATCCCCCCCGCGGTTTGCTGATCCCTTTTCCCTTTCCGGGGTGTTTCGCGTCGGGACCACTTTTTGACCAGACACTCCCTGAGTCGGCCCCCTCGTAAGAGGGCTCCCCTCGCGATAGAACCCCTTTATGAAAGAATCGGCCCCCCCTCAGCGGAGCCGGAGGATTTTCGCAGATTTCCCTGGGCCGCAGGTCCACAACCTCCGTAGGAAGTGAGACACGGGGCGGTTTTCCCCAGTCGCCAAGCACCCCCTCCCTCTTCTGAGAGAGTAGGTTCCCACGCATCGAGAAAGTCTTTCTTTAGGTACATGAGCACGCCTTTTTGCAAAGGTTTTTATATCTTCTTACGAGGAGGAGAGCGGTCCCCCTTTCCGGTGATAAAGTTCCCTCGGCGCACGTTAAGCGGGTTCTTCCCCTCTTTTCCTCGATACTGGGACTTTCTCCCGAACCCTCCGGCCTGACGTTTCTCCCCGTTCCCGGGGAGAAGCCGCTCGTAGCGGCGGGGAGGTCCTGGTTTTTCATATTCTCCCTTCCCTTTAAGACGAAAGGTTGGATTCCTCCCCCCTTCTTTCTGCGTTTCGACTCCGCGTCCTGGTACAGCGGCTACCCCGCTTTTTTTCCTTTTCAAGTGCTTTTCACGAGCGTTCTTCGATACAGCGCTCCTTCCATGTTGTGCGGAGCGCCGCTGACCCCTCTGCTGATCTCCCCCGTGCCATTTTCTTTTTTCGCGCGTACTTTATTCTATCTCAACCTACTGACTTCTTTGACGATGGTCTCATGGTAGAGCTCGATTTTTTAGCGTTTTGCAAACTGCCTTTCCTTCCTCCGGCGCCGTTCCACCAGGGTGAAACGGCAGATTTTCCCGGCCTGCCGCTTTTGGTTCTTTTCGAACGGAATGCCGACTCCCCCCCCTTGAAAAGGTAGTAGTCTTCCCTTCCAGGAGCGTTCTTGTCCTCCTCTCTCCGAGGAACTGAGAACCTCCCCTCGATTGCCCTTTGAACCCCCCTTAAAAGCGGGTTCCCCGTACAACCTTCCGATTAAAGTTACCCTTGTAAGGGTCCCTTCCAGATTACCTTCACTATGAGAAGCTACAGGACATCTTTAACCTGTTCTCGCCCCTCGATCCGTAAAAGAGGAATAGTTTACCCCCTTTCCTCTGGACTTCAGTGTACCGAATCCACGTGAGAGGCATTTGGTTAAGAGGTAATCGACAAAGGCAACCCCTGTCTCCCGTAAGAGACGTAATTGTCCTCACATCAACGTCCCTCGGGGATTTCCGTAAGGTTAACCCGAAGATTTCCTCTTTTCTCATGCTGGAGCCTTCTTTTTCAAGCTAGTGGAGAAACGGCCCTCACCCCTGCAGTCGATTCTTTGGTACGTATTAGAGCGTTGAGACTTTTTTTTCTCTCGGAAATTCTTTCTGGTTCCAGAACGATAACCTTCCTCTCATCTGACGGGACGGCGCCTCCCTTGTTTATTGTTTTCAAAACGAGGTGGAACAACTTTTCTCTGACCCCTGTTGATCTGGAAAAAGGTTCTCCCTTGTGACGAAGACTCCCTCCCCTTTTGGCACCCCCTCTTTCCCCGAGGGAGGCCGCTCGGATATAAAAGAATGAAATAACAGCTGTCTTATCATAGCCTCAAGCCCCTTTCTTCCTTCTAGTTCAAGACCCCCTTATTTCCAATCTCCCCTCCGGATGGTTGAGATTTTACTATTACGGTGAATCTATTCACGCATCGTTCATTTTTTCTTAATAGGGACTGGAGGTCTCCCCTAAGCCAACAGTTGTGACAGTGTTCGTCTCTTAAGGTTGCAATCATGCGCGCCCCTCCCCCACATGAGCCAGATTTTTCTTGCAGCTCTGAGGTTTGGCCCTTCCCCCTTCCAAATCCCCTTTTCTCCGTTCTTTCCGGAAAATAGCTCTCTGATCTGATCACAGGTCATCCACCCGTTGGTGAAGTCCTGATTCCTTTCGACAAGCTGAAACAAATCCCTTTTTTTTCCTCTCAGTTGTTTTCCCTTTTTCCCATCCGGTCAATAACGCGCCCGGATTCTCCACAGGGTGGAGGGAAAACCTGGTTGATATCGCGCGTTGACTATTTTTTTGAACTCCGGGGAGCCGAGGTGCGATGGCTTCCTTTCGGAACCCCCCTCCCCTTGCCTTTTCCTCGAGTGAGGGTGACCCTTCGAATCGATTGCAACGCTGCGCGTCACACGGGCTCCTCTTGCTTAGTGGCGTCTCCCTCTTGACGTAACCTTCTTCGATCGAGTTCCCTTTAGTTTCAAGCTCTTCGACGCTTCCGGATTGGTGGCTTTACTCTCATTCTTAAAGCTTAAAGTTTTCCGTCGAAGGCTCCTGGGTATTTAGTTTCCGGGAGACCCTTTCTAGTACAGAGGGGATCCCCATACCCAAGTTTTTTCCCCGAGAACAGGCCTTTTCCCCCTTTTTCACCGGTTCTTGCTGTCACTCGTTTTCACACCACAAAAGGGGGACGGGGTGTTGCGCCGGTGCGGCGGTCCAGTGCTTCAGCTCGCTTGACTCTCCGGGTGATGAAGTCTTCCTCTTTAAGATCCCTTCCGAACATCGCCTACTGGCTGCCGGTATCGGCCCCTTCTCAGCTCCCAGTCGCTCCTCGCCTCAAAACCTT
>Ga0179591_1385089_pt1 | contig 20519 bp, 30 predicted proteins | sample CZOMad2_1_08_16f_FD_182891 | JGI IMG/M metagenome (GOLD analysis project Ga0179591, IMG submission 182891) | Vadose zone soil fungal communities from Angelo Coast Range Reserve, California, USA - CZOMad2_1_08_16fungal (PacBio error correction) | ecosystem: Environmental > Terrestrial > Soil >... | reverse complement strand
GCAAGACCGCACCGGGATTGGATCGGGGAGGCTTGTCCGGCATCCGCAGGGGTTCCGAGCGGGGCAAGTCGCTGGCCGACCCCGGAACCTGAGCATCGGCCAGACGCACTCCGGTCCCGAGGCGATCCCGGGCGGGCCGCCAAGGCCGGCCACGACGCCGGGCACAAACGGGTACAACGTCACCCAGGGCATCCCCGAACTGGCGCGGGAACGGCTCCTCGCCGACGGTGCGGTCCACGGTTCCCCTCCAGGAGCGCGAACCTCCTCGTCACCAGCGGCAAACCCAGCGGCGGGCTTTGCTGCTGGCCCCCTGTTCGACACCGTCAACCCGGCGACGAGGTCATCACGCCGACCAGTACTTCGTCGCATTACCCCCACTGATTACGCTCGCCGGCGCACGATGGTGCCGGCGAGCGACCCCGACTCCGCGCGAACCCGGAGAAAGGATAGCCGCGAGATCAGCGCGCGGGCACGAAAGTGAATTTCTCCTCTCGGACCGCCCCTTCGAATCCGACCGGGGCGGTGATCGACGCGGCGGCCCAGCCTCTTAAGGCGATTCGCCGAGGTCCGGGCCCGGGCCGGTCGCGGCCGTGGCTTCCTGATGGAGCCGCGAGATTTTACGACGCGGTTCCACTACGAACGGCCGGGCGTCGAGCCCGGGGGGCGTTCGACGAGAAAAAGTTGCTAGTTGCTGGAGGGGGTTCGGCAAGGGGACGTTAAGGCATCAACGGCTGGCGGCTCCCACGTCCACGGCCGCGGCGGATTCTTCGGCCGAGATGGCGATTTTTCTTTCTTCAAGCAGGTTCACTTCGTGTGCCACCGCACGAGCATGGTTTGCAGCAAGCGGGGGCTCGCGGGCGCTGGATTACGGCGGTCCGGACATATCTTCTCTCAACAAACCAAACAAACGAGGAGGAGGAAAAGAGAGAGGATATTTCCGACATCACGTTCGTAATCCAGCGCCGGCGAGACACCGCGTGAGGGGCTGCCCTGCACAATTGCTCGGGCGGGCACACGAAAGGGTGACTGCTGGGAGCTTCGCCATCCGGCGAAGAATCGCCGCGGCCCGTGGACACGTGGCCGAGCCGCAAGCGGTGATTGCCGTACTCGTTAGTCTTTTGCCGAACCCCCTCCCAGGCACCAGCACGTTCTCGGTTTCCGAAAACGGGCACCACCGGGGGCTAGACGCCCGGCCTCCGTAGTGGAAAAAACCGGCGCATGTAAATCTCGTCGCTCATCAGGAGCCACGCGCGACACGCGGCGGGGCGCCCGACCTCGGGCGATCGCCTTCTGGTCCCCGTGCGTCGATCCACCCCGCCCCGGTTCGGATTCGAGGGGGGGCGTCGAGAGGGGAGAATCACTTTTCTGCGCGGCGTATGCATCGCGGGCGGCGATTTCTCCGGGTCGACCGGCGGGAAGTCGGGTACGTCTCGGACCGGCACCATCGTGCCCGCCGCGCGAGAGCGTAATCATGTGTGGGGGGGTAGGCGGACGAAAGTACGGGTTTCGGGGCGTGATGAACCTCGTCCGGGCCGGGGTTGGACGTGGGCGAAACAGGGCCAGGCAGGCAGCCAGCCGCTGGTGCCGATGGTGACGAGGAGGTCGCGCTTCTGCCGGGGGGAAACGTGGACCGCACTGTCGGGAGGAGCCGTTCGCGCCAGTTCGGGGGGATGGCCCTGGGGTGGACGGTGTACCGTTGTGCCGGTGACGTCGCTGAGGGGCGGCCTTGGGCGGAGCTTCGGCCAGGATTTCGGCTCGGGGACCGGGAAGTGAGGCTGGCACGATGCTCAGGGGTTCACGGGTCGGTCGGGCCAGCGGGAACTTGCCCCAGCTCGAAAACACCCTGCGGATGCGGACAGCTCCCGAATCAGGCGCCGGGTGGGCGGTACTGAGAATCCACGAATTCGGGGGTCACAGCAAAACCTCAAGATAGCCGCGGAAAAAAAAGCACAAAAGAGGCACAAAAGGGGAAAGAATATAGTGACCCGAATTCAAACTGGGCCTGTCTTCCTTTTTGGCATTGTGGTGCCTCTTTTGCGGCCATTCCCCGGCTGCGTTTCTTCTTTCACCCCGGCTTCGGGCGGCGGGGGCACGACCTCTCTGGCGTACCCCGCTTCCCACAGCACATTCAAGGCTTCGTTCCTGGCGCCGCCGATTCGGCACCGCCCGGTAAGCGGTCACGACGACCTCCACGAATTCCCGGCATGTTGCTCCAGTTTTTTCCGCCAGCGCGTCGCCGATCTTCGAAGTCGGATCTCCAGGTTCAAAGCCCGGCCGCTCCAAATTCCAACTGGGGACGTAAATCGTTCCAGATCGGGCGGGGGGGCGGTTCACCCGCGGTCGCCGGCGTTCAGCCACAGGTAGAAGTACGCCAGCCAGCAGCGTTCTCGCGCGTCTCCTGCTCCTCCGCCTCGTCCAGCAGCCGATGGTACCACGGACGCCGCATTGTTGGTCGAGGTTTTTCTGGTAGTAGAGGCTCTGCGTCTTGAGTTGACAGCGAGTACGTCTGCTTTCGACACCTGGAAGCTGAACCAAGGTCTTGTAGCCGCTACCCGAGGATCAAGCGATCGGGGGGGGTTGTACAAGCGTGGAGGAATGCAAGGGCGGTGTGGGCCGGCGAAAAACCAAGGGTCGCGGTCACGCCGCTGAGGCTGAACGTGGCTCAGCTTCCACCCGAACGTTAGCGAGGGAAACTCGTGATCGACCCGCCGAGCTTGAGCCGTTCCAGCCCCGCCATCTGATCCGCGTCGCCGGCAGGGCAAGGGATCATATCTCTCTCAACAACAAACAACAGGGAGTTTCTGGGAGGAAAAGAGAGAGATATGATTCATGCCGCGACGCGGATCAAGGATTGCCGGGCTGGAACGGCTCAAGCTCGGCGGGTCCGATCCACGAGTTCCCTTCGCTTACGTCGGGGTGTTTGAAAGCTGGAGCACGTTCAGGGGGGCCTCAAGCGGCGTACCGCGGGCCCCTGTTGCCGGGCAGCACGGCTGCATTCCCCCCTCACGCTGTTACACCCCGATTCGCTCTGATCTCGGGTACGGCTACAAGACGTGGTACAGCTTCCAGGTGTCGAAGCAGACGTACCGCTGGCAAAACTAACGCAGAGCCTCTACTACCAGAACCTCGACAAACAACGGCGGGCGTCGTGTACAGGCTGCTGGACGAGGCGGGAGGAGCAGGAGGACGGGCGCGAAGACGCTGATGGAGTTACCTTCTACCTTGGGCGTACGACGGCGACCGCGGGTGAACCGGCCGGCGAGCTGGACGATTACGTACGAGTTGGATTGGAGGGCGGCTGAAACCTGGGAGATCGAAACTTCGGGGATCGGCGACGCGGCTGGCGGGAAACTGGAGCACCGCCGGGAATTCGTGGAGGTAGTTCGGTGACCGGCTACCGGGCGGTGCCGATTCGAGGGCGCGAAGGAGAAGCTGAAATGTGCTGTGGGAGCGGTACGCCAGATGGAGGGCGTGCCGCCGCCCGGAAGCGGGTGAAAGAAAGAAGCAGCGGTGAATGGCCGCCAAAAGAGCACACAATGGCACAAAAAGGAAAGAACGGCCAGGTTGGAATTCGGGTCACTATCTTCCTTTGTTGCCTCTTGTGCTTTTCGCGGCTACTCTGAGGTTTTGGCTGTGACCCCGATTCGTGGAGCGGCAGGAAACCGAACCCCGGGCTGAGCGAGATGTCCGGCATTCCGCAGGGTGTCAGGATGGGGCAAAGTCGCTGGCCGACCCGTTGAAACCTGAGCATCGGGGCAGCGCACTCCCGGCTGTGCGTCCCGAGCCGATCCGGGCCGCCGCCAAGGCCGCACTCGACGCCGGCAAAACCAAAAGGGTAAAACAAACCGTCACCCCAGGGAATCCCGAAACTGCCGGAACGGCTCCTCGCCGACGTGCGGTCATCACGGTTCCCGCAGGAGCGCGGGACCTTCCTCGTCACCAGCGGCACCAGCGCGGGAGCTGCTGGCCCTGTTCGCCACCGTCAACCCCGCGACGGAGGTCATTCACGCCCGACCCGTAACTTCGTCGCCTTACCCCCACATATTACCGCTCCCGGCGGACGATGGTGCCGTTCGAGGGAACTACCCCGATTTCGCGTCGGACCCGGAGAAGATCGCCGCCGCGATCACGCCGCGCACGGAAAAGTGATTCTCTCTCGACGCCCTAGAAATCCGGACCGGGGGCGGTGATCGGGACGCGGCGGGCCCAGGAAGCGATCGCCGAGGTCGGCCCGCCGTCGCGGCGTGATCCTGATGCTCCCTTCTTTTTTCTGGAGATTTACCGCGGTTCCACTACGGGACGGCCGGGCGTCGAGCCGGGGGGGCGTTCGACGTAAGAAAACGTGCTGGTGCTGGAGGGGTTCGGCCACGACGTACCGGCATCCACCGCTTGGCGGGCTCGGCCCACGTCCACGGCCCGCGGCGGATTCCTTCGCCGAGATGGCGGAAGCCTCCAGGCAGTTCAACCTTCGTGTGCCGCGAGCCAATGGTGAAGGCAAGCGGGGCTCGCGGCGCTGGATTACGGGGGACGTAGGTCCGGAATATCTCTCTCAACAACCAAACAACGGAGGAGGAAGGAAAAGAGAGAGATTATTCTGGACACGTAGTAAATCCAGCGCCGGCGAGCCCCGAGTTTGCTGCACATGCTTTCGGCCTGGGGCACACACGGAAAGGGTGAACGCTGGAGCTTCGCCATCATCGCGAGGAATCCGCCGGCGGGGCCGTGGACGTGCCGAGCCGCCCAGGCCGGTGATGGTCCGTTTACGTCTTGCCGAACCCTCCAGGCACCAGCAACGTGTCTCGTCGAACTGGGCTCCCCGGGCTCCGACGCCCGGCCTCGTTTCGTAGTGGAAACGCGGCGGAATTAAAATCTCCGTCGCTCATTCAGGGAGCACGCCGCGAAGGCGGGCGACCTCGGCGATCGGCCTTCGGGCGCCGCCGCGTCGATCACCGCCGGTCGGATTGAGGGGCCGTGAGGAGGAGAATCACTTTTTCGTGCGCGGGCGTTTCCGTTTGGTGGATCGCGGCGCCGATCTTCTTTTTCCGGGTCGACGCGGGAAAAGTCGGGGTTAACGTCTCGACCGGCACCCCTTAGTTGCCGCCGGCAGAGCGCCGTATGAATCATGCTGGGGGTGGCGGAACGATAGTACGGGTTTTCGGCGTGATGGGACCTCGTCGCCGGGGAGGGTTTGACGGTTGGGAGAAAAGGGAAGGAAGAAGGGAAAGAAGAGGGGTCTTGCAAGGATTTTTGGGGAAGAGGGAGGTTGGGTCGCAGATCCCTGGCCGGGGACACCCGTGACCGCACTCGGCGAGGAGCCCGTTCGCGCAGAGTCGGGGATGCATGGGTGACGGTTACCCGTTGGCCCGGGGCCTGTCGATGGCGGGGGGCCCTTGGCGGCTGGCCCGGATCGGCTCGGGGACCGGGGAAAGTGCGGCTGGGCCGATGCTCAGGTTCACGGGTCGCCAGCCGACTTGCCCCAGCTCGAAAACACCCTGCGGATGCCGGGGACAGCTCGATCCGCCGGGGTGCGGTCTGCGATCCCACGAATCGGGGGTCAACAGCAAACTTTCAAGGAGTAGCTGCGAAAAAAAGCACGAGAGGCAACAAAGGGAAGATAGTGACCGAAATTTTCCACTGGGGCCGGTATCTCTTTTTGTGCATTGTGTGCCTCTTTGCGGGCCCATTTCCCGCTTTGCGTCTTTCTTTTCCCCCGCTTCCGGCGGCGGCACGCCCTCTCTGGGGACCGCTCCCCACAGCACGTTCAGCTTCTCCTGCGCCGCCTAGATCGGCCACCCGCACGGTTTTAGCGGTCACCGACGACCTCCACGATTCGGCGGTTTGGCTTCAAGTTTTTCCGCAGGGGGGCGCGTCGCCGATTCTCGAAGTCGATCTCCAGTGTTCAGCCCCGGCCGCTCCAAATCCAACTCGGACGTAATCGTCCAGCTCGGGCGGCGGTCCACCCCGCGGTTCGCCGGGCGTACCGCCCACAGGTAAGAAGTACGCCAGCAGCGTTCTCTGTCGGGGGGCGTCTCCTGCTCCTCCGCCTGTTTCCAGCAGCCGGTACAACGACCCGCCGCCGTTGTGTCGAGGGGGTTCGGACGTGTTTCTGGTATTAGTAGAGGCTCTGCGTTAAGTTGCCAGCCGAGTTAAGTCTGCTTCGGGAACAACCTGGAAGTGTACCACGTCTTTTAGCCGTACCCGGAGGGATCAGAGCGGATCGGGGGTACCAAGGCGTGGTGGGGAATGCAGGGTGCTGACGGGCGAACAAGGGCGCGGTCACGCCCGCTGAGGGCTGAAACGTGCTCAGCTTCCACCGGGACGAGCCGCGGAGGGAACTCGTTGATCGACCCCGCCGAGGCTTGAGCCGTTTCAGGCCCCGGGGCCATCTTGATTCCGCGTCGCCAGGCAGGACTCATATCTCTTCAACAACAACAACAGGGAGGAGGAGGAAAGAGAGAGATATGATCCTGCCGGCACGAGGATCAAGATGCGGGGCGGGGAACGGCTCAAGCTCGGCGGGTCGCTCACGAGTTTCCCTCGGCTACGTCGGGTGGGAAGCTGAGCACGTCAGCCTCAGCGGTCGTGACCGCGGCCCGTTCGCCGGCAGCAACGCTGGGCATTCCTCACGATGTACACCCCGATCGCTCTGATCCTCGGGTACGGGCTACAAAGGGACTGTGGGTAACAGCTCAGGTGTCGAGCAGACGTAACCTTCGCTGGGCAAAACTAACGCAGAGGCCATCTACTTACAGAAACCTCGGAACAAACAAAACGGAGGCGTCGTTGTACGGCTTGCTGGACCGAGGGCGGAGGGAGCCAGGGAAGGGACGCGCGAGACGCTGCTGGCGTACTCTACCTGTGGCGTTTGGGGGGGTGGGTTGTGTCGGGGACGCGGCGACCGCGGGTGGACCCGCCGCCGAGCTGGAGATTACGTCGAGTGGATTTGGAAGGCGGCGGTGAACCTGGAAAGATTCGGACTTCGAGATCGGCGACGCGCTGGAACACGTGGAGACACGCCGGGGATCGTGGAGGTCGGTCGGTGGACCGGATACCCGTGGCGGTGGGCCGATCCGAGGCGGCGGCAGGAGAAGCTGAATGTGCTTGTGGGAGCGGTACCGCCAGGAGAGGGGCGTGCCGCCGCCGGAAGGCGGGGTGAAAGAAAAGACGCAGCGGGAATGCCGCAAAGAGGCACACAATGCACAAAAAAAGGGAAGAAAGGCCAGTTGAATGCGGTCACTATCTTCCCTTTGTGCCTCTTGTGCTTTTTCGGCGGCTACTCTTGAGGTTTGACTGGACCCCCGATTCGGGATCGGCAGACCGCACCCCGGGCTGATCGAGCGTCCGGCATCCGCAGGGTGTTCGAGCGGGCAAGTCGCTGGCCGACCCCGTGACAACCTGAGCATCGGCCAGCCGCACTTCCACGTTCCCGAGGCCGATCCGGGCCGGGGCCGCCAAGGCCGCCATCGACGCCGGGCAACAAACGGGTACACCCGTCACCCAGGGCATCCCCGAACTGCGCGAACGGATCTCGCCGAACGTGGCGGGTTCACGGTTCCCCGGCCAGGAGGGCCGCGACCTCCTCGGTCACCCCAGGAGGCACAGCGGCGGGCTGCTGCTGGCCATGTTCGCCACCGTCAACCCCGCGACGGAGTCATCACGCCCGACCCGTTACTTCGTCCGACCATACCCCACATGATTTACGTCGCCGGGCGGGCACGATTTGGGCCGGTCGAGACGTACCCGACTCGCGTCGACCCGGAGAAGATCGCCGCCGCGATTCACGCGCGGCACGGGAAAGTGATTCTCCTCTCGGACGCCCTCGAATCCGAAACCGGCGGTGATCGACGCGCGGCCCAGAAGGCGATCCGGCCGAGGTCGCCCGCTCGTCGCGAGTGCGTGTACACGCGATGAGGGCAGGTCCCCGGCCCGACATTTACGTGGTACCCGCCCGCGCCGTATGTCCAACCTGAGTCACGATCGCCCCCCGTGCCCCCCCGCTCCCTTGTTTTTTTTTCAGAGCTCAACCGGCCAAGGGCGTTCGAACGGAGAACGTGCTGGTGGCTGGAGGGGTTCCGGAGGAACGTACGGCATCAACCGGCTGGCGGGCTCGGCCCACGGTCCCACGGCCCGGCGGCGGATTTCGCCCAGGGAGGGCGAAGCATCCAGCAGTTCACCTTCGGTGTGCCCGCGGCATGTGCAGCACCCGCCGGGGCTCGCGGCGCGGATTACGACGTGTTCCCCGGAAATATCTCTCTCAACACACAACGGAGGAAGGAGGAAAAGAGAGAGATATCCCGGGACACGTCCGTAATCCAGCGGCCGAGAGGAACAGGCGTGATGCAACAATGACGGAGGGGGGGGGCCAACGAAGGTGGGAAACTGTGGAGGAAGCTCCCTAATCCGGCGAGAGAATCCGCCGGCGGACGTTGGGACGTTGGCAGAGGGCCGCCAGCGGTGTGATTGGGCCCCGTCCCGTAGTCCCTTTGCCGAACCCCTCCAGCACCAGCACGTTCTGGTCGAACCGCCCCCCGGGGCTCGAACGCCCCGGGCCCGTTTCGTAGTGGAACGCGCGGTTTATTAAATCTCGTCGTAATCAGGGAGCACGCCGCGACGGCGGGGCGACCCTCGGCGCGAGATCGGCCCTTCTGGGGGCCGCCGCGTCGATCACCGCCCCGGTCGGATTCGAGGGCGGTCGAGAGGAGAAATCACTTTTCGTGGGCGCGGCGTTGAGATGAGGTAGGGATTTCTTCTAAGGGGTCGACGAGGAAAAGAAAGGTGAGTCGGGGGGTAACGTCTCGAACGCGGCACCAATCGTGCCGCCGGCAGAGCGTAATCATGTGGGGGTAGGCGACGAAGACGGGTCGGGCAGTGATGACCTCGTCCCGCCCGGGTGTGTTGAACGGTGGCGAAACAGGGCCCAGCAGGAGCAAGCCCGCCGCTGGTGGCAGGATGGTGTGGTGACGAGGAGGTCTCGCGCTCATGGCGGGGGAACCGTGGACCGCCACCCGTCGGAAGAGGAGCCGTTCGCGCAGTTCGGGGATGCCAAGGGGGGGAAGTGGTAAAAGTCCAGACTGTGCCCGGGGGCGGTCGATTGGCGGGGCCTTGGCGGCGTGCCCGGAATCGGCTCGGGGACCGGGAAAGTGAGGGCTGGCCGATGCTCAGGGTTCAACGGGCGTCGGCCAGCGACTTTTTGCCCAAAGCCGAACACCCTGGCGGGATTTTTTTGTGGTTTTTTTTGTTTTTTTATTTTTGTTGGGGGGGCCGACAGCTCGGATCAGGCCGGGTGCGGTCTTTGCGGATCCACGAATCGGGGGGGGTCACAGCCAAAAACCTCAAGAGTAGCCGGCGGAAAAAAAAGGCACAAGAGGCACAAAGGGAAGATAGTACGAAAATATTTCAAAACTGGGCCTGTCTTCATTTTTGGGGGCACTTCGTGTGCTCTTTGCGGCCAATTCCCGCTGCGTCTTTCTTTTCACCCGCTTTCGGCGGCGGCCGGGCCCTCTCTGGCGTACCCGCTCCCCACAGGCACATTTCAGCTTCTCCTGCGCCGCCTTCGATCGGCACGACCGGGGGTAGCGGTCACCGACGACCGCCACTAATTCCCGGCGTGCTTCCAAGTTCCGCAGCGCGTCGGCAGATCTCGGGGAAGTCCGATCTCCAGGTTCAGCCGCCGCTTCCAAATCAAAACTCGACGTAATCGTCCACGCTCGGCGGGCGGTTCCCAACCCGGGTGCGCCCGGCGTACCGCCACAGGGTAGAAGTACGCCAGCAGTGCGTTACTCGCGGTTCTCCTGCTCCCTCCGCCTCGCCCAGCAAGCAGGTACACCGACGGCCGCCGTTGTTGTCGAGGTTTCTGGGTAGTAAGAGGCTCTGCGTTAGTTGCAGCGAGTAACGTCTGCTTCGACCACCTGGAAGCTGTACACGTCTTGTAGGGCCGTTACCGAGGGGATCCAGAGCGATTCGGGGGTTTTGTACAGCGTGGAGGAATGCAGCTGGTTTTGCTGCCGGCGAAAAAACAGGGCCGCGGTAACGCCGCTGAGGCTGCAAACGTGCTCAGCTCCACCCGAACCCGTAGCGAGGGAAACTCGTGATCGACCGCGGAAGCTTGAAGGCCGTTTCCCGGCCCCGGCATTCTTGATCCGCAAGTCGCCGGCAGGAATCATATCTCTCTCAACAACAACAAACGAGGAGAGGAAAAAGAGAGGAGATATGATCCTGCCGGCGACGCGGAGCAGATTGCCGGGGCTGGAAAAAGGCTCAAGCTCGGGCGGGTTCGATCACGAGTTTCCCTCGGCTACGTTGGGTGGAAGCTGAGCAGTTCAAGCCTCAGGGGCGGTGACCGCGGCCCGTTTCGCCCGGCAAGACACCGCTGGGCATTCCCCCTTTTTTTTTTCAACGCTGACACCCGATCGCTCTGATCCTCGGGTACGGCTACAAGGACGTGGTACAGCTTCCGGTTGTCGAAAAAGGCAGACGTACTCGCTGGCAACTAACGCCAGAGCCTCTACTACCAGAACCTCGACAAACAACGGGGGGCGCGTCGTGGTAACCGGCTGCTGGGACGAGGCGGGAGGAGCAGAGGGGACGCGCGAGACGCTGCTGGCGTTACTTCTACCTGTGGCGGTCGCCGGGCGGGGCCGCGGGTGGACCGCCGCAGAGATGGACATACGTCGAGTTGGATTTGGAGCGCGGCTGAAAACCTGGATGATCGACTTCGAGATCGGCGACGCGCTGCGGAAAACTGGGAGACACGGCCGGGATGCGTGGAGGTCTCGGTGACCGCTACGGGGCGGTGCGATCGAGTGCGGGGCGCAGGAGAAAGCTGAATGTGGCTGTGAGGGCGTTACGCCAGGAGAGGGGGGCGTGCCGGCCGGCCGGAAGCGGGGTGAAAGAAAAGACGGCAGGGAGGGAATGGCCGCAAAGAGGCACACAATGCACAAAAAGGAAGGACAGCCAGTTGAAATTCGGTCACTATCTTCCCTTTGTGGCCCTCTTGTGGCTTTTTCGCGGCTTACTCTGAAGGTTTGATGTGACCCCCCCGATTACGTGGACGCAGACGCAACCCGGCTGATCGAAGCTGTCCGGCATCGGCCAGGTGTCGAGCTGGGGCAAGTCGCTGGCCCGGGACCCCGTGAAATAAAAAACCTGAGGCATCGGCCAGCCGGCACTTCCCGGTCCCCGAGCCGATCCGGCGCCGCCAAAAAAAAAGGCCCGCCATCGGACGCCGGCAACAAACGGGTACACCGTCAACCCAGGGCATCCCCGAAACTGGCGCGAAACGGCTCTCGCCGACGTGGCCGGGGCGCCGGGCGAGGGCGCGGCCCGACGGCGGGGCGGCGCGGGGGGCGCGCCGCGCACGGGGCTCACGGTTCCCGGCCAGGAGCGCGACCTCCTCGTCACCAGCGGCACCAGCGGCGGGCTGCTGCTGGGCCCTGTTTCGCCACCGTCAAACCCCGGCGACCGAAGGTCATCACGGGGCCCGACCCGTAACTTTTCGTCGCCTACCCCCACATGATTACGCTCGCCGGGCGGCACGATGGTGCCGGTCGGAGGGGGACGTACCCCGACTCCGCGTCGACCCGGAAGAACGATCGCCGCGCGATCACGGGGCCGCGCACGAAAGTGATCATCATCTCGACGCCCTCGAATCGGGGACCGGGGGCGGTGGGATCGAACGCGGGCCCAGAAAGGGCGATCGCCGAGGTCGGCCCGCCGTCGCGGGTGCTCATGATGAGCGACGAGAGATTTACCGCGAGGTTCCACTACGACGGCCGGGCGTCGAGCCCGGGGGCGTTCGACGAGAAACGTGATGGTTTGCTGGGAGGGGTTCGGCAAGACGTACGGGCATTCACCGGATGGCGGCTCGGCCACGGGTCCACGGGCCAGCGGGCGGCATTCTCGCCGGAGGATTGGCGAAGCTCCCAGCAGTTCAACCTTCGTGGGCCCCGCCGAAGGCATGGGCAGCCACGGCGGGGCTCGCGGGCGCTGGAATTACGACGTGTCCGAATATCTCTCTCAACACAACAACGGAGGAGGAGGAAAAGAGAGATTATTCCGGAACACGTCGTTAATTCCAGCGCGCGAGCCCCGCCGTGCTGCCACCATGCTCGGAGGGGCACACGAGGTGAAACTGCTTGGAGCTTCGCCATCTCGGGCGAGGAATCCCGCCCGCGGGCCGTGGGGACACGTGGCCGAGCCGCCCAGCGGTGATTTGACGTTTACGTTTTCTTTGGCCGAACCCCTTCCAGCACCCAGCACGGTATCGTCGAAAAACGCCCCCGGGCTCGACGCCCGGCCGTCGTGATGGGGAAAAGCGCGGTATAAATCTCGTTCGACTCATCAGGAGGACCCACGCCCGCGACGGCGGGCGAAAACCTTTCGGGCGATTCGCCTTCTGGGCCGCCCGCGTCGATGCAACCGCCCCGGTCGGGAATATTCGAGGGGGGGCGTCCGAGGAGGAGAATCACTTTCGTGGCGCGGCTGTGATCGCGGCGGCGATCTTCTCGGGTTCGGGAACGCGGAAGAAAAGTCGGGGTAAGTCTCGAACGGCCACCATGTGCCCGCCGGCGAGGCGAATTCATGTGGGGGCGTAGGCGGACGAAAGTACGGGGTCGGGCGTGGGATGGACCTCGTAGCCGGGGTTGTTGGACGGTGGTGCGAAAAAACAGGGCCAGCAAGCAACCCCCCCCCACCATGCAGCCGCCGCTGGTGCCCCGCTGTGAACGAGGATGAGGGGTCGAGCTGCCTGGCCGGGGGAAACCGTGACCCGCACGTCGGCGAGGAGCCGTTCGCGCAGTTCGGGATGCCCCTGGGTGGACGGTGTACGTTGTGCCCGGTCGTCGGATGGGCGGCCTGGCGGCGGCCCGGATCGGCCTCGGGGGCCCGGAAGTGCGGCTGCAGATGATCAGGTTCACGGGTTCGGCCAGCGGACTTGCCCAGCTCGAGAACACACTGCGGATGGCCGGACAAGCTTCGATCAGCCGGGGGGGTGCGGGTGCGATCCACGGAATTCGGGGGGGGTCACAGCAAAACTTCAAGAGTAGCGCGAAAAAAAGCACCCAAAGATGGGCACAAAGGGAAGATAGTGACCGAATTCAACTGGGCCTGTCTTCCTTTTTGTGCATTGTGTGCCTCTTTGCGGCCCCCAAATTCCCGCTGCGTCTTCTTTCACCCCGCCTTCCGGCGGCGGAACGCCCTCTTTCTGGGGTAAACCGCTCCCACAGACACATTAAGCTTATTCCTGCGGCCCGCCTCGACGGCACCCGCCAGGTACGGTCAACGACGACCTCCACGATTCCCGGCGTGCTCCAGTTTTTCCGCAGCGAGTCCCCGCCGATTTTCCGAAGTTCGATCTCCAGGTTTCAGCCGGCCCGCTTCCAAAAATCCAATCGGGACGTAATCGTCCAGGCTCGGCCGGCGGTCCACCCGCGGGTCGCGGGGCGTTTACCGCCACAGTAGAATACATTTAGGAAAGAAGTACGCCAGCAGCCGTTTATCCGCGAGTCTCCGGCTCTCGCCTCGGTCCAGCAGCCCGACACGACGCCGGCGTTGTTTGTCGAGGGTCTCTGGTAGTTAGAGGCTCTGGCGTTTAGTTTGCCAGCGGAGTACGTCGCTTCGACAACATGGAAAGCTTGTACCAACGGTCCTTGTAGCACGTACCCGGAGGATAAGAGCGATCGGGGTGTACAGGCGTGGGAGGAATGCAGCGGGTGAGTTGCTTGCAGGCGAACAGCGGCCCGCGGTCACGGGCCGCTGGGCTGAAAACGTGCTCAGCTTCAACCCGACGTAGTCCGGAGGGAAACTCGTGATCGACCGGCGCGCTTTGAGCCGTTCCAGCCCCCCGGCCATCTTGATCCGCGTCCGCCGGCAGGCAAATCAATCGGCAGGATAGGGATCACAGGATCCAGGATGGCAGGGAGGATCATCCAGGGATGCGCCGGCCCGCAGGAATCAATTCGGCCAGGGATCAGGATCAGGATCATCCAGGATCATCAAGGAATCATATCTCTTCAAGCAACAACAACGGAGGAGGAGGAAAAAGAGAGGAGATATGATCCCTGCCGCGACGGCGGATCAAGAGGACGGGCCTGAAGGCTCAAGTCGGCGGGGTCGATCACGGGAGTTCCTCAGGCTACGTCGGGTGGAAGCTGAGCCCACTGTTCAGCCCTCAGAGGGCGTGACCGCGGGCCCCCTGTTTCGGGCCGGCCAGGCACCGCTGGGCATTCTCACGGCGTACACCACGATCGCTCTGTCCCTCGGGTTACGGGCTACAGACGTGGTACAGCTTCAGTGTTCGAAGGCAGAACGTACTCGCGGCACTAACGCAGAGCCTCTACTACCAGAAAAAACTCGCAACACGGCGGGCGTCGGGTACCGGGCTGCTGGACCAGGAGGAGGGAGCAGGAAGACGCGGCGAAGGGAACGTGCTGGCGTACTTCTACCTTTGGGCGGTACGCCGGCGACGCGGGGGTGGGGACCCGCCGCCGGAGCTGGGACGATTACGTCGGGAGTGTGGATTTGGAGCGCGGCTGAACCTGGAGATTCGACTTCGAGATCGGCGGAACCGGCGCTGCGGAAAAAACTGGAGCACGCCGGGGATGTGGAGGTCGTCGGTGACCTCTACCGGGCGTGCCGATCGAGGCGGCGGCAGCGAGGAAGCTGGGAATGTTGGTGGGAGCGGTACGCCAGAGAGGGGCGTGCCGCCGCCGGAAGCGGGGTTGAAAAGAAAGACGCAGCGGGATGCCCGCAAAAGAGGCACACAATGACACAAAAAAGGAAAGGACAGGCCAAGTTGAATTCGGGTCACATCTTTCCCTTGTGCCCTCTTGTGGGCTTTTTTCGGGGGCTACTATTGAGGTTTGCTGGACCCCCCGATTCGTGGATCGGCAGACCGCACCCGGGCTCGATCGAGCTGTCCGGCATCCGCAGGGTGTCGAGGCTGGCAAGGTTCGCTGGCACCCCGTGAACCTGAGGGCAGCGGGCCAAGCCGCACTTCCGCGTTCCCCGAGGCCGATTCCGGGCCGCCGCCAAGGGCCGCCATCGACGCCGGCAAAAAACGGTAACACCGTCACCCAGGGCATCCCCGGGGACAAAACTGGCGGCGACGGCTCCTTCCCGGACGTGCGGTCAACGGTTTCCCGGCAGGAGGCGCGGGACCCTACTTCGTCACCAGCGGCACAGCGGGCGGGCTTTGCTGCTGGCCCTGTTCGCCACCGTCAACCCCGGCGGGACGAGGTCATCACGGCCCGACCACGTATTCGTCGCCTTACCCCACATGATTACGCTCGCGGCGGCACGATGGTTGCCGGTCGAGACGTCCCCGACTTCCGCGGTCGACCCGGAGAAGATCCGCCGCCGACGATCACGCCCGGCGCACGAAAGTATTATCCTCTCGACGCCTCGAACCGACCCGTGGGGCGGTGATCGACGCGGCCGCGCCAAGAAAGAGCGATGCGCCGAGGTCGCCCGCCGTCGCGGGCGTGCTCCTATGAGGCGACGAGATTTACCGCGCTGTGTCACTACGACGGCCGGGGCGTGGAGCCGGGGGGCGTTCGACGAGACCGTTGATTGGTGCTGGACGGGGTTCGGGCAAGGGACGTACGGCATCCACCGGGCTGCGCTCGGCACGTCCACGGGCCCGCGGCGGATTCTTCGCCGAGGGATGGCGAAAGCTCCAGCCAGTTCACCTTCGTCGTTGCCCGCCGAGCATGGTGCAGGCACGCCGGGGCTTCGCGGGCGCTGGATTACGACTGTCGAATATCTCTCTCACAACACTAATGTTCGGAGGAGGAAAAGGAGAGGAGATATTCCGGGACACGTGCGTAATTCAGCGGCCGCGAGCCCGCGTGCTGACCATGCTCGGCGGGGCACACGAAAGTGAACTGCTGGAAAGCTTCGCATCTCGGGGCGAGATGAGGAATCCGCCGCGGGGCCGTGGACGTTGGCCGAGCGCCAGCCGTTGATGGGCCGCGACGGTCTTGCCGAAAAACCCCTCCAGCACCAGGCACGTTCTCCGTCGGAACGGCCCCCGGGTCCGACGCCCCGGCTCGGTCGTTAGGGGAACGGGGCCGCGTGAATATCGTCGCGCATCAGGGGGAGCAGACCGCGAGGAAAAGGCGGGGCGAACCCTTTCGGGCCGATCGGCCTTCTGGGGCTCGCCGCGTCGATCAACCGCCCGAGGGCGGATTGCGAGGGCTCGTCGAGAGGAGAATCACTTTTCGTGCGGCGGAGGTGTCGTCGTCCTGTAGGTTTCGGTCGCCGTGTGATTCGCGGCACCGGCGATCTTCTTCCCGGGTCGACGCGGACGGTCGGGTACCGTCCGACCGGCACCAATCGTTTGCCGGCCGGCGAGCGTAATCATGTGGGGGTAGGCGGAACGAAGTACAAAATCGAACGGAAAAGTACGGGGGTCGGGCGGATGACATCGTCGCCGGGTGAGCAGGGCGAGTTTGACCGGTGGAGGAAAAGGGCAAGAAGCAGACACCGCGATGGTGGCCAGCTGGTGACGAGGAGGTTCGCGGCTCCGGGCCGGGGAAACGTAGACCGCACGTCGGCGAGGAGCCGTTCGCGCTAAGTTCGGGATGCCCTGGGGTTGACGTTCGTAACCGTTGTGCCCCGCTGTCGATTTGGGGGGCCTTGGCGGAGGCACGGATCGGCTCGGGGACACGGGAGAGTGCGGGCTGGCCCGAATTGCTCAGGTTTTCCGGGGTCGGCCAGCGACTGCCCCAGCTCGGAAAAACACCCTGGCGGATTGCCGGACAGCTCGATCAGCCGGCGGTGCGGTCTGCGATCCACGATCGGGGGGGGTCACAAGCAAACCTAAGAGTAAAGCCGGCGAAAAAGCAAAGAGGCACCAAAGGGAAGGATTAGTGACGAAAATTCCAACTGGGACCTGTCTTCCTTTCTTTTTGTGCATTGTGTGCCTCTTGGCGGCCAATTTCCCCGTGCGTCTTTCTTTCCACCGCTTCCGGCGCGGCACGCCCTCTTCGTGCGTACCGCTCCCACGAGCACCATTCAGCTTATCCTGCGCCGCCTAGATCGGGCCACCGCCCAGGTAGCCGGTCAACCCGACGACCTCCAACGATCCCCGGGGGCGTGCTCCCAGTTTTCCGCCAGCAGCGTTCGCCGACTCGTGAAGTCGATCTCCCAGGTTTGTTTTCAGCGCCGCTCACAAATCCAACTCACGTAAATCGTCCAGCTCGGCGGGCGGGTCCACCCGCGGTTTCCGCCGGCGTACCGCCACCAGGCACAAGGTAGAAGTGACGGCCAGCAGGGCGTCTCGGCGCCGTTCTCCTGCTTCCTCCGCCTCGTCCAGCAGCCCGGTACACGACGCCGCCGTTGTGTTTTGTCGAGGTCTGGGTATAGTAGAGGCTCTGGCGTTAGTTGCAGCGGAGGTTACGTCTGCTTCGACACGGAAAGTTGTACCAAGTCTTGTAGGCCCGTAACCCGAGGATCAGGAGCGGATCGGGTGTGTAACAAAGCGTGAGGAAATGCAAGCGGTGCTGGCCGGCGGAACGGGGCCGCCGGTCACGCCAGCGAGGCTGAACGTTGCCAGCTTCCCCGGACGTAGCCGGGGAACTCGGATCGGGACCCGCCGAGCTTTGACCGTTTCCAGGCCCCGGCGCATCTTGATCGACGTTCCGGCAGGATTCAACTCTCTCAACAACAAAAACACGGAGGGAGGAGGAAAAAGAGAGAGAATATGAATCTGCCCGGCAACGCGGATCAAGGGATGCCGGGGCTGGAACGGCTCAAGCTCGGCGGGTCGATCACGGAGTTCCATCGGCTACGTCGGTGGAAGGGCTGAGCACTTCAGCCTCAAGCGGCGTGGGACCGCGGCCCTGGTTTTCGCCGGCAGCACCGCTGCATTCCTCACGCTGTACAACCCGATCGCTCTGATCTCTCTTGTTTTGGTACGGCTACACGACGGTGGTACAGCTTCCAGGTGTCGAAGGGCAGGACGTACTCGCTGCAACTAAACGCGAGGCCTCTACTACCAGAACCCCTCGACAAACAACGGCGGCGTCGTGCTACCTGCTGCTGGACGAGGCGGAGGAGCAGGAGACGAGCAGAGACGCTGCGGCGTAACTTCTACCGTTGGCGGTACGGCCGGCGACGCGGGTGGACCGCCGCCGAGCTGGGGACGATTACGTCGAGTTGGATTGGAGCGGCGGGCTTAAAAACCTGGAGATCGGACTTCGAGATCGGCGGACGCGCTGCGGGAACTGGGAGCACGGCCGGGATCGTTGGAGGGTCGTCGGTGACCGGCTACCGGCGGTGCCGATCTAGAGGCGGGAGAGGGGAGAAGCTGAAATTTGTGCTGTGGGAGCGGTAGCCAAGAGGGCGGCCGCCGCCCGGAAGGGCGGGGGTGAAAGAAAGGACGCAGCGGGGAATGGCCCACAGCAAAGGAGGCACACAATGCACAAAAAAGGGAAGGACAGGCCGTGAATTCGAGTCACTATCTTCCCTTGTGCCTCTTGTGCTTTTTCGCGGCTACTCTTGAGGTTTTGCTGTGGACCCCCCGATTCGTGGAATCCGCAGAACCGCAACCGGTGATTCGAGCTGTCCGGCATCCGCAGGGGTGTTCGAGCTGGGCAAGTCGGCTGGGGCCGACCCAGGTGACCTGAGCATCGGCCAGCCGCAACTCCCGGTCCCCGAGCCGATCCGGGGCCCGCCGCCAAGGCCGCATCGACGGCCGGGGGGGGGGGCCAACGGGTACACCGTAACCAGGCATACCGAACTGGCGCGAACGGACGTGTGTCCTTGCCGTCCATGCGAACCCCCAGTGTGTTGTAGAGTCCTTTTTTTCCCCCCGCCGTGTGTCCCAGGTTCCGGCCCCAGGAGGTGGCGCGGCCTCCTCGTCACCAGCGGCACACCCGTCGGCACGGGCTGACTGGCTGCCCTGTTCGCACCGTCCAAACCCCGGGCGACGAGCGTCATCACCCGACCCGTACTGCGCCGTCGCCTACCCCCAACATGAATTTACGGCTCGCCAGTGGGGGCACGCCTGGGCCCTTCGGCTATTGTAAATCCCAAACACACCCGGTCGCCAGAGCGGTGCGATAGATCGACAGTTCCTCGGCGGGTACGCCGGCCGAGGCGCAGGCTTCACGCGCGCTCGGCGACTCGTCGAGGGCCCGCACGACGCGAGCAGCCGGGTGCTCTTGAGGAACGAGAGGCGCGGTGCCGAAGTGGTAGAGCAGGGCGCCGAAGAGTCGGGGCGGATCGAGACCTGTGGGTGCAGTCGCCCGGTGAAGAAGGTCGAAACGGGCGCTGTCACCGCGGCCGGACCCCGCACTTGTCAGCTCAGTAGACACGCACATGCCGTCGATCGAGCATCTTCGACGGAGAGCAAGATCTTCGGCAACCAGATATTCGCGACGAGGCGTGTCCTGGGTGTCGCCTATCCCGGCCGTCGTGGTGTGATCGTCCGACCAGCACGCGCCCGCCACGCTCGGGTGAGACGTTTTGTCGCTCAGTACGTTGATGTCAAAACTGCGGGTGATTCATAGCCAATCTCCTTAATGCTTAGCGAAGTACCTCGCTATATTCGTCCATCAGTGACGATAACCGCGGTACCTTAGACTCGACGCGAGCGGACATACAGTTTGACAACATCACGGTTTGTGGTGACCGGGCCAGATGCAGCAGAATTCCACCCATGACGAACCCCGGTTTCCGACTCGACCCCGAAAATCCGGCCCGACTGCCGCCGCGTCCGCCCGCCGGCACGAGCAGGAGCGAACTCGAAAACTCATCGCGCTGCGCTCGTCACGAGCAGGGCTTCGAGAGACGACGCGATCAGACGCGACCGAGGCCGCGCATCAACAAGCGGTAGTTTCCGCTACTTCGACTCGAAGGCCTCGGGCTGTGGGCACGTTCGATGAGGAGGTGGAGGCGCTGCGCCGCGAGCGGCGGCCGCCCTCGCCGGACGTTTCCATCATGGAGGCGATCCGGAGCGCGGTGGTGGCGATTCAACCACTACAGCGCCGAGGACGTGCCGGAAAACTGCGTACCCGGATGAATTACGGCTCGTCGCCCGCGCCTCTACACCGGGAGCCGCGATCAACTAGGACGGGTGGGAGCGCGCGGTCAGGACTCGTCGCGGCCGGGTCGGCCAAGCCGACGACTCGCTTTACCCCCTCGCCGTCGGCCGGAGTCAAGCTGGCGCATGTCGGGCCGCCTACGAGCGGTGGGTGCGCGCGGGGCGACACCAACCTCACGAGTTCTATCTCGACCGCGCTCGTCGCGTGGCAGACGGCTTCGAACCGCATTTCAAGACCGACACGAAGCCCCGGCAGCGGTCCGGCACGAATGACGCGGAGGTTGCACGCCCGGCGAGCCGCCCGGCCACGCGACCGTAGACTGGCCGTGGTGCCGGAGGGTGAGGACACCGAGGAGGGCACGATGGGATTTTACGGCGAGCCGGTCGTTCCACGGATCGTCAACGGCGCGTGCGCACCAGGGGTTCGAGCCGTGCGGCCCGGGTGTGCGCCGTCTCCACGTGAGGTTATCGCGAT
>Ga0179591_1220357_pt1 | contig 20527 bp, 20 predicted proteins | sample CZOMad2_1_08_16f_FD_182891 | JGI IMG/M metagenome (GOLD analysis project Ga0179591, IMG submission 182891) | Vadose zone soil fungal communities from Angelo Coast Range Reserve, California, USA - CZOMad2_1_08_16fungal (PacBio error correction) | ecosystem: Environmental > Terrestrial > Soil >... | reverse complement strand
TCCGACCTTGTGTCTAGTCACAGAGTGTCTTTGAACATGCGGCGCCACCGCTTAGTGCAACCATATTCTCCCTCTCCCTCGGAAACTAAACACTCCTTAGCGCATACCTTATTTAAAACTCCCCCCTCCCCCCGTTTGTCCCGATCCCCAGTTTCTTCTAAAATTTTCTTGTTACTCCGGCTTAGGTTTGATTCTTCAGCGAGAGCACAGGTTCACAATCCCCTCTCCTCCAACTTATGACCGGGTCAGGAGCTCCCTAGTCTCCTTTCCCTCCATCCTATTCCCTTCTCCCCCCCCTTGTCGGGCCACTCCCCTTTTGAAGGACTGACGTGCCAGCAAACATTTATTTTTATAAATACAGCTCTTGCCTCCCCCCCCCCCATCCCTTTTTTTTTACCGGTCCACATTATGGCTGATACGCTCCGACAACGGTATACCAACCCTTCCTCTCTCCACTTCATAGTTTGATAGAGCCGACTTGCTGCGACGGTGAGATACCCTTTCCGCTGATAGATCACCGACGGTTAACTTTCCCTCTGCGCCAAAACGGCGTTGCCTGCAAGATCCTTACTCCATATTGATTCCTTTACCCCTTACTATCCCAGGAGTTCCCCCGCCAAAGTGATCCCCGCTTTTTTTTTGACTTTCTAGCAAAAACTAGAGTACTTCGCTTTCCTCCCCACCTTTCCTGAGAAGAGTGGACGTTCGTATAATTCTTCCTTCTCTTTCTTTTTTCTTTTTGCCCCCCCCCACCTGGCTGCTTTCCAGTAGGCCTCTTTCAGCCTTCACTTAGCCGTTTTTCTCCCCGGTTTTTATCAGCAACATCCCCGCCTTTTCCTGCCGCCCACTGACGGCATTTGATGTCTGGCGCTTAAGCCCTTCTTGACTTCTGCCTCCTGCCGCGAGGATGTTTGAGTCTTCGGCTCCTAAAATTCCCTTCCTCCTGCTCTACCTCACCAGATTGTGACCCTGGGCAAGAGATCCCCAAGCATTCTCCAGCTTTTCTGGTGTCGAACCTTTTTCCAGGTTGTTCCGTTACTAGTAAGATTTCCGTCCCCCACACCCCCCCCCCACCCAAAAACAGGACTTTTTCCACCCCCCGAAGGGATAAAGCCCCCTCCCCCCCCCCCTCTTCCTCCCTCCCACGTCCCTCAGTCTCAAACCCCCTTTCCCCTTCATCCCCCTCGTTTGCGGCGACTGCCTGCTCCGAACACAAGCCACTCCGTTTACAGACGGCAAGCTCCTTTTTTCATCATCTTCCACATCATCAGATGCCGAGGTCTTTAAGTGAACATTCACCTTTCCGACCTGCTGCGTTCTTTTATAGCACGCACAAATGATTTGTGCACCCCCCCCACCCTTGTACCCCCTTCCTGCCCGAGTGATTCCCACTGCCCACCTTTTTTTTTTTCCTTCCCGAGGTAGTGTGACTTAAAGAAGCGACAGAAGTCCCACATTACGAAGCAGTGTCCCCCACCCCTCCGGGTGATCTCGCCCCTTGAAGGTCCCATCTTTGTTAGAGCGCCTTCCCTCCCCCACCTCGTCCCTCAACTAGACAAGCGACAGGTTAGAAATCAGTTTTCTTATTCGTCCCTAGGACACACGCCGGTCCCCCGAAATTGTCTTTTCCCTCCTTTCTTTTACTATCCCCCTGAGAAACCTACTCGCTATTCGACTGAATCGATAAACTTCCGCATAGCAAAGGTCTGAATCCCCTACCTGACTGCCGTGACTCACTCCCGCGCCGCAAATTCACCCCCCTTAGTTCTCCCATCCGTTCCTGCTGTCGACCCTCACCCCCCGGACCTTTTTCCTTTATTTTAGTCGAAGCAGCGTTCTTTAAGTATTACTTTCTACGCGAACCCCACCTTTCTCCTATTTTGAAACCCACGAGCCCCGTTTGCCGAACTGTTAATATTGCGAGCTGAGCCGACCATTTTTACTTGTACCCTTTCGGCCGCGGACCCCTCTCTCTGCCGGAAGTTCTCTTTGTTGCCTCAAGTGTAGTGAGGCTTAAAAGAATGTTGCCGAGGTTTCCCACCTGGCTTAGTTCAGAACCATCTTTTTTGATGAGTCTCGTTTTTCTCACACTTAGAACTCGTGCTTTTTCGCCGACTCAATGGGCTCCTCCTTCTTATCCCCCTGAGCTCGGTACCCAGGCTTCTTTTTCGCCTTGCCAGGTACTTAAGTTAATATTTGCCCCAAGTCCCTATTACCTCCCCTGTGCAAGCCCACCTCCCTTCTCCCTCTCCTGATTTATATTCACAGATGGCCACGTGCTTTGTCCTCGAGGATGCCTCCCCGTTTGTCCTTCCCTTTCCCTTCTAGGGATCATGTGACCGCTACCTGTTACACGAGCTTCTCCCCAAGTCCCAGACCCCTCACGCGATGCTTAACGCTTCCCCCTATGCCCTTCGGATCTTTTCCTTCTTTAAGAGCGTTCGTCTGCAAACGCCGTCTTCGGCCGATGCCGATTTAAGTTTTTTGTCTTTTCATTTTTTTGTGCTTCCGAAAGAACCCGAACATCCCCACCGTTTTGAAGATGTGGTCCTCTCCCTTGTTCCTTCCGGCGCCCGTGCAAATACAGCACCCTTCCCCCCCCCTTCTTTAAAATAGAGATTCGAAGCCGTCGCCAACGGTGTCCCCCCTCTCCCGCATAGCTGATGAGGTTTGATCGATCCTGAATGGCAACACCCGGCATAACTGCGAAGGGTAGTTTTTATTTCGTCCCACGCTTTCGGTTTGAAAGAGAACCCCCCCTCTTCTTCCTCCTTTCCCAGAGACTGAAGAAAGGATCGTACTGAATCCCCCAAGATACTCTCCCCTCGTCCTTAATGAACTCATCGTCAGATAGATTTTTGGCCATTAGTCGGACACACGACTTATTGCCCCCCCCTCTTAATCCCCTATTCCAGGATTACCCCCTCTCCCCCCCAAGAGATAGAGGCAGTTCACCTGCAGAGACGTTCTGACCTCCCCTGCGTGCCTGAACAGTTGTTTTTTTTTTCCTGTAATTCTTTTCAAATTCCATCCCTAGACCTTAAAAATATCAGACGCCATTCCCCGGTCCCCTAGGCTGTCACCTCGTGCGAACTGGTTAGTTAAGACACACTCAGAAATGTCTACCAGTTCCCCCCCTCCCCGTCGAGACTACTTGAGTGCACGCAAGTTCACCTTCCATTCTAAGTCTTTGTAGATGATTTGAAGCCTGAAAAATCCCCAGTAGACGACCGTTAATGACGATTTCCCCCATTTCAGACATCTAAACGGGCCTGAGAGTAGATGACCTTTTCGTCACCTTTGATTCCGGGATCCTTATCGATCCCCCCTATGTTCAATTCCCGCACTTGATGTTTCCCCTGAAAGTTGCGTCGCCCCCCCCCCATCAGGCCTCAGCATTTTCTCCGCATGTTCCCCCTTACCCCCAGGATAAAATGATGATGACGACGCATTGCTCTTTGAGCCTTTGGGGTGCGGCATTCCTCTTCCATTGAAGTGGTTTGAAAGCACGTCTTGGGACGCCTTACTTTTTCGGCTCGGAAAACCCCTTACTCTCCCACTTGGACCCGAGCCACGAGGTTTTGGTTTTTGGTGACTTGTAGTCAATGGAATAACCTTACTGAATAAGTGTTGACGTGAAACATTTTTTCCCCAGGTAAACCCCTACTTTCCCTGACAAGATAGACCCCCCTCGTCTTTAAAGACCAACCGCCTTAATTGACCAGAATTCTTTCCATCTCCCTTAAACACGCAAGTGATGCGATACAGGGCGCCACTTTCGACTTAAACGAGCCGTGCAATCCCCTTCCTCTGCTAGCACGCGTGAGTCCTTTCCCTCCCTCCCTCGGTGAAGTTCCAGGTAGTTGGGTAATTAGCCTCGAACCAGTGGTGTCCCCTGTTTTTACAGCGCTTGTTCCCTTTTCGACCCTATCGGAGCGTGCGAAGTCACAAGAAACCCTTATCTTTTGAAGAGGGTCGTCGAAGGCGATCCAGTTGAACAGTTGTCTTTTTTCCTGAACTCCCTAGCTGAATTTGCCGAGTATTAAAAACTTCTCTTCGGCTAGCCTGCATCGGACTGATCCTGGTAGTCCTTTTCCTCCTCCTTAGCAGGTTTCCGGCGCATTTCTCCGTTGTAAAATGGCCCCTCCCTTTCTTTTTGCATTGTATGTCATTGAACTCCTTCCTTCTCGGTCCTAGGCATCGGACTCGGCGCCTCATCGGAGCCGCCGCAGCCCCTCCCTTTTTCATTTAAAAACATACCCGCTAAACGCCATGACTCGCTGACTGAAGGACGTCTTATTTTTTCCCAGACTTTGATAAGCGCATCACCGGTTTTCCCGGCGAGGCTCGCCCGGGTTTCCCTTTTGTCTTTTTCAACTCCACGGAATCGCCGATGACTTCGGCCGAAACGGGATGAAGAGCCAAGTTTTGAGAAGCCCTCGTTAAGGACTCTACCCCTTTATTTTCGCAACGTTTTCTTTTCCCCCCCCTTTGTTTACTTTCAGATTTGGACGCCGTTCGAAGCGCAGACGGCGAACTCTTCTCTTTTCCTGATATTAACCCCGGAGTACGAGCTGTGATTATCTACATCATTGCTCACGACCGTTTTCTTTGAAAGTTTTCTCTTGCTGACCCCGTCACTTTGATGAATATTTCTCTGTCCCTGTGCTTTCTAGGACCAAGTTTCACAGTGACAGGTTTCCCCCATAGCAAGTATTATCTTTCTGCCCCCCTGTCTCCTATCAGCCGGTCGCGCGCGGGCGAGACGTCCGCGGTGCGCGAAAGTCAACTCTTTCTTTCGGTTTTTCATTCGCTCTATCTCTATATTTCTCCTCCCTCCTTTTTTCTGTCTTCCTTTTTTCCCCCCGACCCTCCGCTCCGCGGGTGAGACTTCCTGCTCGTTTTGATCGTTAACTCTGTGCGGCGTCGGCGAGGCTGCGCCTCACTCATCCTGTTAAAACTTCTTCCAAATTGTCACGCTTTCTTCCTTCCGTGCAACAACTTGGGTTTTTTGTGTCAGGATCCCGGGTGATGGCGATGCAAACTGATTACTTTCTTTTCCCCTCCCCACTGTCCTATTAAGGTCGCCCGGCCTGATGCTTGCTCATGATGGATGAGTCCTTCCCCAATATGACACCAAGCAGTTGCTTTTGGGAAGCTAATTCCCTTTTTCTCTCCTCTTTTTTTTCCGGTGTTTACTCGCTCGCTTGCCACTTCAACATTACGTAACCCTTTTTTTTTTCCCCTCTTAAGAAAGCGCGGAGAGCCAGCTTCTCGTCAGTCTATTTCCCAAGTTTTCCGAAGAATAGAAGCCTAGTGCTATCAGAACTTTTCTTTTTTTTTTTTCTTTCCCCTAATTCCCTCTCCGAACCTTATCCCCCGAGCCTCCCGGAGTCCCCCGCCCGAATCTTTCTTCCGTAGAACATTCTTAGCATTAGTGCAGCCCGAACCAGACCCCCTCTGAGCGTCATGTGTTTTATTGAATTCGAGCGGGACATGACCCTGATTTCTGCATTTTTTTTCTGGATCTCTACTCTTCTCGCCGCTGCCTCTTTCCTTGGCTTTTTCCATGCAGGACTTTCCGTTGCCATGATCAACCAAAACTAGTTCAAAGTTCATGGGGAAAGAGCCGAAGTCCGGTCGAGAGTTAGTTCCCTTTTGTCCGTCCCAATAGACCCCCCATTCATCTGAGTTCCGGAACAATAAGTCCCCCTCCTGTCTCTGTGTTCGGAAAATCTCCGTGCAGTCACTCCATCCGGGTGAAGGCCCGCCCCCACGCCCCAAGCCTCTCTCCCTTCCCCTCGTAAGACTTTCCACGATGCACTTCTTTCTTTTCGGCCCAAACCGCTGTTCGACCCAAGTTCACGCTCACATGCACAACCCGATTTGCGATAATCTTTTCTCCCTTTACCCCTTCCCCTTCGGCGGCGATGTCACTCCCTTCCTTCCGCGCCCATGGCGCGTTCGAGAGCCGTCGCTGAGTTGGATGTCCCTTTTACCTTTTTTTCAAAATACAGGTCTTAATTTTTCCACCTTCATAAAAGCCGTGAGTACACTTTATCCAGCGAGCTTGCGGAGAGCCCCCTCTCAGTTGTGCCACCGTCCCAAGGAATATATCAGTTCTCTATCGCTGGTCCAACCCCCTCCTCTATGAATCGAGATTTGTCCGTCTCTTCCCATGGTTTTCTCCTCTCCGTTGCATTTCTTACGCGCCCAACGCGACGAACCACTTCATCCCACCCCCCTTTCACAGCGTCCACCTCCTTAGTCCCTCGATACCAGAAGTTTGCCCTCCTGGTTAAATCCTTTCTCCTTTCTTTTCCGCATCAACTTGATCCCCACGGTCTCTTACAGCTTGTGAGCACTTTTAATAGCCGTGACTACATCTTTCTCAAATTCATACACCCCGTCCCAGTGTGAGAATGCTAACATGCTGAAAGAAATCTTCCCTTCCCCCTCCAGGATTTCCACTCCGCCTCCCCAGCTACTTTGAACAGTCCCTGTGAAGATACCCCTTTCACTCCTTTTTCCCTGTTCTTTTGACGATTTTTCCTCCCCTAGAAGGTTTCGTCCGGTTCCAACCCGTGCCTGACAGACCCCCCTTCTCAGTCCTATACCCCCCAGCTCCTCGGATTGTCTAGAGTTTACCCAATTGGTTATTCAAATTAATTTCCAAGCTCTCCCTCCACCTTGACGAAGACAGCTTCGTTCCGCACGCCATGATCTCCTCCCCCGTCGCGTTCTTTGAGCATTGGATAGTTTAAACGGAGCTGACGGCTTCGCATTTAAGGTTAGACGACGCACCAATACTTCCTCCCCGATTACATCCCGACGCCCCCCGGCAGAAACTTCCCTAGATCAGCACCTGTTTTCCTTTTTGACCTCTGACTCCTAAGATCTCCGTCGTACCCCCCCCCTGAAGCTTATTCGCCCTACTACTTCTCAGCTCCTTCCACGGGCTCTGAATCAAACAAGAAAGAGCGGGTATGGAAAATTTGGCTTACCTTCAATCTTTTTTTTTCCCCGAGTTAGCCAATCGCTGAAAAGAAGAACGGCCAGCCCTTTCCCCCCTCTAAAGCATTCTTCTCCTCGCTCTTCCCCAGAGCCCACAATAGGGATGCTTTTTGGGGGTAAAATATACGAAGACTGTTCCACTCCCCCAACCTACAAGACAGATTTCCGCAGCGGAGTCTGGCGATTTTCCCCTCCTGCTACCCCCCACTATACGACCGATTTTGCGTCCCTTTCCTTGCTTTTGCCTTGAACCGATTGCTTAGCTTCGTGCCCCCCCCGTCCAGCGACTATCCTCCCGTCTCCACTTCAACCCCCCCCTCCTTTACCCCCTCCCTCCGAGAAGACCCTCCACTCCCCAGCAGTTCATGAAGATCAAGCTATTCCTCACCCTTTGCAATTTTTGCTACAACTGTCCTTTTTGATTTTATTTTAGATTCCGAAACCTTCAACAGCGCGCGACCAAGAAGACTTCGCCGAGTGAACGAGTTTTCTTCCCCCTTTCTCACTCCCATTCTTTTCTCGCGAGTAGTCTGCAAACGACGTGACCCAGCACAACCCCTCTTCTCTTGAGAAACGAACCCCGAAGCCTCCCCCCTTTTTCTCATCACGAAACTCCTTTTCCTCCATGTCCGGAAAAAGTTCTGTGATACGTCCTCCCCCCAGGGTTGAATCCCTCATCGAGCTCTTGCTCTTCCCTCCAATCTTCCCGCATTAGTTTACGAATTAATGAATGGCTTTTCCTATCTCCCCTCCTGCTATGGAGTTTTTGCACCCTTCCTTGTCTTTTTTTACCATTGCGATCCTCGACCAGACGAGTGGCAGATAGCATTTACCATTCCTCTCCCTCCTTCTCCAAAAACCCATTTGAGAACAGAATTACGTTTTATAATTGCCATCACCCTTCTGCTGCTCCACCCCCCTTTTCCCTTTTGGTACTCCTGTGATGTGAGACCTTCCTTTCTCATGCTTCCATCGGTTACGCATAACTGAGCCGTTCATCGTGACTCCTTTGAGACATGCATGACCTTAGCACCTTTTTCTCCTTTTTCATCTAGATTTTTCTGAGCAATGATTTTTTTTCCCTTCTTTGATGTTCCGTGTGCGAGCAGCCGCGCGAAGTGAAGAAAGAATAAGAGTTACATTTCGACAGCTTTTGATAGAGCCGATATTTTTTCCTCCCCCATCCTTCAATCCGAGCTCTGAGTCGGATCCCCCCAGACTCACCTCGCCAAGGCGATTGACCCGAGTTTTCCCCCCCCCCTGCATTTATTGATGCATCTGCGCGTTTGCCGGGTTTCCTGTCTTTTTTTCCCTGGGATCAACTCCGAGACTGAAGTTTACCCCGTCACTCGCCAGCCCTCTCTCTTTTTTTTCTAATTCCTTGAGCGACAGGGCCGTTCGTCTTTCCATTCCTCATATCTAGACAGACCTGCCCCTTACCCGCTGCCGCATGGTTGCGACCTTTTTTTCTTTTCTCAAACTGGCGCAACTTTTCGGTACTCCCTTTCTTTGTTGAACCACCCCTCAAAAAGAGCAGGCCTCTTCTCCCCGCATTTCCTTCTGAGTTCTGTTCGTGTCCTTTCCCGGAAGATCCCATTCTCCGCTTTACATTCTTGGGGTTATCTCTTCCTACTTTTGAAGGACGAGTGAAGGATCTGTTAAGGAAGTCCCCCCCCCTTCTGTCGACTCGCATGAAGAGCTGGTGCGCATGCTACTAGTTCGTGCAACTATAATATCCCAACCCAAATCCCTTTCCCCCAACATCTGTTTCCACCTGCTTTTTCCTCTAAACAAAGACGTCCGCAGCTCTTCGGACAGTTTCCCCCTCTTTACCGATTCTACGGCTACGCATCTAAGACGTCTCTTTTCCCTATCCCCTTCTAAGAACGCCTGTTTTTTCGCCAGACCTATTTTCCTTCTTCTCCCCCTCACCCGGCGGTTATTACCTTTCGCTCCTGCAGTTCTCTTTCAGTGTAGTCAGTGGCAAACCGTTGCCCCAAGGCAAGCTTCTCCCCTCTGCAGTTGCCCTCCCTCATACTTGATCGGCCATTCATAAACGACCCCATTCCTAGGAATCTGTATATTTTTTTCCCCTAATTTCTAATACTGTCATCCTTCAGTTCTTAGATGTGTAGGATCCCGTTGTTTGAATATCCCAAAGCCCATAGACAATGTCTTTCCCCCCCTTTAAACCATTTACTTGACTGGAAACCCCGGGCTTATTTATCTTCCGTCGCACTTTAAGTTTTGATGAGCGCTGTCGTTGAAGAATTCACTAGGGAGAAGGCTCTTTAACCCTCCTCTTTTTCAACCCATGTAAAGTCTGATCTTCTTTTTCCAATTTCTCATTTGTACGTTTTTCTTTGTTCAAAGATTTTCTCCTGTAGTGTTCCCCAAGCACCCGTGTACGCCGCGATTGACCCTATTCAAGATAAGGTTTCCTTGACAGAAATAGTAGAATTCTTTTATCACCTGAGATGATTTCCCCCTTTTTTTTCCTAGATCGAGATCCCCGGAGTGTGCCGTTCACGAAGCGCGACCTTTTTTTTCCATCCCCTCAAGAACCTCTTTCCCATTTTCCACCAGGTCGGATAGCAAGTGAGATTCTTTTTTACAGGATTTAGAGTCCCAATCCTCTTTCAGGAAAAGATTCTTTGTTTAGTGAATGGTGGACTTGGCTAGCGGTCCTTTTTCCCCCCCTGCCACCAAGACCACTGTGTGATGTCGACGATCAGACTAATCTCCTCTTCCGATCACGATGGATGTCCCTCCTCCCTCTCACTTATACTCCTCTCTCCTCCCCCCTTTTCTCCCCCAGGTGACCTCTGCATGGTGTGATCGCCCGTTTTTTCCATCTCTACTTAAGTCCTTTTTTACTTTGTAGGTCGAAAATCAAATCTTGTTACGACTTCCCCCCGATAAGAGTAGACTTTCTTCCTTCCCCTCTTCGCTTTCATCAGCCTCCATTCCAAATTTTTATACCGCTGAAGGATGACAATGTTTTTTTCCCTTCGGTGCGTCTCTTCAGGCAATCTTCATTTTCCTAGGCCTCTAAAGCTCACTTTCACCCCCCCCCTGAATCGGCTAATTCTGAGGTGGCGAGACAATGAAAGGAGAACTTTCTCGGTGTCCTTTTACTTTTTCCCTTTCCCCCAGTGTAAGTTTCCGATCATCGAGCACCCTTTTTTCCACTTTACTTTTTTTTATTTTAGTGCCCCTCCCCACCATTCTGGTCGCTTCTACGAAGTTTTAGTGAACCACCCCCCCTGGCTTCTTAAACCTCCCCCACCCCCTGCCCCCACCGCACAAGTCGGAGGTGACTTTTTTCCGCCTTTTCCCACCCTCTAGCTACGTCTGAGCGGCGCTGTACGTCCAGTAGTTAACTTCCCTCCTAAATTATCTCCTCCTGAAAGCTTTTTTTCCCCCGGGGCTTTTCGTCTCCTATAATTTTTTCCCCCTGCCAATCTCGTACTTCAGATGTCCCTTCTTTAGCTCTGTCACGCGCTTTCTACGGAAACAAGTTGTCAGATTTGACCCCCCTAACTAGGTCTTCAGCTTATTTCTCCGATGGTCCCTTCCTTTTCAAAGGTGACCTTCAGCTTTGAGTTCTGATGTTTGAACGCGAAGCTTCAGTTTTCGTAGTAGACGTCCAAATGAGATGGGAACCTGGCGACCTTTGACACGAGCAGGTCAGGACCTGCCTCTCCTTCCGACAAATAGTCTGTCTGAGAGTAACCCCGACTAAATGTTCCATAAGTTTTGTCATTTTTAGAAAGGGCGCCGCGTACTGATACTCCCTTTCGCAAATCCTATCTTTCCCGCATATGTCTATGCCTTTTTCACTTAATAGAGCTCCTATTTTTAGGTTTTACCAGCTTCCGTTTACATGGCTCTCACTGGACGACGAGCCGAGCACTTTTTCCCCCAGACACTCCTTCTTCCCCTTCAAGTGTCTAGGGAGTTTTCTGCCATTTTTTTCATTTGAATGTGTTTGTATCTTTACCTTGTTCAGACGTTTGCAGCATTTCTCCACCTGAAAAAGTTGCAAGCTTTTCCCTTTAGTCGCCCCACTTTTTTTTTCTTTTCCTCCTTTTCCAGTAGATTATTGATTTATGCCGCCCTTGAGTGATGCTGCGTAACCCCCCTCCTACTTGAGAGCTTCCGTCCTCCTCGTAGACCCCCCCCCACCCATGGTCGCATGTAATCGATATTCGTTCGACACCCCCCTTCCTTACCCGACGGCGGGTAAACTGGCCCCCCCCTCCACGTTTTCGTCAGGTTTTTTTGTTTATCATGTCAGTCTCCGCTTCACCCCAAGCCCAGTATACGTTTTTCAGCGGAGCTATCTTTATTGCCTACACCCCCTCCCCCTTCCCCATCGTTCATGTCCATCACTCCCTTTTACCCCCCCTACGCAGTCCAGTCCCTCGGCCCACCAAGTCCTCTCTGACCCCTTCTTTTGACCCCGCGATCGAGACCTAGCGGTTCTGTTCTTCTCTTATTAAGTGTTTTCCTGTCCCCTTTCTTTGGGACTTCGTTCCGCCCATAAATCACTCATCTTTCTGACCTTAGTCCTCCAAGCATGGCTCGGTCCCGTATACGCGTACAGAGCGAACGATTTTTGCTCTTCGCCAAAACTTTCGTCCTCCAAAAATTGTTCGCAGGGTCCAAAGAAGTGGCACACCCTCGCTGTCTCGGCCGACTTCTACCCAGTTCATGAGCAAACAGCCCCCCCCACTCCCCCTTTCTAAGAGTCTGTTCTATCCTCCCTCTGAGCGCAAGCACAACTCCGCGTCTTATCCAAAGTGAACCCCCCTCCCTCATTCCCCCCTTCCTCTCTAGCACTACTCGGCATAGCGTCTGTCTACCATCCAGGCCCCTCCCCCTTTTTTTTCCCATTGCCGTTTTGCAGATGTCTTCGCCGCTACAGCCGCGAAGCCCCACGTTGATCCCTCTCGCTTTTTCTTTTCTCCCCCCTCTGGGAGCGAGCTTCGCTGCACCTATATTTATACTACCATTCGTTTTGTGTTTTTTTTGTCTCTATATAGACCCATATTTTTTTCTAACCGAGCAACGCTAGCTTGTCAGCCCCGACGCCGGTGGCGACTTTTTTTTTTTTTTCTCTGAATAACTTCCTCCTCCCCGACCCTTTTTACGGTCGGTCGTGACTTTCGCCGACCGAGAATTCTAATCAACTGGTTGTGTTCACCCCATTCTTGCGACTTTGGTTTTTTTTTGGTGGATGCTCCTTCACTTCCTTTCTTTAAGGTGATATCTCCCTTCCTTGTTCCTTTTGCATAGAGGGAGAGTAATCAACCGTCCTTTTTTCAGACCTGTTTTGGGTTTGTTTTCTCTCTTTTCCTCTTATCCCCTGCCAATGACTGAAGTCTTTCTTTTTCCCTCCCAGATTAGGGAAATTCGACAACATGCGAAAATAGTTTTCCGACAGATTTCCCTCACTCCCTAGTATCGTCGTCCGTCAATTTTCTTACCTGATAATATGCTGTTTTTTCCTCCCCCCCCCCTCGTCCTTTGTTGCGTGTTTTTACCCTTTTTAGTACGAGCGCCGAGAACTAAGACAATTTCCCGAGAATACTGAACCTTTCTCCCCGTCTTGTACTGATCGCCCCCCACTTACTCCAAGTTCCTCTAGATTTTCCCCCTCGCCCCCCCCCCCGCCCTGACTCGCGTCATGGAGTTTAGTTTTGGAGATGAGTCGACAATGAGACGATTTTTTTTTTTTTTACTTCTCCTTCGAGTCTTCTCCCCCCCTTTCTCTTCTAAGGCCGTAGAGACGGACGCTTCCTCCTGAAGGTCTTTGTGAATGCTTCAACAACAAATCAATCCTTTGACATTTTCCCTAGCCAACTTCCTTCCCCGGTTCGCACCTCGCCTCTTACTCTCCCATGAGCAGATCTTTCCCCTTCCCTTCTACCCACGGTCGAGCGTGGCGTGAATCCGCAGCTTCCCCTCACTCACGTGCGACCACCCTCCAAAGCCCCTGGTGGTTTTCCTTAAATAGACTCCAAGTTCAAAGATGACTCGTTTCTTTTACGATCCCCCCTCTTCAATTTCCCTGAAAAAAGGTTTTCCCCCTTCATTCACACCAACGCGAGGAGATGCATCTCCCCAGTTTTTCCCCCACCGATTCCCCTCTCCGATGCACGCGTCTCCAGACTCCGGCCCATAAGTTGCGTAAGCTCCGCTTTATCTCCGTGAGTCACTTGTCTGAGAATGACGACTTCGCGTACCTCCCCCCCCTCTCTAATAGATTGGATGAACCACGTAACACTGACCCCTGCCCGTTGGCTATTCTTTAGAATTTCTCCGTTGAGCGTACGCAATTCCTTTTTTTTTTTCGCACCCGAGGCACACCCCCGGCCCGTGAGTGCCGGGTCTATAAAGAAGTTGATCACTTCTTTTTTGGGTTCTTCTTTTTTCGACGGGTTGTTTATCGGTACGGACCTATTCCATTCTTTTTTAAGACCCCCCCCCCCTCTTCAGACGCCCTGGGACCCCCTGATGTCAACGTCCAAAACTTAAAAGAACGGCCACGGCGCACTCGTCGAACTATGTTCTACCTCCTTGCACTCGGACGACACATTCTCCTCCTTCTTTTTGCCGACACAGTCAAACATGCGTCGGGGACACCCCCCACAACATAACAGAAACTCCCCCACAAAAAAATAGCAACCCCATAGAGACCCCCCCCAAGCCCCCCACCCCAATAAGGACGTAAACAACCCTGACCGCAAAAAACAACACCCCCCCCAACACCCAAAAACACACAGCCAAAGAAAGAAATCCGCAAACACCACAAACACCCCCTGAGAGCCCCCCCGAAAGTTCCCCCTCGGAAGCAACCTCGTCTTGCAAATTTCATCTACACCCCCTCAACTTGGCTGATGAATTAAATGCTACTTGCCCTATTAAATAGCCTCGGATTTTTTTTTTTCCTCTAGTCAGATATAACCAGGCTTTATGACAGATCCCAAGCATTCAGTGTGAAAAGACCTATGTCCCCATCCGAATGTGTGTTTTTTTTTTTCCTTCCTTTTTTTTCGTGGGAGGGTTGTTTGGGGTTGGTGTTGTGTTGGAGGTTCTAGTGTCTGTGTCTTTTTTTTGTGAGATGTTTTTTATTTGTGGGTAGAAGTCTTTTTTTTTTCTTTTTTTTCTTTTTTTTTTTTTTTTTTTTTTTTTTTTGTTTTTTTTTCCTGTTCCCTTTTTTTTTCTTTTCTTTTGGTTTTTATGATTAAAACCCCTCCCTACGCCTTGGGGTACTGGGTGGGGGTGGCGTTTGGGTGTGCGGACCCCGCCTTTAGACGCCGGCCCTTGACGTCTGATCATATGATTCAAATTGGAACGGAGCCCCCCTTCATTGCCTCAGCCAGACAACGAGTTTAGCAGTAGGTTCGTCCGACAGTGTTTTCTTTTTTAGAAGCACGTGCTGTCTCCCCTTTTGTTTGAAGCGTTATCAGGGCCCCCTCTCAGTTCCTGACTGACCTACCCCCCGTAAGTAGATGCCTCGCCTTTTGCAGAAGGTTTCGTTTTTTTCGAATGTAGCATTCTCTGATTACGAGAATTACTCCTATCGCATGACTCCCCACCCCCCCCCTATGATTTTCCCGACAACGAACACGGCCCCTTCACGTTTCCACCTCACAAAAATCCGCAGACTGCCCTTTTTTCCTCAGCGCGTCCAAGCTCTCGTTTACGGTCATATTTTGACCTGAGCTGCCTTGTCGTGAGACCAAGACCAGGGCGCGGCTCTCTCTTTCTCCTCCCCCTTCTAGGCCCATCGGCCACCCCTGTTTTTCCTATGTGGGCATCTACGGTCCACCAGCCAACCCCCCACCTTAAATACCAGGCACGCCAGTGCGTTTACGCCAGGAACCCTCTCCCTTTCTCTAACTATAATGACCGAGTTGAATCTGGAACTGCTAGCTTGATGATCGTCAGCTGCCTTACAATCAAGCGCGAGCCGAATATCTTCCCCCCTCCTCCCCTGGTAGACTACTCGTCGACCGAAAAGCCACCCTGTGTTGGAAGATCAATTCCTCACGAGTCTTGTGTCCCTTTTTGGGAATGGCTTCGGCCGAGTTCCCACCCGCGAACCCTCCAGGGTGCACAAACAAGACGCCCCCCCCCCCCCCACTCCCCCCCCCCCCCCCCCCCCCCCCCCCCCCCCCCCCCCCCCCCCCCGGCGTCGGTCTATTTCGTGAGCTTCAGTGCCGTTTTTTGAAGTGCTTAAAACGAAAAGCTCGTGTGCCTGTCCCTTCCCCCCTTCTACTTCCCGGCGCTTGCAATTCATTGCAGTTACCCTCTTCCACAGGATCGGGTGATCGCGAAAAAGACACCCCCCACCCCCCCCAGGACCACATCATCCATGATTAATTGCGATAGTAGATCGTCCTCAGCAGGACGACTAATTACTACTCTTTTCTTTAAGAACGCTTCAACAGCGCGGCGTACACCTTTTTCGATATTATTCGACGCTCTTCGGAACGTCACATTTTATGACCGAACCGTGACGACCAGGAAGACCATGATTTTCCAGGATCAATCCAGTACTCAGAGACTTGATCCCACTTTACCGTCCTGCCAGTGTATATACCACGTATCGATTTCATCCGACTTCTATAGAGCTGACGATTTGCATCGTAGTCGACGGATTTCAGAGGATGTTCTTTACATAAGAGCCCCCCCCCCCCCCCCCCCCCCCCCCCCCAAATGGCGCGTCCAAGTTGCCATTTTTTATATCGTTATTTCCTGTCGATTGAGAACCGCACGCCGGTTTCCTAACCAAACCCCAGCGACCGGGCTTTTACGATAGCTTCCACATTCGTCCATAGAGATAAGAGATCCCCCCTCATGACATGGGAGGAACGCATATAGAGTCCCCTCTTAGAGTGATTGGGGGAGTACAAAAGCCCCCCAAAGAACCCCCCACCCTTCCTCTCCTCCCAGAAAACCATAAAACAGCAACCACAACCCAACCCCAAGATCCCCCCCCCCCCCCCCCACCCCCCCCCCCCCCCCAACCCCCCACCCCCCCCCCCCCCCACACCCCCCCCCCCCCCCCACACCAACCCCCACCCCCCCCCCACCCCCCCCCCCCCCCCCCCCCCCCCCCCCCCCCCCCCCCCCCCCCCCCCCCCCCCCCCCCCCCCACCCCCCCACCCCACCTCCCCCCCCCCCCCCCCCCCCCCCCCCCCCCCCCCCCCCCCCCCCCCCCCATGGATGCGTTTGGTCGGCCTTTAGCTTCACTCCCGTTTCCTCCCCCCTGTGATCACGTCATGATTTTCGCAACCTGCCAGCGAAAATATTCCCTGTTGCTTGTGACGAGCGAACTCGCTCTTTTGTCCGTGCGAGTCTTTATATCTTAGATGACCGATTCTTTTGGGTTGGGACTGTTCCATTGGCAGTGCAACCATTTTGTCTTTTTTGTTCGACCTCTACCACCAAACATGAAAAGTCTTCCCTCTTGCCCGTGCCTTTCATTTGCGCGTCAGGCGTGTGCGTCGGTCACCCTGATACCTCGTTACTTCCAACATGGGTCCGAGACCGACCCCAGCTGTGAGTATAGACGTTCTCCCAGCGTTTTACGGACCGCGGTTCGCCCTCGCGGAGGCAACTTCATTTTTTCCCCCCCTGAAGTTTAAACTTGAGAAGCAATCTTTTCTTCTATACCCGCGCCTCAGCTATTAGAAAGAGGTAAGTCCTTTTCTCGGCGAACTCTCGATCTCGAAGTTCCTCCCCCGGCTTCTCTTTTGTGCGCCGAACCCAGGTTTTTATGATTCTAATCCCCACCGCGGGCACCTGGTAGACTGCGTCAGATTTCAATTTCCTTTAAAAATGAGAATTCTCCCTAGAACCAGGTGTACTCTCCTCCCATGTCTCCCTCGGCACCGGTTTTTCCAAAACCTACCAAGAAGATTGTACTCCGACGATCTTCGCCTTATAAGCGAAGCAGTTTCGATTATGGTGAAAACTTTTAGGCTATCCCATCATCTTCCCTGGTTGACCAACTTTCATTTTCCCACACTAGGAGAGTTTTCCGCTAAGGCCAGCCTACCTAGAATTCGTCTTTTTTTTTCTTGGTGCCGACAGTACGCGGGCCTCCTCCTTTCTCTAACCTTGACGCCTCGGTGCCGAAGAATGGTTTTTAGCATTGTCAATTGTCAGGTCCTCTGAAGCCTCTTCCCCCCCATCCTTGCGACCAAGTTTAGCACTCTCTTGATCTTACAAGTGTGGAGGTAGGTAACCTCTTCTTACAGGTGATTTTTGAAGAGTGTTCGGAGAGGGGAGATGTGTTCCCCCTCAGAGACTCCATTAAGATCTAATGCGCGCGTCTAAGTCCAACTCCCCCTTTTCTTCTAGAGCTTTTTTTTTCATGTTCATTGGTTAGAGCCAACCAGTATATTCCATTTGTCACCGCTTACCTAGGGTTGTTGGACGGATGAGTGAGATTCCTCCCCCTTCCCCCTCACAACCACCGTTGGGAAGATTGTCCGATTCGTAGTCCCCGGCCCTCTTCTGCTCCTTCTCCGGCCATCAATGTTTCTGCCCCCTTCCCATTCCCCCCGATATATGGAAGCCTTGACTTTTTACGCGATTTTTTGTTGTGATTACTAAGTCCTTTTTTGTTCAGTACGATCCTTGCGCTGTTGTGTGTTCTCCCAGCAGATATGTTTTCGTTGCAGATAGTGAATCCTCCCCAACAAGATCCTGGATACATGTAATCCGTCGCGCCCCTCTGTCCCTCACTTCGTATTCACATATTGTTCAGTAGTGTTGTCTTCTTTTTTCCGACTTGTGCCCAACGCCCCCTATCTCGACTTCCCAAACCTTCACCGAATCAGGCCCCTCCATGCTTGCCTCACGCACCCTGGCTAACCTTGATTTTCTATTACATTACATTCCTCCAGTTCAATTTGAACACTCAAGCCCTCCGACCCGTCCGGGCGTCAAACGAATTTTTGCCTTTCCAGGGGTAGTACACCAAAACAGAGGCTTTTCCCGCCGTCCCCCTCCCCCCGTAGCTTTAATCCTGCAAGTCCCCCTTTTTTCCCCTAATGTAGACGAACCTCACTTCACCCCCTCTCGGCCTGTTAAGAGTTTTCTATCATCGATACCCCCCCTTTCTTCGGTTATGAATTTTCACTCCCTCTGTCTTCCGGTTTTTCCCCCTCTCTATGTCACGGCGCCTCTGAAGGCCCGTAGAGTACAAATTTTAGGTATAAGCCTGTAGCAGAGGTAACCGTCCCAATACTATTTCCCTACTTATTGGATTCCTTTCTTGAATTTTTAGTGCATAGTCTCTCTTCCCTCTGAACGGAGCAGGAACCCATTAAGATCCGTCCCTCTCATCTTATCTGGCAGTTTACCCTCCCTCAAGGAGATACCGCTGGTCCGTAGTTTGACGGCTGCTAGTACGACCCTCCCCATCCCTTTTTTTCCTCCGCCAAGGCCCGTATGAGTTTCCTTGCCCGTGTGGGTCCGTTCACACTCCCTAATTGGAGGCCCCCTATCCCGCTTACAGGACCCGGACCGCGCCTGAGTTTTCTTTGTGTCCGAAACTTGAGCGCGGGGATCTCCCTGCGTCAGACAGCCTACCGGTGAAGACAGGTTTTCTGTTCTATCCCCCCACTTTCTTTTTTTGGTCATTGTGAAAGCGTTGGAATTCTCTCTTCTTAATCGTGGCCGAGCCCGGCATGGTGCCAGTGTACTGATCTTTTACCCCTAGATCCCATTTTGCTTGTGGCCTTTTCTTTGTGGGATTTGACTGCGGTCAATTTCACCCCCCCCAGTCCCTCCCCTTTCGTGTCTGCCTGCCATTCGTCATGTCCTGCTGCACAGGCTTGTCCCCCGGCTTTTACTCCCTCCGTAAGGTCGAACCTTTCCGGTTTTGGTCACTTCCCCCCATGCCCCAGTACCGTACTGGTGTGATCATGCTAACGCAGATCTCTCCCAATTGACCTCTTCCAGCGGTAATCGCAGTCTCAATCCCCCCAACCCAGCCAATCGTTCTGCAATTCCAACAAGACATCATTTTTGGCGGTCCTGGACGCTCGCAACATTCTCTTTTTCGCGACTTCATCCCTCTTCTTTTCCCGAGAGCTTCTGGGGTCTAAATGTCTGATTATAGGTCCTTCGTTCCCGCCCCAACGATGCTTAGATACGTTTCCGTCCTTATACGGTAAGCTTGACGAAGCTAACCGGATTCGCCCCGTCGCACTCAACCCTTCTCCTTTTTCCTCCGTTTCCCTTGCGGTGGCAGACGCTGTCCCATTCATTGACATTTTTCCCCACTCTCATCCCCCCCCCGGTATCGACTCTTGTGATCTCTACCTCCTGCGAAGAACAACGCGGGCGGAGCCGAAGAGTGTTCATATGAAGTATCCCCTCTCCCCCCCCGTTTTAAATTCTAGCGCCGGGTGTCTGCGACCGTACCTGCTCCCCTTCCCTACTCCGGCAGCGCGCGCGCGGTCTCCCCCGCGCTTGATTTTACCGACCCGAGGTGAGACGGGTTTCTCAACAGTTGCGCGAGCCCCCCTGCTACCCTTCCCTTTTTTGTTGTGAGATAGAAAGCAGGAGAAGATCTCTCCCTTTGGGAACTGTCACGCGACTTTTTTCCTTCTCCCTTTTGCTGGTGCCCCAGGCGCCTATTCAGACTTTAAACTGGTCTTTCGTACCCCACGCGAACCCACCCTTCGCTAGAATGCCCGCTGATGCATGCTCTTCCTTCCATTCTTTTACTGTCCTTAGCACGTGTTTTGCTGCGCAGAGGGAAGAATCACAACGTTCTCCCCCTCTTTTTTTTCCATATAAATCTTGAACGGCCGACTGGACGACGGCTACGGGCCAGTTAGCCACCGCGACAGTCGGCTGTCTGCCTTTGTTATCTTTTTGTATCGTGCGTAATATGAAACTTAGCCCGCTCGTGCGCCCTGAATCAACGCCTCTTCTTCCTTGCCCCTCCCATCCTCAGTCCCTCCTTTTTGTTCCCCTGATGCTGGTCTTATAGAGTTACGTGCAACCTTATTAGCGGCCGCGGATTTCTCTCGTAAGGGAGTTTCTGCGGTCTCTTTGCACATGCCACTTTTTTTTTCTTCTCTCTCTCCTATGCTCATCTCCCGGATTCCTAATGGCTTTTCTTATGAATGATCACCACCACCGGCCCCCCTTCACCAGGGCCTTCCCGCGGTTTTTCGGAAATGAGTGCCCACCCCCCTCGACCAGTATCCAATTGTTATCAGCATCAACTTTCCTTCGGGGGTACATCATAAAGCATAAAGAAGAAACGCAACCTCCCACCCCCCTCCCTTTATATTAATAGTTTATAAGTTACCAACATTTTTCTTGTGTGTTTTTCAGGCCAAGATGTACATCTCGTCTCCAAGTCCACGCTCCCCCCCACCCTGTCTAATCAGCCGCGGAATTCCGAGGTCTTCTTCACTCTTTTCTCTGAAGGGACTCCATTTTCCCAGCTCTGAGGAGAGGCGATGGACTT
>Ga0179591_1283846_pt1 | contig 20533 bp, 32 predicted proteins | sample CZOMad2_1_08_16f_FD_182891 | JGI IMG/M metagenome (GOLD analysis project Ga0179591, IMG submission 182891) | Vadose zone soil fungal communities from Angelo Coast Range Reserve, California, USA - CZOMad2_1_08_16fungal (PacBio error correction) | ecosystem: Environmental > Terrestrial > Soil >... | reverse complement strand
CTTAGCCACCACACCAATGTCCTCAATAATAAACCTCCCTTCTCACTCCCCAAAGTATAGCCAGTCCCTTTCCCACGTTTTAAATAGAATGGTAAATTTTTTCAGCCCCTAGCAGGTGACACTTTTTTCCACTAGGTTTCCCTTTTTCCCCCTTTTTTCCCGTTTCACAATAGTCCGTCGTCCTGAAGTTCCTCTCATGGATAACCTTCCTTGATACACGCGATTTTAAGTTATCCCAACTCAAACCATTTTTTTCTACTTCCTTGCCGGGGTTTCCGTTTCTTTTTCTTCTCTATGTCTGTGGAAGGCATCCGGCCTAAAATTTCTGCCAGCGTTTCAGTACACCTGTCTCCTTTGTCCACTTTTTTGCACTCCAATGGGTTAGGGTTCATTAATAGTCCCGGATGACCTCTTTTCCCTAATGACCCTGTCCCACAACCCTTTTTTCCAGTTGTAACCCGGGACTAAGAGTACTGGGAAGTTTATCCTCCTCTCCAAAAGGATTAATATTTGACCCTGTCTCTTTTCCCTTCTTTGCCACTCGTTTCCCAATGGGGTCCCCAACCACAACCTCTTGTTTGTTTACACTTCTTCTTTTTCTTTTTTGCAACACCCCCGCAACTTTAATACCTTCTCCCTGTCCCTTTTCATATATCTATCCCCAAGGAATACCTACCCCTTTTCCCTTTTGCTTTCGATTTCCTTCTTCCCCTACTTTAAAGCTGCTTGCTGCAGGCCCGGTACTTCTACGGGATTTCTTTAAACTTGTCTCCCCCTTTCACCTTTTTTAGAATGTACGGTGAACGGTCTATACAGGGTTCCATTGATGGTCCCCCTTCTTTTTTTGTTTTCCACCCCCGCGTATGTTCGTTTCCACCTGGTCTCTAAGCAGTTTCTGCTCCTCCCTTTTGCTGCGGTCCCTTTTTTTTTCCCCCAGCCAGGAATCCCGACCAAGGATATAATCCAACGAGAAAGGCTTTATGGTTGACCTTTTTTTTTCCACCCTTTTTTTTTTTTCCCCCCGGCGCTCGCCATGCCCCTTCCATGGAGACGGTTTGAAGTTTTCCCCCCCGTCCCCACCTTCCTTCCCCCCCCCTAAGCAATTCAACCAGTTAGGACTTTCCAACCCCGCTTTCGGCTTTCTGTTTGTCCCCCTTTTTTCTTTTCCTCTTTCCAGTCGCACCTCTGCTACACTGATTTTCTTGGAATAGGGTCCTTTCCCTTACACTTTCTTCCCTTTGAAGACCCCGTCCACACAAACTCAATTTTTCCCGGTTTTTTCAAATCCGGTTCTACACTACTGTATATAATTGCGGGTTTTCGGCTTACCCTCCATGCCCCCTCTTTTTCCCGTGCGTGCTAATTTTAATCATGATTTTATTGTTCGACGTTCGGCTGTCTCCCCTTCCTCCAATATGTTGCTGCTGGCCAGTTTACTATTTTTTTTTCACTGTTAACTCCTGGTAACTTGAAGGAATCTGTGTTGTCTCCCTCCTTTACCACACACCTCTCCCCTCCTTTTTAGCCTAGTGGCAAAGTTCTTTGGGGTAAAGAATTCTCCATTCCATCATCTCTTTTTTCTTGCATAGAGGTCCTGTCCAAAAAGTTCTTTTTGGCTGCGTCCCATTTCTTTTTTTGCGAATTGCAGTCTCTTTCCTCCCCCAAACCCCCTTTTCTCCATGGTTTCTTGTAACCTGTATAATAATGTCAGGAATGTTTTTTCTACCCTGTTATTTGGGTATTTTGATGGTGCGTCCCCCGTTTTTAGTGTCCTCCTCCCCCCCCCCCTCCTTTGCATCCCCAGCATCGCCGTATACAAACCTCATTTCCTCTTTTTATCTACCTTTGCTTTTCCTTTTCCTTTGAATTTTCCTCTCTCCCTTTTTCTTCCGTCTAATCCCCCTTATACCCCTGTTCAAAGATATTGTTTTGATGGAACCCTTCCCCCGCTGACTTCCTCCTCAATGTTCCCTCTTTCGTAATTTTCCAGAATTCTGCATGGCTCACATCCCCCCCTCAGTTAAAATCCTGGTGCCTTGATTTCCCCAAGCCTTTTTTTCTTTTCCACAAAGCGTGTGCCGTAGGGCAGCGTTTTCACGTCCCCTTTTTCCCCTCCACTTTCCCTTGTTGGTTTGTAATGCTTCCCTGTAATCCCTCATCGGTCCATTTTCTTGAGTGTTTGGATGACCTATCCTTTCTCCCTTCCCTCCCTTTGTGCGCATGACCCCTATGGCCCTTTCAAATTTTACATAAGGGTAACTTTGCACGTTCACCCCCCCAGGCTGGTTTCCCTTCCCTGTTTCCCACTCGATACAAACATTTAGGTTGTTCCATTTTCAGTTACCCCGCCTTTCTTTGCTTCCGTAATTAACAATCACCTTTTTTTTGTCATCCAGTCAGTGATGTCAAGTTTTCCACCCCTCCGACTCTTTTCCCCCCTCTCTTTTTTCTTTCCCTTTTGCCCTTTATGTTTCTCCCGGCCCAGGAATTCCTCCCCACCCAGCAACCAGGCCTTTCTTTTCTCCCTTCAGATATTCTACCTGTTCGTTGTTACCATCAAATGTTAAGCGACCGCTATTACCGTCCTTTGACTTTTGGTCCCCTTGACAACCCCCACCCAACTGTAGTTTGGTTCCGGGGTAATTCCGGATCTGCCTCCCCCCCCCCCCTCATAGGGTGTCATAAATAAGAAGATTGATTGCCCCTTGGTTTTCATGTCATCCCGCCAGCATCGGGTGCTTTTATAACATCCCCTCTTCTCCCGATCATGCAAAAACCTCTTCTCGTCGGGTCACCCTCACAAAAATTTCTAATATCTAAGGTTCCCCCATCCCATCCTTTCTCCTTGGCTCTCCACTGCTTTTCTCTGCCCGCAGAAATGCAGTTTTTTTAAAAATTTTTAGTTTTCCCCTCCCTTGAAGATGGAAGACTGTAAACACCCCCCCCAATATCTCTCTTTTTTAAACGAAGAATTTACATCCCCCCTTTGACCGCAAAAAGACGGGGGTGGAGTTTACGTTCCCTTTCTTTGAACTTTTCCATCTCATTTTGGTAGCTGACCTACCTACTTTTTCGGGTCCAATTCTTTCCCCCCTGGTTGGATTTCGGACTTCTCTTTGCAGTGATCAGTGTTTCTTACCCTCCCCCTCATCTTTGTATGATTTCAGCTTGTAGGCATGTTGTTTTCTTTGAAATCCACACTCGAATTTATCTATCATCTTCCCCTTTTTCCCCCATCAATATCCGGTGAAACGATTGCTAAAAAACGTGTGATTTATGTAAAGACTTTTTTCCTTTCTGTTCCCCGTTTATGTTTAAACCCCCTTCAGGGAAAATTGTACCTTCCTTTGCAGTTGTCTTTCATTCTTGTCCTTATATCCTCCTTCCCTCTTTTTTTTTTTTTCAGACCGACCGCCCCCCCCCCCTACCTGCACACTTAACTGGAAGGTAAAGGTAAACACGGCGTTTTTTTGCAAACTTTCCCACCCCCTTTGCCCAGCAATTGACACAAAACATCTTGACCCCCCCGATTTCACCCCTTTTTTTTTTTGTCAAGTTGTTCCGCCCGTATTGCACTTTTGACACCCTTTACTTCCAACCCCCCCCCCTCTCTCTACCTGCGCCTGTCAAAGGTTGACAACCACCTGTTTCCCTTTTCCAATCTCCCCTGTTTTGCTGCCGAAAACCCGCCTATTAACTCCCTCCCTCCTACAATTTCCCCCGACCCTTTTTGTGACCTATCCCACATTTCACAATAAGTTAGGTGGCTACCCCACCCTTAACTTTCCTTCCCCCCCCTTCCCCCTTAAAACCCCTGTCTTTTCTTCCCCCTGCCAGGTTCAGTTCCCTTCGTTTCCCCTTCCAGACAAAATTTCTCTTTGTGGGTGGGCCGCTTTTCCTTCTTCTTCTTCCCCCCTTCCAATGGTGTCTATAAACAACGAACTTCCCATTCGTTGAGGAATACCCCCCTTCTGTTCGCGCTTCTTACTCCCCACCCTCGTCTGATTTTTTACTCTTCTTCAGCGGTTTTTATACCACCTTTCGCCCCGCCGTTTTGTCTTTTTTATCCCCCTAGGGTAATTTTGCTTTAGACAAATCACCCGATGCGCTTTCTTATGTCTTCCTTCCCCCCTTTTCTTTTCGCGCTTTCCAGATGTCTGGCGACGGACCTATTTTGTGGGTCTTCCTTCTTCCTTCCCGCAAGGAAACCACACAGCAGTTTTTGTTGTTGATCCTTCGGCCAATTTCCCCCCTTTTCCCCTTCCCCCCGCAGAGGTCATATGCTTTAGTTTAAAAAAATTGGTTCAGAGTACGACTCCTTTATAGTCTTCCTTCATTTCCCCTCCCACCTCACCTTTGTTTTTTTTTCTTTTTATTGTTGTAAGTTGATCAACCAAATTTGCTCCAGGTTTTTGAAATTCAACCCCCCCCCCTTCTCTTTTTTCCCCTCGTTCCAGCGGGTGGTGGCCACAATTGCCAGCAGAGTTCCACGTGATATGGCAAGCCTCCCCTTTTCGGTAAATCCGGACTCAAAAGGGCCAGCTGCTTTCCCCGCAGTTTGTCAGTTCTAAAGGTTTTTTACGACCAATTTCTCTTATCTTTCCACTCTGTGTTTTCCGTTTTTATAACCTTATGTAACTCTTTTATGAAGTGCTTGACCCCTCTTCTTCTTCTGTCGTACCGCTTTCTCAACCTACCCTACCCCCCCTCCTTTTCCCGAGTCCTGAACCCTTCAACGGTTTTCATTCCTTACTTCCCACCACCTTTACAGTTTCTTTGAAATTGTTGACCGCTTCCTTTCATGCCCCCGCGTGACCTCCTTGCAACTCTTCCCCCCGGGTTGAAAAAAACCCCGGATAATGTTAAAACGGCCCCCCGGATTTTTTTTTTCCTTGCCATGCCACTTTCGGTTTGGTTACCCCATCACCCCTCTTGGACCCTTTTTGTCCTTGATTTGACAGTTTTGTGTTGCGTCCTCCCCACAAAACCCCTCTTTTAACTATTGCTCTTTTCTTTCCCCCCTTTGATTTCCTTGCCAATTGATGATACTGTATCCAAAAGTTAAAATTAACGGCTTTTCCCCCCCCCTTCCCCTCTCCCTTTCCGACGTATGTTGTGGAATAGATCTGCCCTGTATTTGGATGCAGCTTTTCCACCTCCTCCCCCGTAGGATTTAACAGCCTCCCCTCCCCCTCCCTCAGCATGTAGAATCATGAAGGACCTTTTTTGTTACATGATGTTGTTACCCCTTCCTCCCCTTTTTTCTTTAACTTTCTTTTTGGCCTGGTTTCCGAAGTCCCCCTCTTTTTTTCACTAATCCCTCCCCCCGCCTTCATTGGTGTGTTTTCGGTACCGTGATTACCCCAACCCCGATTCTATTGTCTTCTTTTCTCTCACCTTCCGGCCTTTAACTTTTTTCAGGCCATAACATCAGTTGTAACCTGCTGTTTTTTTTGAATCCCCCTAAATCCTGCCCCCCCCCCTGTTCCTGAAGAAGACAGAATTTTGGTATCACCCCCTGTTAACCCCCAATCTTCCATTGCAATCCTTTTCCCATTTTCTGGGTTAAAGCATGCCTTCTCCAACCCCCTAAAATGACCAGGTTCTTTCCCCCCCCCTTTCCCCACTCCTTTTTGCTGTTCTCCTCCCCACCGCCTTATATAGCTTCTGTACCTTTCTTTAAAAGTTCGCCCTTCTTTCGTTAGCTGTCTTTTTGACCTCTCTGTACTGAGTTCTCCCCGTCCACCCATCCCCCCCTTTCTTCATCCCTTTTGCATCATTTACAAAGAAAAACCTTTGACTCCCAGGTCCTCGCCCCCTCCCCTAATATCTGGTTGGTTTGGGCATGTCTTTTGCTGTGAAAGATGTTGCACCTTTTCTTTGTTTTTTGACCCCCCCCCCTCTTTCTCCCGGCTTTCGGGCATTGGTTGGAGTGTGAGCCCCCCCCAACCAATTTCTGCACTTGCCCCCCCACGCCTACCTTTTTTTTTTCTTGACCCCTTTTTCTTGCCTGCTTGGTGGATGGGAGCCATTACTCCCAGCACCCCTACCAGGAAATACTCACTAATACACCCTTTTAGTAACTTTTCCCACTTTTGTGAATTTCCCCCCCTTCTCTTGCTCCCCGGGCATTCTGTCCCAGCCACTTCAGTTTATTCTCACAAAATTTATTTCCTCCCCTTTTTTAACGAGACGAATTACCCGTTCCCCTTTATGGATGCGGCAACCGATCTTCAGTTTTCATCTGTAGGAACTCCTCCTTTCCTTTTTTCCCGATTTATTTTTGACTTCATGTATGCCCCCTAGTCCGGGCGTTCCTTTTGAAGTGGTTTATTTTTTGCCCAACTAAAATAGGCTTTCACCTTTTTCCCTTAATGTTTCCTCCTTGAACCTCCTTCCCCTCCCCTATTTGTTCCCATTATTATCCTTTTGAGTAGCGATACCCTTATTTAAGTCTACCCCCCTTTCCGGGTGGTCCGGTCATCTTTTCCCCTTCCCCTGGGTGCTTCCATTCATCGCCAGCCCTGTTGTTTTTTCTCCCCAAACTGGTCCCGTAAGCGTGTATTTTTTCCCTCTTCCCCCTCCCCTTGTATGCCCTTTGTCCATGTTCACATCGGCATAAATCAGAATACACCTTCAAACACTCCTCTGCCCCCTTCCCTCTTTTGCACCTTGGCTCTTTGTCGTACCCCCTCGATTGTATGGCAGGTTTCTGAAGAAGGCTTCCAGTTGCTCCTCTACGATGGGCACCCCCCTTTTCTGCATTTTTAAAAACATTTATTGCCAGGAAAGTTTTTACCTTTTCACGGCGCTATGTTCCCTTCCCCCTCCTCCCCCTTCCTTTTTCATGAATTGCCAATTTGATTTGAGGATTGGAGGTTCTATTGATTTTGGGTGGTTTGCTCACATACTATCTCTTTTCCCTTTCCCCCCTTTGTGCGATTCTTCTGATATCTTCTCCCCCCCCCCCCTTTGACCTCTTCCCCTCTCCACCATACCCTTCCTCCACCTCCCCCCCTTTTTAGCTCCCTTCTGTCCTTTTCAAGAGAAGTATTTTTTTTTGCAATACTCTTTTCCGGCTTCCCCTTTTTTCAAACCTTCTATGTTTTGCCTCACCTTCCGTTCCAATAGTCGTGCAGGCGCGCCTTTCGTCATGGTACCCCTTCCCCCCCTCCAATCCCCTCCCTCTTCATGGCCAAAACTTCTCCCCCAGTTGCTTTCCCTACTTGTATTTTTCTTTTGTCTTCTCCTTTTTCTATTTCCCCCTCTTCTTTGGTTCGCAGCCGCCTACCATTTCTGTTTCCCGCTAAAGCATTTGCCCGGGTGCGAAAAGTTTCCAGTTTCCTTCTGAATATGCCCTGTCGACTTCTACATCCTGAAACGGCCCCCACCCGGACCTTTTTTCCTTCCGTGACTCTTACGAGACTTTTTTTTCCTTTCTTCGCTCCTCCACCCTGATACTTCTTTGTTGAAGGACGTCGCAAGGATGTTATTCTTACCAATGCGGTTTTTCCCACCCCCCCACATTGTCTTTTTAAAGGGCATCGGGTTTTGCAACACCATTACCCCCCTTTAGCAACCGCTCTCCCCCTATCTGCATCATAACTGAATTCCCCATAAAATCTGGCCCTCCCCCTCTTTTTGCAGCATGCTCATCTAGTCAGGTGCGTCCGCCAAGTCATTTTCTTCCGGTTATCTTAGTATGTTTCCCTTTCTCCCTATTTTTTTCTCGGCGGAAGTGTTTAGATACAAGTCTCCCAGTTCTTTCTCCCCCTCCACGGTTCCCCCTTTTTTTCCCCCCCCCCCTTTTTAAATGTAAATCCTTTTTAGAAGTTTGCTTGCGTTGCTGCTGGTATTTCCTCCTCCTTGGCCCACTCAAAAGTTTCCATCTCCCCCACCCTCACCCGCTTCGACTTTGACTAGTTGATCAAAAACTCCCTTTTTTTTCTCCCAGGCGATGCCCTCCTTTCCCCTCCCCTTCTCCCGCGCTCAACCATTTTGAAAACCATTTCCATATCCTGTACAAACCCTTTTCCCTCAAACCCGCTATGAGTGTTTCGCTCTTCCCGTTTTTTGGTGTTCTTTGTATATTTCCCCTTAGCCCTTTTTATACACCCCGTTTTGTATACGTGGACTAGGGTGGCTAAAGGCTCTCGATTTTTTCACTATCCTTCCTCCCCCTTTCTCCCTTTTAAAATAATGTCAGCCCTATAAGGATTTTGGGGTAGGATCCCCTGCCGAATGCTTTGATGGTGTAGGTCATGTATGATTTCTGTCTCCTTCGATCCCTTCCCCCCTTCCCCCCTGCTTGGCTGTGGCGTGGAATATTTTTTTCTTTTGTATCTTTTTATCCGTTCCCATTTTTTTTCTTTTAACTGTCTTCCTCTTATTGGCCACGATGTCTTTAGCCTTCGCTTTTCCCTTAATGCCGATTTTCTCCTCCTTTCTGCATCCCTAGAATCTTTATTATAAGCGGGTAGCCGTCCCAACCCCTAATTGCTTTTTCTGTCTTTCTTCCTTAGACGGTTACTTTAGGTCCGAAGGTTTCACAACAAAACCTTGCCCCTCCCGCGTTCTTGCTTTTAACTATGGTAATCCGGTCCTTCCTTTTTTCTAACATTTTGTGGAGGGTATTTTCGTCCCCCTCGCCCCTCTTGCATCCCCAACCAGGCAGACCGCCCGTTTTTTAGAAAAAATTCCATCTTCTTTTATTTTATTCCTTCCTTTTTGTTTGATTGCTAACTATCCCTCAATTTTGCCTGGCGGAACCGTTGCATACCCCATCTTTCCCTTTCCTGATGATTGTTTTCCCTTAAAACCGCCTTTGAGCCCTTTTTCCCTGCCCCCTTTCCCTTTTTTCCGCAATTTCCAACCTAATGGTAACATTCCCCCCCGCAGTCCAAATCTTCTTCTTCTCCTCCTTCCCTTGTGTAAAAACCCTTGTGATAGCTGTTCCCTTACCGTTTCAGCGCTTTTCTTCAAACTACGGTCTTGCCCCCCCTTTTTCACCCTCCCTTTTACTCCGTTTTTTCCTTCTAACTATTGAACCCCTTTAATTCCTGGTAAAACCTTCTTTTGCGGTTTTTTTTTCTTCCTCTTACAGTAACTCGGGTATACGTATGGTCAATCCCCAAACTTGCGTTACAAGGGTACCTTCCCCTTTTCCTTTTAAAAACAAGGATGGGATGGCTTTTAGCTGTCGTCCCTCTTACCACCTTGTCTTTTTTCCTTTCTCTTTTGCCCTTTTTGAGTGAGTCCGTAATTAAACTCACCAGGTCGGGATTGTCATTTTTTTCCAATCTCTTTTCTTTTGGTCCAAGTTTGTTCCCCACTTGATTTAAGAGTTTTTTTATTTTTCAAGGTGTTCCATTTCTTTTTATCAAAAGGGACACTCCCCCCATTCGCCCCCCCTCCAACATTTCTTTTTTATTTCCCTCTCTAGACATGCGTTCTGTTACATTTTTCCCCCCATTTTTTTCCTGCAGGAGATATTTGACAGCTGACGTTTATTCCCTCCGGGACCATTTGTTTCAACACAACCCCACTTTCGGTTTTTTCGTTTAGCGGTGCCATTCACGTCCCTGCCTCCCACCCAAAATATCGGGGTTCAATTACATCCTCCCCTCGAACGAGACCTTTCTTCCTGCTCCTTAAGCGCCCTTTGATCACGCCCAGGTTATGTCCCACCCTTCCGGCGAGATCTTTCGTTTTCCCGCCAATTGTGAATAACCCCCACCCTCCTTCCTTCTCCTCATTTTCCCCACGAGCTGATTCTATGAATGTCGGCCACTATAGGCCCTCAAACTCCTTCAATCTGTCTCTCCACCATTAGAATACACCTTCCCTTGCGCCCTTCCCTTCCTTCCCCCCCCCAAATATCTTCAATTTTTTTCAGGGAAATTTAGCCTTCCGTGCCGACCCCCCCCCTCCAGGTTGTTGCATGCCGTAAACGTTTTTGCAAATCGGTCCGGTCGGTAGCTGCCCTAACGTAATGGCCCGTGTTTCATTCCTTTTTCAACCCCTTTGTTAGGGATTTTCGCTTTTTTTTAGTGCTTGCCCCTTTTTTCCTTTTCTTCGCCACGTCAGTTGGTTTGCCTTTCCCTTAAGCCGTGGTTTAACCAGGCAATGGCAGTTTCTCTCTCCTTTTTTGTTTCCGTACCCCGTTCCCCCCCCTTATTTCTATCTCTTGACTGAAACCGGGTTCCTCTTCTTATTGTTTGACCCCTTTGCTTTTTTCCCTTCTTGGCCCTTCCCCCCCGCCGTGTTTTCCCCAAAGGAAAGTAAGGTGCAGAGTCCTGCTTGGCTCTCCCTTTTCCTCCTCCCCTTTTTTTTTTCTCTCTTCCTCTCCCTTCCACTGAACTGGAATTTACCGTTTAAAAAACGGTTTATCTTGCTCCAAACCTCCCCCCGTTTTAACAGCAATGTCCCAAAAGAGCTGTTCCAACCACCGGTTTTCAGTCCCCTTATCGCCGTATTGCTTTGTGTTTGACCCGGGTACTGCCCCCCCTCTTTTTCCTCTCATTTGGCAAAGTGGCCCCCCCCAACTTTCCCCTTTATTAAAAGTCGTCCCCCTTCTGGTTTTTCAATAACAGAATCGCGCAACTCATCTCCTTCAACTTTCCTACCCCCCTTAGCGTAAACCGAGTAGTTCGTTCCCTACCAATACTCCCGTATCCCCCCCCGGAATGGACCCCAAACTGATTTCGGGGCCCCTTGCCTTTACTTGATTTTAACCTTCCTCACCCCCCTTTTTTTGACTTTTTGTGGGCCGTGACGGCAAGGCTTCCCTTTCTTATTTTTTCACCCCTAAACATTTAGAACCAAAACGCCCCTTGTCCTTCGCGTTGAGTCTCCTCCAAATAAGTGAGCTCCTCTGCCTCATAACTATATCAATGGAGATCTGATCTCTCTGTCTCCATTTTTACCACCCTTTTACGACACTCGCTGGAAGTTCATCTATCATCCCCCTCTGTGGAAGGGACAATTTTATACTGCCCCCAGATGCCGATTTTGCTCTTAAGGTCCCCTTGCTTCTTTAACGATTATGCTTTTTTCGATCCGTATTTTTTTGTTCGTCCCCCCCGTTCCGTGCCTCTTCCGTTTAAAACCGCCAGTGGTTGTTTTGCCCCCCTTCTTAGAAAGGTCCCTTTTTACAACCTCCCCGGCCTCTTGGTATATTTTGTAGCATAACAATTGTTTAATGGACTTCCAGCGACCATTCTTCTTTTTCTCCTGTCCTCCTTAAAAATGACCTTTTGATTTGTGTCGCATTGATGAAGGTGTCCCCGTTTTTTTCTCCCCCCCCCCCCCCATGGAACCCCCCTGGTTTCCCGACCAGCTTAAAGCTCCCCTTTTGATTTTTTCCAACCACCTGCCATTCTCTTTAACGGCGATGCAAGACACCCCTGGTTTACCTTCCGGAACTTTTTTCCCCCCACCGTGAAGTGTACATTTGAACTTACTGTTGTAGTTGACGACTGCATCGTATCCCTTTTCCCACCTTTCCCCCCCCCTTTCCCTGACCCGAGTGATTAATTTCTGAACAGATGTGAAGTTAGTATCTCCCCACTTTTCCTCCCAACTTTGAAGTCAAAACCAATCACTCCCTTTTCCCGAGGATTTGACCTCCAACCTGTTCCCTCCAAAAGGGCCCCCACACCCCCCTTTTCCGTTCTAACTGGTGCGCCGGTACGTTTCATGAAGCTGCCCGTACCCCAGTTTTCCACCGGTGTTTCCCCCTTTCCCATTTTTGTCTCCGACGGGCCCTTTTTTTTGTTTCCGTTTGCGCCCAATCTTGATTTGGCCCCCTTTTTCCCCTCCAACATGGAACATTGCTTGTCGGCAAAGGCGTTTTTATCCCCCCTCAAAACCCACTTCCCTTTTTCTTGGCGCTTCCCTTTTCCATTTTCAAACACGCTCTCTTTCTCCCCTCCCCAGGAACTACTCCCAACTGATAATCCTTTTAACATTAGTTTTTTTACGGTCTCTGTCTGCCTGTATGTGTAGCGGTAAGCAATCGTCGGTATCCCCACGCCCATGCAATATACTATAACCCCTCTTTTCTTTTCCTGATTCCCCTTTTCTTCCACCGCCGCTGGCGGTTTTTTTTCTTTATCTGCCTGGCTGTGCTACTCCTCCCTTTCCAATGACTTTAGCATAAACAGCATGCATGGTGTTTTTTTTAACCTTCTCCTCTCTTAATTAAACCCCCTTTCATTATGGGTATTTATCCCCTTACGGCTCTGTTCATTGCTGGAAAACTTCCCCCTACACCCCCATGCCAGCCCCTCTTTTCCCAATGATGACCCTTTTTGCAGACACTAAAAGTTAAGGAACCTGTTTACCTGAGAATTCCCCCCAGTCCCCCAAAATATTTAATGTTCCCTCTCCATAAACATCTTGCTTCATGCTAAGCTCGATACAATAAATCCCAGTACCTGACCCCTGGTCCCCCCCCTTTCCCCTCTGCTTCTGGTCCAATTTAGAGCGCCGTTAGAACCTTATTTCAAAACTTTCCCCCTGTTTTAAGGTGAGGAGTCTTCCTCACTCTTTCGTACAGTTTACCATATTCCACGTAATTTTTTATAAGCCTTTTCTGTCCTTTTCCTTCCCCCCAAATCCCCCGCCCGGTTGCCCTTCCCTTGTCAGGCTACCTCATAGCCCTTTTTTAGGCTGTAATCCGTGCGTACCATTGGCCATATGTCGGGGGTTTTTCCCCAAAATTTTTTTTTCCTTCACTTTTGTTTGAATTGCGTTCGAATGTTTTCCAAACCCCCCCCAGTTTTTTTTCTGCCCATCCCCTCCCCTTTTTTCATTTGGATTACAGTTTTATTGCCTGTCATTACCTTCCCGCAGAACCGTCTCCGGACCCCAGAAAGTACTCTTAACCCCTTCTTGTATGTAAGGTTTCTTTTGTGAACAAGCACCCGTGAATACTTCCTTTTCTGTCCTTGATCCCCCTCCCTCTCCCTCCATTCTCACAACTTTATTGGCGACAATTTTAAACTCGCTCCGTTAGCCCTTTCCCCCTCTTCATGCAGAAAAGTTTTTACTATGGAAAGGTTTTTCCCGAAGACTTCTTCCTTTTTCTTTTTTTTCTAATTCATTTTATGGAGCTAGATATAGACAATGCCGTTCCTCCGGTTCCTGCAATTTTTTTGCTCCCTACACACCTAACCCATTAGGCTTTCCAAAATCCCCTTTTTTTTTTTCCCCCGCAATTGGGTCAATCATCCCATCTTGTTTTCGCTCCTTTCATTTCTTTCTTTTGGATCGCCCGCCTAAGATAACCGGTTGTAACCAACCAGGGATTCCTGGCCTTTCCCGTTTTTCCTCTTCACCCCTTCTGTCACGGACTTCCCTCCTCTAACCTGTTTTTCGCAACCGTGCACTGTTTAATTTCGCTTTGCCAGAAAACGTTCTGCTTTCACACCTTTCAACGATGGAAGTCCAAAATAGTACCCCCATTGAAAACATCCCCCTTATGCCGTAATTTTCTTCCCCTGTTTGATTCCCCTTCCTAGCTGTTCTTTTGCATGACTTTTTACCCATGAAGGGTCCTCTTTCTGTTCTCCGCCAAGCATATTTTGTCGTTAAAAAGCCGTCTTAGTAAATCCTGTCTAACCCCATACTTTCGGGCCTTTTTTCCCTTTTTCCCCTTTTTATTGCTTCAGCCACCTACTACTTCTCTTTCTTTTCCCGACTTGGGTTTACCCGTGTGGTCCTTGATGCTTGTTTTTTGTTTAGATTTGGCAGGTCGGTTTTGTTTTTTCCATCTACATATCTCTTTTTCTTTTCCCTTGGGGTTTTTCTCTCGATATGTATATTAGCCATCCACACCAAAACTCCGGCAAACTCCCATCATCCTCCCCCTTCTCTCTCTTCACCGACCTAATTAAAAGTAGTTGATGCCTTTTGTTACTCCTTCACAGGTTCTCCACCTTTTTTTGGCAGGATGTTTTTCCCCTCTTCTCGTTTCTCTTCTTGCGTCTCCAAGATCTTCCTTGGTCCCTTTTCCTGTCCACCCCTTCCCCCCGATGTGAATGTAATTTCCCAAACATTTTTTTTTTTCTTCCTGGCCTACTTTCTTGTCCCTTGGTCTTTCTTTTGCTGCATCTTGTGAAAGGGGTTCAGCAGAAGCCCACGTTTCTGCCGTTGTCCCTTTCCATGCTAATGTTGTTTTCAAGATTGCAGTCTTTCTAGCCTATCCCCCTTCTCCCCAATGGTAATAATGAACCTTTTTTGCCCCCCCGGAAAGGGTTAAAACCCGACTTCAATAGGTACCTGTACCTTTCTTTTTCGCTTTCCACAATGCTAATTTCTGCACTCTTCCCAGGCTTTTACTTTCTTTCCCCCCTGCCTTGGTCCACCAAACTTTGATTTTGATCAATTATTTTTTGCACCATTCGCCCACCTTCATGCCCCTGAGCCGGCCAATGGTCGAGAGACTAACCTGCCTTTCCCCTAAACTCTTCCTCCCCCCTTCTCCCCCCCTTTTCTTCAAGACTGAAGCTGCCCGGCTTGCAGGCCATAGTCTCTCTGTATCGGGATATTCCCCTTTCTTTCCCAATTTTTTTCGCTGGCAGGACTGTCGCATATCCAGTAATTCGCCTTTTTCAGTACCCTGGTTCGTTTGCAACAACCTTTAATAAAGCTGGTATATCAGTTCTGTTCCGTCTGGCTTTTTTTGAGGCATTCATTTCAGCCAAGAATCCGTCTCCTCCCCAATATCCCCCCCCGCTTATTTCTTTACGTGGCTCCCCCCCAAAACTTTTTTTTGTCTCCCCATTGCATGCTCCCTGCAAAGCCAATGTTTCCCTTTTTTCTCCCAATCTTGTTCAACCAAAAGAAAAGTTCACATCCTCCGGTAAATCCCCCCTTGAGGCCAGTCCCCCCACCCCGTTATGCCGGTGCTCTTCGTGGTAGTTTTAGTTGTACTCCTTAAGCAACTGCTTATCCCCACTTCGGGGGAGCGGTTAATTTTTAATTCGCCGTCCCCACGGTCCCTTGCTTAAACGAATCTATGACGGGATAACGTTTCAAATAAGTTTTCTCCCTACTACCCTGTGGTTTCTTTTTTCCAAGTCAGGCTTTGGTGTATCCCTGGGTCTTTTTTCTTCTTCGTCTCCCACTTTTCTTTCTCCTCCTCCCTCTTATGATAGGAATATTTTTTCCTTTGTGATCATTTCACGTTTCCCCCATTTGGTTTCCTTCCCTTCTTCTTTCCTGTCTCAAAGCCTGACCGCCGTGAACCTCGCATTTTTTTTTCTGCCCCTTTCAAGTTGTTTTTCTGAGTCCCTGAAGGTTTCCTGAACCATCCCTCTCCTTTGAGGTACTCCGCGGGTCTCGTAAAAACCCCATGCATGCTTGCTGCTGCCTTTTTGTTCCTTCGTAGCCCGCCTTTCAGTGAACAAACCTCAGCATCTTCGGTATTTTTTACCATCTGGATCATACAGGCAGCTAATTGAGGGTTATGTCTGTCTCCCTTTTGCTTTGTGCCCCTTTTTTACATCCCTGTTTTGGAGTCCCTCGGCCTCCACCACCTCCTTCCTCCGAATCGCCTTTAAAATATTTCTTTTATCTCGGTAGGCTTTTAATTTTTCCCTTTGATTTATCCCTCTCATTGGAAGGAATAACCGCACGTTATTACACCCATATTTAAAAGTGCTGTTTGAGGTCATCCCTTCCCAACGCCAATCCCCTTCCCCATCGGGTTTCCCTCCCAACCGCAGGCCTTGCCGGCTCCACCCCTTTCCACACCAGCAGCCCCTCTTTGCTTTTTAATCATACAGGGTGTCCCCCTTCCCACCGGTGCTTCTTGTTTCTTTCGGCGACGTTTTTTCTACCTACCGTCTGCACCCATTTCAACAACTGGTATGCTTTTGTTGCCCTTCCATTCCTTTCCGGGTACGTCATCCTTTCAAAAGTTCTGCTTTGTCTTGCTTATCCTTTTTTGTCCTCGTTACAGTTTTCTTTACTATTGGTCAAGCAATTCACACCGTTACATGGGTGAAGGCGGGAAGGACACCCCTTTTATATGAGCCCCCCTTGTTCCAAATGCCCTCTTCGGTTTCCTTTTCAGTGCCCCTGCACTTGGAGTTTGTCCGTAATTTCCCCATCACCATTCGTTTATTGCCAGTCAAGGTGCTTTCCCGTTCCCCCCCCCTCCCGCGAGGTTAAGCTTTTTTAACAAATAGTGGTGGTTTTTTCCAGTTTGCCATTTAGGTTTCCCACGGACAAAGGCCTCCACTTCTCCCCCCGCACCAGTTGGGGTTGAGTTGATCACGTCTCATCTTCCCCGGCGTGGTTCCCCTTCATTTGAAGCGAAGGGGCTATGGACCCTCTCTTTTTTGAATGCCCCTTTCCCCGACCAACACACACTGGGCTGTTGTTTCCTTTTTCTGCTTCCTGGACCTGGCTTCCGCCCAAATTTTTTTCATCCGCCGAAATGTACATCTGCGCTTGCGCATCACTGCCTTTGCCTTCAGAAGGTCCCCGGCCTATAAGCCTGATTTAGCCCCATTGCCTCCATCGTTGCTTGTATCCGATCCAACGCGGATTTTTGCAATGGTTCTAACGCCCTTGTGTTGGCGTGGGGCGTTGTTTGGTTTTTTGTTGGTGTTTTGTTGGTTGGGGGGTTGGGGGTGTTGTGTACATATCTATCCCTTACTCCCCTCCCCTGCATCGTTTATTAATGCCTCCACCCCTTTTATGGGCCTCACAGCACGGCTTGTTTGGCTCCCCACTTTTAGTTTTTTTTCATTTTTTAAACCCCCCTTCAGACTGTTTTTCCCCCCGCAAACAAACCCCCATTAGGGAAAGTTAGACAAGGGATCCTCCTACCCTGCAGGTTCCCCCCTCCCGATTTGTTTCTTGTCCGCAGTTTAAAATCTTCAGGTATTGGTTCGAATCCCCCACCCTTTAATGGGATGGTGTTCCTACCCCCCCCCCTTTTTTTTTCGGAGGAGTTGGACTGCTTGCGTTTTCCTCCCCCCTTCAGCTTTGGTAGGTTCATCCTTTAAGTTGTGGTTTTCAAATTTGCCCACTACCAGGAGCCTTTGTATGGGGTCTTCTTTTTTTCCCACAACCCTCCCCATACTCCTTCTCTTTCCCTGCTTTACGTCAAACCCACGGGTTCCTTAAGATATGTTGTTGCCCTTCCGGTTATTTTTTTCCCTATACCCGCCGTTCCCCCCTTCCCCCTCCCCCAGTTTTCAGTTGACCGCGTGTTTCATTTTTTTCCCTCCTTCCCCCCCCTTTGTTTTTGTTTGGCATCTCCCATATTAAACTGCACCTGAACTGGAAGGTCGTTTTTTGTTTAAAACCCCCTTCTGGTTGGGGCACCAATAAATGAACAGTTCCTTTCAAACCCCAACCCATATTAACCCCTTGTGTTTCCGTCCGGTATGCCCGATCTTGCATTTTTCACGGGTCCCACCAACGATAGATCCCCTGGACTTTTTTGTCTCCCCTTCCCAAAAAAAATCTTCCAGTATTACATCGCCCACACTTCTTGTTTCCCCCCAAACCGCCCTCTTCAAAAGCACTCTCGAACTCCCCAGAAAACCCTTTTTACCCCTTTACCCTCCTTCCGAGTTTTTTCAAACGAAAGGTCTGATTTTTTTTTCCCCCCCCCCCCCGGTCCACCCCTTACCCCACCCTTCCCTTTCCTGCTGGTACAGGCTGAGTGAACGGCGACAAATGGTCTTTGTGTTCGGGGGTCGAGGACTTTCCAAACTGGTTTCTTTCTTCAAAACTCCCCCTGGGGTTATCCACCACTCTTTGCTGCGTTTGCCCGTACGACAGTGAGGTCTTTATGCCTTTTAACAGATATCAATGGCGCAGTGTTGTTTTCTGGTAGCAGCGGTTTTGTCCACCTTTTCCCCCCTCCTCTTGTTTTCTTCTGTTGATACATCCCCCGTGGTGAAGGGTCCCCTTGTCAGAAAAGCACCTAGGAAGGTGTTAACTTTGTCCACCGTTCTGCTTTTTTCTGTCTTACCATGGCGACTGGCTTCCCCGCATTTTTTGTGGGCGGATATCCGTCCCGTCGCTACCCGTCAACCAGCGTTGTTGGCTTTTTCCTTTAACTCCCCTTCTCCGGTTCCATTTTTAGCTCCTTCTCTCCCCCCATTGATGGTCACAGACGCCGCATTTGATAGATCTGCATGTCGTCCATAACAAATCTTTTTATGGTGGTCTGGAGCCAGTTTTTTTCTCAAATAATTCCCAACCTGGACCCCTCCCAAAGCTATGGACCAAGCGCAGGTTTGGAAACACAAACTTGCCTTTCATATTTTCCAAAGGAGCCGCAAGACCGACCTGTGTTGTTCTTTTAATTACGCCCTAAACTCCCTTTTTTACCTGAAAAGGAACCGCAATTTTAGAAAGATTGTCGCCCCAATGGCTCAGTCTCTACCCCCTCCTGGTTTTTTTAAGGTACATTCTTCAGCTTTTCGTTCTTGCAGTGCGTCTGCGTCCCTCTTTATTAAAAAGCTATGCAGACAAAAATCCCAAGGAAATTTTTTTACCTCTTCTGAATTAAAATTTTAATCCCTTTTCACAACACCTTCATAATGGGAGCCCCCCCTTTTTCAAACACCTTTTTTCCTTTTTTTTGAACTTTTCCGACCGCCAGTCCCGTGCCCCATACACTGATTATGCTTCAAGCTCCCAAAACCTGGATTTTTGTTTCTTTGAGCCATGTAAGTTTTTGGGTCCAAAATGACGCCCAAAATTTCCCCTTTGTTCCAGGCCAGTGCAATGCGTTGTTTACCTCAAAACAAATAGGCTTAACCTAGGGTTGCCGATGCCATTTTTTTTCTGTGAGACCCCCAAACCCCCCCCAATTTTCTTTCTCTCAACCCTTCAATTTTCCTCACCAAATCGATACTACTTCCATTAGTTTTTATACTTGGTCTGCCTGTCTTTGTTAGCCGCTTCAGCACGTAAGGGATGTCTCCCCCCCGCACCTGCCTCCCTCCCCCATGTTATACCGCTCGGACCTGCGATGATCATGACCCACCCATCCTCGCTGGCGCCAGTTTTTACTTACGCCTTATGGCGAAGCCAGAGAAAAGTGACATTTTTCAGTCCCCCCTTCCCCCAGCATTCATGTGTTTTTTATTTCCCTTCTTTCTACCCCGCTTCTATTGTTTTCTTCTTCACTTACGGCTTTGCGCTGGATCTAAAAAAATGTGCAGCATCTTGCCTTGAAATTAAAAGCTTATTCCCCCCCCCTTACACCGGCCTCCCAAGCAGCCCCATTACAAAATATCCCCTGGACCTCTCAAATTTGGTTACGCAGGACGGCTCCCATACCAGTAAGCCCCCGTCTTGCCAAGCGCTCTTTTCCCCTTTTCCCCCCCCTCCCTTGTAGAGTCTGCGGTTTTTAACAAGTTCGCGTCCGTTTTTTCGCAAATTCTCCAAAGAACGAAATTCCCCGGGATATAAAAACTCTTTTTTTTTTCCCCTCATTCAGAGCATCATCCACTGCAGAAAGAAAAACGTCATCACCTAAGGAACCGCCTCCTTAGCTTTTTGGGCTGTCGGCGGTATGGTTGCTTCCATTCCTTGTTGGTTGCCCAATTTTTCTTTCAGACAATTGGGGCCTGCGGGCATCGCTGTAAAAGGTTAATAACCTCTTTCCCACCCCCCCCTACCGACCTTGTATTGGTTCATGTACTTCATTGCTGGCTGTTGATTTCCCTCCTAAGGAGTCAAGGAACCGACCCTCCCCCTCAACTTCCCTTCCCCTTCCCCTTGCTGTACTGTAAAATTGCAAAACGCCCCCTTTCTGAATACATGCGTTGGCATTCCCGCACTGCTTCCGGACTTAACCCTTTTCCCCCATTTTAAACTCTTCACCCCCCCTTACAGTTCACCTATGCCGCACCGCAGCTTTCATTCCCCTTCATCCGTGCCTCCCTCTCGTGCACCTTTTCTAGTTTTTTTTTTCGGGAGGCATAGTTATTTTTCAGTTTGAACTTTGTCCCTTGTTTGCAAAAAAAATATGCTTTCAAAAATGTTTTTTTGGTCGGCTTTGGGTCCAATAATAAATAATGCGACGCTCCCCCCAAACAATGGTGGGTCCTCTCTCTCCCTAACATTCCCTTTTTTTTAAAGAAAGTTCTTTACTGTCCTTTTGTTCCCGTTTTCATTATTACCCCGGAGATTCCGGGGCTATGCATATCAATCTGCCGGCTTTTCGCAACCGTCTTAAGCGTTCATTTCGACGAACTTTTTTCTCCTTTGCTTGCCACTTTTCCCCATCTTTTCAATAGTAAAAGGACCCCTACACGTAGCCACAGTGCCCCATTGTTTGTCTCTTTTTACCCCCTCTTGTATTGAATGCGTTACCATGATAAGAAGGAGCATGACCCCCCCGCACTATTGTGTCCAACGGATTCCCTCCTTTTCCACCCCCCAATCGTTTTTACACCTGGTATTGCTTCAGCCACTTTACCAATTTCTATCTTTTCATGCCTTAACTTTGCTTGCTATTGAGGTGTTCTGATGTGCCCCTACTAGACCCCCC
>Ga0179591_1254777_pt1 | contig 20546 bp, 22 predicted proteins | sample CZOMad2_1_08_16f_FD_182891 | JGI IMG/M metagenome (GOLD analysis project Ga0179591, IMG submission 182891) | Vadose zone soil fungal communities from Angelo Coast Range Reserve, California, USA - CZOMad2_1_08_16fungal (PacBio error correction) | ecosystem: Environmental > Terrestrial > Soil >... | reverse complement strand
CTACCCCCCTCAATTATCCTCTGGCACGCCGCTACTCGACGTTTCCATGGCACCAGTTATTAAGGTCACTTTTTTTGATCTTTCAACGACGACCGCAGCACGAGGTCCGCGGCTGACTTTCATCTAATCTTCTTTGTGACTGAGTTCAACTTTCTCGATTAAGCGGAGCCACAATCAGGGAGCGTCTCCTCGGGCACTCACGAGACCCTCTAATCCGATGGGGACCCTTGACAATCCTCCCTTCCAGCTCTCAATCCTTCCGTGGGCGAAGAGGTCGGGGTCGGTGATCCTCTTCCAAGGATTCCTCTCGTCCCCTTTCCCCTTCGCGTTTGATGCTTTCCGCTGAGACTCTGAGACTGCCCGCCCCCAATCCGTCGTCTCAAGCGTGAATAATCTTTCTCCTCCGACTTCACCACCCTATCCTAGACTCCTCTTTATTGCCTGCTGCCTTGAATAAGAGGTGGACCCAAATTCCTGGCTTTTGCCCCCTCCCGAACGGCCTTAACCAGATTCGTATTCCCTGTCCTTGATTTGATTCTCTCAGCAGTAGGCACGGCTGTTCCCGGACCTCCTCTTTGTTAGTTTTCTCTCTCATGCGTTGTCCCAGATATTTCCTGTTTCCGACCTTTCAACTTTTTCCGCCAGAAACCTCGGAGTGGTCCCCAACATACGCGCCCCTTGTCATCGCAATGGCTCTCGCATTTCGTTGTGTTATGTGCCGTACCTCTTCCTTTCCGAAGGGATCACGTCCTTGCGGTCTTGTTTTTTGTCAACAACAACGAAAGATCCCTTTCGTGCGATACGGCACCCTTTGTTTCCTCAGTCTTTTTCCGTCCGCTCATCATCTGCGCTTTGCGAATCAGGCCGCCAGATCCCTAGTATTTCCTCGTTAACGCTCCGGTTCCCAATTCCGATTACCGTTTTCCACCAGCGGGACAACATCTCAATTGACGGCCTGAAGACTCCAATGGTCGTCTTAACGATCCGAAACCACGCCGACGGCTATGTTCCCCTGCGTTTCAACCGCTGTTTAGCCTTCCTTTGAGGGAACGTTCATCAAACACTTCAGAGTTCCCTATTTCGAGCGAGTATTCCCGTCCAGGGTCGTGCTCCCACCAAACCGCATTCTTTCTTGTATGACTCTCCCCCCCCCTTCCTGCGGCGGTTGTTTTGATGCATGACCAGCTACGGCTACAATAATTTCTGGTGTTCCCCTACAGCCGTGACCTTCCGCCGGTGGTAAGCATTTCTTCACGCTGGACTTTCAGACGGATGTTCCTTCCTTTCGCCCACGTGTTCTTGTTTGTCTCGAGAAAGCGACCACGAAGTCACTATTCTTTTTTATCCTCCGCTCGGCTTGATGGTCAGCCCTGTCTCGCATCAGTCGTTATCCTCATCTCACTTGTTTTCGTTTTCATGATATACGTAAGTGGAAGGTTGCCCCCCCCATCTTCCCCGCCCATCATTGACTTTGGCTGTCCCGGAACGATCGATCTTTTCCCTCCTCCCGTTTTTTTTTGATGTCAAATCAACCCTCAAGTCTTTCTCTCCTCCGCCAGTGCAAAGTACCTTTTTTCCTGCCCCCTGCACACGCTGTGGGACACCACTGCTTGGGCTTCCCACTACTGGCGCTTCCATTGTCCCACTCGCAGCCTCCGCTGATTAGAGTCATCCCTCAGTCGATGTGTGAATTCCGTGTTCGCACGTTTAACTAAAAACGTTTTCTCCCCCCCAGTCGGAGACACACGAATGCACGTACACCCCCCCCCCTGTTTTCGCCTCCCCCGTTCGGAAGCTGGGCCGGTTTTGCAGTCCAACGGAATTTTTTCCGGATGCGCGAAGTTTCCCCTCCTCACAATAAAAGAAGCGATCTTCCTCATTCCTTTGTTTTTGAACTGCCCTCTTTGTGGCTGAGCCGCACTAGTCCTGAATAGCTCTCTTTGACGACGATCCCCTCGCTGACTTTGTTGTCTCCGTACTTGCGACACCCGGATATCGCCTCTTACAGGTTCCTCTACCCCTTCCCTCGTCATGGCGTCGGATGGTCGTCTTTCCTGTTTTTTTGCCGTACCAGCATGGCATCGTGTAAGGCAGGCGTCTTTTCTGTTGTCCTGCTTGGTGGACCAATATGAGTCTCTTCTTTTTAACCCCGGAGCGTACTTCTTCTTTCCTCTTCTTAGGATGATGGAGTGCCTGCTTTCTCACAGAGACGCATGACCCCGTCCCTCCTCCCTCCTCCCCTTTAGTCATCCTCCCAGTTGCCAGGTTCGTCTCCTTCTCCGGTTGATTCGGTCCTTTCTACACAAACGTCTCCTGAAGGACTCTTTTCTCTCTACTTCCCCCTTGAGGTGCATAACACCAATCTAATCGGAGAGAGCCTCCTTTTTCTTGCCCTCTTTACATGTTCTACGATGTGTTTCAAAATCTGCTTGTTCCTTCCCTTTGCTCCCCTCCGGAGAGCTACAATAGGAGAATCTCTCCAATTTGTCATGACGCTCCTCAACGAGGCCCTAAGCCGCTTTTGTGCCGCTTTTTCCCCATTCCCTACTCCTTGTAGTTTCACCCAGGCAATCGTCGGGGAGCGTATAGATAGGCTTCTGTTTTCTCTGATGCTCGAATTTTTATCCGGGCGCTTGCGGTTTTTTCTTCGTACAGATCCTGTAGTATCGTTTCCCCCTTCTGAGAGGTTAGACGGGCGCTTGCACGATCCTCCTTGTCTCATCCTCGCCAGGCTTCCCCCTCGTCCCCCTACCCGTTGCTCTTTCTACGAGTCTGTGAATCGTGTTCCTTGCGACCCCCACAGCTGCCTTCGTTGGTGCCTGTGTCGTGAACTGAGGGTGATCGCTGTTTTGGTCTCCCGGGAGATTCCCAAGTTCGTGAACTCGTCCGCGTCTGAGGAGGATCCTGAGACGTTAATCAGGCTTTCTTGCCTCCGGGATGTTTCGGTTTTCCCCAAGTGCAGTTAGGTCCTGTGGGTGAAATGTTCTCGTCCCCCGCGTCGCAGGTGGTTCCACATTCTCTTTGAATGGTGAATTGTTCTCTCCCGCCTCACGATTCATTCTCGCTGGCGCTCAGTCATACTGGCTTCGAGTCCAAGTGCGCTCGAAATTATGGCGCAACGATCGCCCCTCCTCCCCCTCGGACTTCGTCTTATCGGCCAGGATCATTAGCTTTTCTTTCGTACGATTATCGGAAAGAAAAATTCTTCCGGTCGTCTTCTCTTACTCTCTCCATCTTTCTTTTTTTCGCTTACGGGCGGAAGCCACCCGTCCCCCCCCTCCTTCTCCTGCGCGTTCCACCCCACCTCTTTGCACCGCGCTTTCTCTCGAGGAAGATTCACCCTCACTCCCCGCTTCGTGGTGGTGACCACACCAACCTACCACTCGTTTTCTGTTAGCCTTCTCTCTGCAACTCTTATTTGGGAGATCTTCGTAGACAAAATCCTATTAGCGCCCCCTTTTCCACTGAGACTCACGCCCTCGCAGGGCTGTGAGCCCCTCCTGTTTTTCAGGAGTCTCATCCATCCATGCGTGGCGGTCGTGCGGTGAGGCAAAGCGCTTTCCCCCCTTCCCGCCGATTTTCTCCCCCGGATCCCTGTATCACATGGTTCCGGTCTTTCCGATGCGCTTCCCCTTTAGTGGTATGTTTGCGTTTGCCGATGCCGTCGTCGGTGGAAAAGCTTTTGCGCTCGTTGATCCCCTCAAACGCGAGAATGGCGTACCTTGACCCTTGGCAGGCGTTGACTGTGTCCCCCGCCTGCTATTCTCCCTTTTTTCTCCTTTGAGTGGACCACGCCGACGTCGATCATTCCCTACTCCTTTTCCTTCTGTTGTGGTTGTCCCCTATGCTCTACGTCGTGCGTCCCTCCTTACTTCGTTCGTCTGGTGGTCCCCCAACGTGCCCGGTCCTTTTTTCCCTTTAGAATATGCTTCTCTTCTCTGAGAGAGATCAGGAGTTTCACATCGACCGCCTCGCGCTCAATCCTCTTTCCCTCTTCTCTGTTCCCGTCTCCTCGCCAGAACGTTTTTTCACCGCCCGGAGACTCTTCAGCTGATCTTTTTTTCCTCCTTAGGGAGGAGGACCTCAAACCCCCGTTCCTCTCGCTTTCCGCCCCCCAATCACGGGAGGACATCCCCACTCGCGCAGGCCCCGACGGGCTTCATACCCGAGTCTCGACTGTCGGATGGCTAACCCTGTCTCTGAGCGGCGGGGCTCGGCTCAAAGTGGAGAGTTTTTTTATGCCTTTGGTCGGACTGAGATCGCCCCTCGGCCATTCTTTCTAGCCCCTGCTTCACGCTGAAACGAAGTGTTTGGGGGTCCCCTCCCCCGCTGTTTTCCGGGAGGTTGGGCTTCGATGATTACCGGCGAGGCCCGCCGCGCTTCATCCATGTCTCACTTTGGGTGCCGACGGCGCGCGAAGGTATGAATTGAATACTCTTTACTGCTTTCTCGAACTTTTTCTATCTAACAAGCTCGCGAAAGTTCCCCCCCCCAGCCCTTCCCTGCGTATACTCGACTTTACTACCGCAGAGTTCAAGCGATGAAGAGGTTCCCTCCTCGCCTCCCCTCTAACTTTGCGGCTGAGATGGCTGGTTTGGCTGAATTCGCTTCTGCCCTCCCCTCTTGCGAAGCTCTTACTGCATACGCTCTTTCTCCCGGTTATGCCTTGCAGGAGCTAAGTTACATCACTATCAAGTGACATCCTCCTTCGTCTTGTGAAATGGAACCCTTCCCCGTCCGTGTATGCACACCCGCCGCGCGCGGACCCCCCCTCCCAGACCGAGGTGAAAGAGTTCCAAGGCTCCTTTCATCCCCTGTATAACAAGCGTTGTCACTCTAAAGTTCACCCCACCTCCCTGTAAGTAGACAATTCCCCCTCTGTCCGCCCCTCAATTATAGGACGTCTTTATTCGCAGTTCTCGAGCCTCTCACGCTGTCATAGGCACCCTCTGTCTACCATCTTGGTCCTCTCCGGTTTTTCGTGTACTTGCCCTCTTCCCGCGGGTATCGCAACTTGAAGCCGTCAAAGGATAAATCAGTTTAATTCTTCCTATTCCCCGTGTCCAGATCCCTTACCCACGATTTCTGATGAGAGAATAAGAGTGTTCTCTGTGACGTCTGGAAAGCCCGACTTTTCCCCCATACTGACTTCTGCGGAGTGATGGCGTCGGAAGAGTTTGAGCTTTTCTCTGGCACCCTATGTTGAGACCTCCTTTCGAGGCCTCTTGTTCTCCTGCTCTTCACTTTCATTGGCCCTGGATCAGGGAAATGCCTTTTCCTAAACCATTCCTCCGGCAAACAAGAACTTCTACCATCTGTTCCCCTTGCTTGCTTGGGTGTTAGTCACCGAAAGGTCCTTCCTCCGCCTTGTGCTGGTTCCCTCCGTCTCCGAGTTAGTTCAGATTTTGGGACTCCCCCACACCGACAAGTTCCCCCCCTGGTCCCATCAGGCACCGTTTCTGCGGCCACATGCAAGATCGGGGGATTCTTTTTTCGCCCGCGCTTCTAACGCAGGTCCCTAAAGGATCTCTGTCGTTACTTTTGACCCTGCTCACTTTAACAATGGAACGCTGCCCTACTTTCAACACCTCGGGCCAATACTCACCGGAAGGTTTTTTCTTTTTTCCGACCCCTTGTTGCCTATCACGACCCCCACCAGCCGAGTCTAGAGACATTGGACCCCGCTTTCCCCCTCCTTTTAGTCCTCTTCGCAAGGCGTCTCGGGACCGCAAAGTCTCGTCCCCTCTTTTCTGTGCCCGAGAGTTTCAGGAGTCGGCCCCTGATCCCCACGCTGTGTTGAAATTTTTTTTGATTTCTTTGTCGACTTCGCGCGCCCTTTTTGCTACATCTTCGGGTGACACCTCCAGATCATCCCCCTCTACGTTGAGCAGGTTCTCTTCACGCGGGACCGGTGCAGCCTGAATTCGTGGTCTGCACGTCCCCTTTCCAGTTTTTCTTGTATCGAGACAACCACGGAAGGCCACCCCCCATCACCTTTCGGGCTTTTACTAGAAACCGTCCGTCGGGTCGCTATTGTCCAGAGCTCGCCATTTTTTAAGCACGCAAGTAGACTGTCCCCTTACCTTTTCCGCCGGTTCTACGAAAGGTGCCGCCTTCGCGACACTACTTGCCCTGTGTACCTTGAACGATCTCTTAGACTTCTCCCCCAGTGTTTTTTTAGTCTGAGATCCTGTCAATTTTCCCCAGTACCCTCGAGTATCTCTTACTCTGAAAAGTCACTTATTAAATAAGCCTTCCCCGCGGTTTCAACACGCGGAATGTCGTTTGAGGATATCCATACCTGATTGCGTTCAGTTGCTTCCCGCGCCGAGACGAACTTTAGAATTATACCAACCTCCCTTTCGCTCCCCTACGCCCATCGAACCTCTGGTAGAAAAAGTCCGTGGCTCCCCCCTCGTCGCCACCCGGTCCACGCGGGTACATCCCCTGACTTTCCCACTTTTCGCGGCACGGACCCCTCTTTTTTCCGCCCCACTTAGGTCTCCCGGCATTGTTCTGCTCTCAGCCCCCCTTTGCAACTCACTTTACTCTCTCTCTGAATACCAGATTGTAAATGCCGCATTTTTTTTTTCTGCCCGCCTTTAAGGAAAACGCGATTACGCCCGTCTTTCCTCTCTCTAATTTGTTGTCTCACGGTTTCCCGAGCTCCTCGCATTCCTACTTTTTTTGACCCGCAGTTGAAACACAGGTAAGCTATCCGTTTTTTTTGTGGTGTTCGTAGTTTTACCACTCAACTAATGGCACCCCCAGGTCTTAAGGAAGTCTTGCTTGCTTTTCCGGTTGTTTGGCCATCAGTTCTTGTAGAGGCCGGAAATTGTCCCGCCGCGTTCCCCTAGTACCGCCCCTGCTCCTCTTTGCGGCAAGGCACTTCTAAGCTCGGGCTCTAGGACTCAGCGATAATTGCTTTTGCTCCCCCATCCGCCCCGGCGGTGATGTCCACGGTGATTCTTGTTGGTTCCTGCCACATATTCCCCTACTTGAGACCTTCCCTGATTCCCCCCGTCTCCACGGCGCTCCTCGGCACTTGCGCTACCACCCAGCGCACTGGCGATAGACCACTGGCCCAGGATCTCATTTCGTTTTTTCTCCGTGATGTATTTTCTGTTCGAAAGTGCGCCGTTCCGGTCCCTTAACCCTCCTTCTCCCCTCATGACCTTTTTCCCCCATCGGCGCATCTTCGCGTCTGGTCAACATTCCCTGCTGCCCCCCGAGGCCCTACTCCAAGGCCACTTCCTTTTTGTTTGCACTTTTCGTGCAACCTTCCCCTTATCCACTCTTAGTTCATGCGCATCAGGCAATCGCGGTTGGGCTTCGTTGTCTTTTCTGTAGCGAGTCTCCGGGCGCTACTCTTGTTATTTGTCCTGAACGCTGCGTAACCCCCCGTGGTCTTTCCCTCTCTACCGTCTCTCGGTTCGAAGTGGGCGAGGCAACTACTGACGTGGCGAGTTAATCTATGAGCACGGGGGCCCCCCCTGTCCTCAAGTTCGATTGTCCTTTTTTTTGAGAGCGGATCGTTATTTTGTACTTTCTGTCCCTCGTTCTACCTTTCTTTCTTTTCGTATTCGGTCTGAGACTGCGCCCTTCTGTGGTCTCCTTTTATGAAAATTTCTTCCGTTTCCACTAGTTCCCGATAAGATTCCTTTCATCGAGCTTCTGGGCTGAGTCCCGTCATTCCTACGTGAAGTAGGAAAGTTAGCACCCTTTCGACGTCCGGCATATCATGGGTAATTGACTTCTCTCGTTCTTCTGCATCACCGGCTAGACCCCCCTCTTTTGATGGCGTCGAGATTAGAGGAAGAGGTCGCCTATGCGCGAACTCCTTTTTTACGCTCCCCTTCTCCCTCCCCTTTCTGGTGCGGCCGTTGCAGATTTCACTGTCGTATCTCCTTACCTTTACTTTTCCCTTATAGGAAAAGAAAAGTCTTTCTCCGTCTCGGCAGTCGGACGATCTCGTATCTGCCCGTCGTCCCCGCCCTGAAGTTTTTGGGGAATCCTCCGTCTATTAATTCTACATTCGCTGCTGCCATCAACAGTTTTCGCCCTTTTGCACCGCGTCTTCTCCTGCGTGAAGATCATCTCCCAGTGCCACATCCTCATGTGCCAAACCACGTACCATCCTGCGCGTTGTATCAGCATGTCTGAGCAGCATCCTGGGCTCCCTTTTTCTATCTCGTCTCAATTCGCGCCGGCTCCCTTTCCACTCCGTTGTACTCAGGATGTGCCAGCAGCTCTTTCGCACTTCCATGATGGTAGGTCTGATACGTGCGTCCCCCTCTCCTGATGCTATTGTCGTCCCTCAGTTGTCAAAACAGGACACAGCGTCCCCCCATCGTTTTTTTTTTGCTACTTTTCACGGAAACGATGCCGAGTTCTTCCCTCCGCTGCGATTGGACCTCTGCGACCTCTATTTTAACTTCGCTTGGTGCGAAGACGGCTCAGGGTCTGAAGTCTCGTTCCCTTCTTCTCCCTCCGATCTCCCTCAGGAGGGACACCCTGACAGAGATCCCCCTCTCTTCTCCTCCCTTCCTTTGACGCTCTTTCGATGATCTACGTGTCTGTTAAAGCATTCGTGGGATACATCTTATGGTAATAAGAGGATGTTTTCTTTTTCACCCCTTCGCGCTTCATGACCCTATTGCCAGGTCTAGTCAGTCATGATCGACGGGGTATCCTCCTCTCTGCATCCTTTTTCAACCCCGCCTTCCCTCGCTCTTTATTCTCCTGGGCACTCTGGGCCGGCGAGAGGATACCAGACGGGAACCCGTGCCTCCTTCTTCGCCGAAGCTGATCCTTGGAGCCACGCTAGGGGCATACCCCCCCCCCCCCGTACCATCTCTCGTTGGCGCCCAAGCATCTCTTCATCCCGCCGCCAGTGCCGAATGATGAAGAGCTCCTGTTTTGGAGCCTAGTGAGCCCGGCTCGGAGGGTCGCTGGAGTCTTTTTGTGTTGCGTCTACTGGTTTTCCAGTTGCTTTTTGCTTTCAGGGGGTGGGTTTAGAGCCTTTTTTCCTCACAAAAGAGCACGACGTGTGGGCCATTCCACGCTTCGCGGTTGTCCGATGTCTTCTCCTTTTTCTTCTGGTGAAACGCGGTACTAAAAGGGCGCCCTTTGTTCGTTCCCTCGCGCGCGCGACATTTAGACCCTTTTTACGCGTTATTCGTCCCCCGACCTTCTCCCCTCATGATAATCGATGAAGATTCGCATTACGACAAATCCCCTTTCCCCTCCTACGGCTACCTTTTTCTTTAATGAGCCTTCAAGCCCTCTCCCTGCTCCACCATCTTTTCCTTTTATCCGTTCCTTTCGTCCCTTAATTGAGGTAATGCCGTGGAGAGATTCCTCGCACTAATTCTCTCGGCGCATCTTCTTAAGCCCTCGCGAACCGCGCTTTTTGCATGGTTCTCTGCTTTTCGACTCGTGATTTAGTATAAATCCCCACCAATTATACCCAGGGTGAACCCGCATTTCCCGCTCCCTGCACTGGCCCCCCTTCTTATGAACTACACGCCAGAGGCGCGCGCGATTAACGTAGATATATCCTCGACGAGTTCGCCCAACGGCGCCCCTTTCCCCTTCCGGTAGCCAACCCTACGTCGCGCCCCGGCACGACTTGTAGACCCCCCCCTCATCCTCCTCCTTTTCCCCCCATACACCTTCGTCTCCCATCGCGGCTCGTTTGGCGAATCGTTCCCCCTCTTCTCCTTATGTCCTCTTGCACGCGTCCCCCGTCGAACCCGTTCCTCGCGTTACGTGTTTTCCTGCTGCCGTTGAACAAAATAAGTGCGATTCACCTCGCCCCTTTGTCACTCGCCGCCTTAACCTGCCTCTCGAGACGCCTCTTATTTTGACGAGAGTACTCTTTTCCGGGCTTTTTTATGGCAGAATCGGCCACCACCCGTAAATTTGTTTGATGTATATGGCCCCGGGGCGGACTTCACCTCCTGTTTGACATTCGCGCTATGCTGCATATGTGCGCCGACCTGGGGGAAAGATCTTAGTTCCCTGCTCCACGTTCCACTGCTTTTTCCAGCCATGGATCCTCCCCCTTCAAATCCTGTCCCTGGTCGCGCCAGTGAGCTGGGTTGTTCCACCGCACTCCGTGCCGAAGCGCCCTTTGCAGACTTTTAGTCACGTCCGTCGCGAGTTCGTTCTCTTGTCAGGTACATCACGTTTTCGATCCCGGCACATGGTAGTGCGCAAATGAAAGGGCTCTCATCGATAGCTCTTTTCTGAAGCAGGCGCCAGCATAAATGAGCTGGCGCCCGTTTTCCCTTCGGTTCCCCCTTCCGCGCCTCTCCGCACCCTGCAGTTGCAACATCTCCCAATAGGACGGCCTTTCCCCCCCTCTCCACTTCCTTGCGACGAACGCTACCACCCGCCTCCGCTGATTATCCCCCGTTCCCCCGCCGGGCCCCTTTTCTCCATGAGGCTAGGGACCTGTTCATAACAACTTGAGAGTCCCTTCGCTCCCCCCCTTCCTAAGCGATACAGGCTCCCCCCCCTTCCCCCCCGCCTCCTTTCCAATGTAGGCCCTCCGCTTAGAGGAGGTGTGCAATGTTCGACCCGTGTAGATCCTCTCTTTGCTGGTCGGCACAGAGAAGGATGCATTAAGGTGGTTTTATTTCCCAATGGGAAGTTTCCTCCTTCCGTTGTCGCCCCACTCAAACGGTAGTTGAGGGGAATATCGAGAACCCCCTCGAACTCCTAGCCCCCCCCAACCCTGTGGTCTGCGCATCCCTCTCTGCGCCCGACTGCCGCCTCAGTTCCTCCCCGCCTCATTCCTCCTTTGTTTCCACGCGTGTGCAGCCCGTCTACTTCTTCTGCAGTCGGAAGTAACACTAACTGGTGGCAACATTGGAAACGATCGCTCTATATTCTCCCCCTCCTTTTTTCCGCATCAAATCTTTTCCATTTGGAATCCCCAAGTCAATCTTTCTCTGCCCACCGCCCCCCTCCCTTTCGATCGTTGCATTTGGAGTAGGGAACCCTCTTTTCTCCACCCTCCTGCGATTCCATTTACGCACCGCGCCTCCTCCTCCCTTTCCTTCAGTAGAACACGGACGTCAGATGGATAAATTAAGTGTTCGCTCTCTCTTTCTCCCGAACAGTTGGCGACATGGGCGCCCCACGTATTAGTTAAGCCGCGGTTTTCCTTGTGACGAAAAAGGATGCCCCCCCCCTTTGGTGTTTTTCTCCTGGCGGCCATGCCGTAGCCTTTTTCTCGCAGCTCCGAACCACCGACCGCGATCTGGCCCCTCTTCATCCGTCTCATGCCGAGTTTTTGGCCTAGACGCTTGATAACTCCCCGCTAAATCCGTCTTCTCTCTTCCGTTGTTCGTTCCCCTCAGGCCGCCTTGCGCCCACGCGGCTATCCTGCCCTTCTTTTTGACGTTTCATACCCGTAAGAGTAGGCCCGTCTTGGGTGGTGCTCTTTCCCGACCATCCTGGTCATCAGGTAGTCAGTTAGTTAGTCTGATGGCCCGGCGGTTAAGTGTCCCTTCTTCCCCTTACCTCTCTAGGGTTCGCTCCTGGAGAGGCGGCCTGCTTCTCAAAGCGCATATTCCTCCGGTGGTGAAAGCGAAGTCCCGCGATAATTGCGCGCTTTTTTGTATACGGTTGACCTTCTCTCTTTGTATTGTTCCCCCCTCCCGAAGGCGATGAAGTGACTCCATTCTACCCCCTTCCCCGATTCCGATTTCTTCTTCTGCCGAGACTTTCTCTCTCCTGAGCAGGCCTTTATGCCCATGTTTTCCGATGGATTTTTTCATAAACTTCCCCTTTTGGAGACGGTCTTAACACCATCTTGAGCCCCGAAGCATCGAAACCCTGGTTGCCCCGTATGTTCAATCTTTGACTGCCTTAGCCCTCCTCAGGCCCTAATCACCCCGCCGCCCAACTTTTTTAGGCCGTCTTTCTGCTACTTTCCACCTCGTAGCGAGCAGCAGGCCATCTTAGTGCTTCGGAGTTGTGACGATGTCTTTTTTTCAGCGCCGTGCTTGTCGACTTGAGGCCCCTTAAACGATTCCGACCCACCACGGCGGAGCCCGACGTGGACTCGTGAACGAGGCCCTGTTTCCAATGTATCATCTGAGCCCTGGCTTTTTTCCTTTCAAACCTATTCAGACGTGCCCTCGTACTCATGTCCTTGTTCTATCGCCCCTGCGGATCTGTGCTTTTTTCTTTTTTCCACCTTTTGTGGGGGAATGAACATGAGTCTTGCCAGTTGTCCCCCTTCGAGGTGTCCAGGCGACCGTTCCCTCTCTCCTTCACCCCCGTTCGTCTTCCAAGTGCCGTAGTCCTCTTTGCCCATTGCCAGACGTCTTCCCTTCCAAGGCGGTCATGTGATTTCATGTTAATTTATCTCCCCCAGTACGCATAACAAGGAGCGCCCCTCCCGGGCTTCCGTAGTTTCTCGTACGTTCTCGATTCCGACGCGCCTTCGCTTTACCTTTTTCCCGCCCCTCCCCTCTCCTCCGTTGGAGGTTTGATCGTAGAGGTCCCGGACCTCCTCGGTGACCTTGGCTTTTTGACGATTTCGTCAAAGAGAATATTTTCGCCCGTTATCAGCGTGCTCTGCTAATAGCGGCTCCTGGTATCGAGAAGGGTTAGGGACTCTCTTCCCCCTTCTCTTGCATAATTCTACCTTCGCGAGCGTCGCCGCTCAAAAACCAGATGGTCGCTTGCCACCGGCCATCCTCGCCCGAGGTAAGCTCATCGAGTTCACCTCCCGCTTGGTTGAAAACACGCCCTTTGTTTTGTTCGGCAGTTTAGGCTCACGAAGAAAGGAGACTGATAGAGCCTTTTCTTTCGTAGAAACACCGCTATTCTCTCCAAGAGGATACAAGGTAAACCGGACCTTCGCCTTTTCACGTCTTCTTCCCCCCGCCCCTTGGGCTTAAGCAAAGTCAATGAGTGCCCCTCTTAACGTCTTTGAGCGCCCGCGCGAGGTTGGGATTTCTTCCGGTTCCCCCAGGAGTATCATATTTTGTTTCCGGATACGGGCCCCTTCTCAGGCCCCTTTTTCTTTTCCTTAGTATGAGAGCGATGACGGTCTATGTAGTTCGTCTGCTTCATCCCTCTGCAGTTTCCTAATACTTCCTCTGTCAGAGATGACTGCCGACGTTGGTCCCCCTAGCCACGATCGCCTACTTTTACCACGAATGATTTCTTTCATCCGTAGATTCAATCGCCACTATTCTCCTCTTTTAATCATATTGTTGTGTTTAGATTTTCGCGTCTGATCCCCGTTATCCTTCGTTTTTCCTTTGAATAGATGCGTGGAGGATTTTGACCCAACGTCGCGCCCTTCTCATTTTCTGCCGCTCGGCGCCTGATAGGCGTGGATGTTTACTGCGAGCATCCAGTTCTCGTCATCGCGCTTTCCTCTTTCCCCGCACCCGGCTGGCTCGGCGTTCCCTAGCCGGGACCCGCATAGGAGGACGCATGAATCTCTTTTCACCCTTGAGGCGTGATGCCGAACCTTCCCAAGGGAACTCTCTGCTCTCCACAGTCATGAGGCACCACTCCCTCCCCCTTTGGTATTCAGAAGAGCCTAGAAGGAGGTCTGGTCTTACCTCGTGATCCCGGCGCGGCGGGCCTGCTTCCACGTGGCGCCTTTGGGTCTCTCACTGCTGTTTTCTACGGATTTCAACCCCCGAGGCGATGCACTTGCTCTTTTCTCCTTCGAAAAACTCTCACGCACTTGCTGGTGGGCACCCCATTGCGATTTCTTCTCTCTCTTCGAGTTGTTTTTCGGTAAAAGCCGAGGTGCTGTCCCCGGTTCTCGGTCTTCCGAATGTAGAATTCTACTCTGGTCGTTCCTCCTTTCGATTTCCATTTCCGCGATTCCGCTACTCAACCCATTCTCTCCCCTTAGCCCGCACCGGTACCTGAATCTTACCACGACGTAGTCAAGGCTTCACCTGCGGGTTTTTCCATCCCCTCCTAAGAATGGGCTTCTCGGTGCCTCCCGCATTTCGAGGTTTTTTCCCGCGTTTCGCGAAGCTCGTCTATCCTCAGCTCCATTTGTTTTTGGTTTTCCCCCTTCCCCAATGAAATAGCATGGGAAGCAGCTGTCCCGAAGTAGTCCCCCTCTCACAAGGACTAGGGCCCTTGGATGTAACGACTCATTCCCCCCTGCCTCCCTTTGAACCTCTCATCTTTCCACTACGAGAGTTGAACGGTTCACGCCTTCTTTCATTCCCGGGTCAGCCCAACGCCTCCCTCTGTCCCGACCTCTCACCCTTCGCTTGGCCGATCGTACAAGTCCCAGTCTAAGCTCGTAGCCATTCACGTTCCCTTTTTGAATTTTCCCGTGCCGGTTCTCTCTTGTGCATCGTGAACGAGTCACGTCGAACTTCCCTTTTAAGTTTGCGGGGAACTTCTGCTCTTTCTTTCCCCCCAAATTCCGCGCTATTTCGCCCTCAGCCATCGCGACTTCACCTCGACCTTTGCCTCTTGCCTCGCGACTACTAGGTGTACTCAGTGCCCTTGACTACTTGTCCTTCCCTACCCTTGGAACGTTTGAGGCTCGTGATGGCGTAGTGGCCGCGGGCTCTTAGTTCCTTTTTTGTAAGGGTACACTCTGCTCCGTATCCTGATTCTGCTTTGTGCTCTTCGCGGTTTCTCATAGAAGGGACAGCTCCACGCGGCAATGCCCCTCCATACCCCCCGGGAACCACCTTGAAAATGACCCTGGTTCGCAGGCTCTTGTTGCCCCTTTTTTTTGTAATCCCCTCTCAGAAGCGACGTTGCAGACTTTAGTAAAGTCCGTATTTCTCTCCCTTTCCTCAATAAACAAACGAAAGACGATCTTCTTGGCCGTTCCCTGTAGCGGATTTTTCCCTCCTAGAGCCGATTTTTCCTCCCCCGAGACAGGCGATCCTTTTCGTTGACCAGCGGTCCCCCATTGTCCTTATCTTTCGACCCCTTTTACAACCAGACGGTGAAGCCCCATCCTAATAACGCTGAAATGTGTTTTTCCCGTCTCCCTTATCCCCTCCAAAAAGACGACGGGATATTCTTCGTACCCCGCGTTCAACCCGGTCGCGCCTCATGTCTCACTTTTATCTTCCCTCAAACGTTGAGGAGTCCCCTCGATCCGAAAGCGAAGATCTGGTTGCTCGTCCCACGTTTTTTCATAGGTTCCATGACTCCGTGATGTCGAGGGGTAGAGACGGACCCAGCTTCTCCCTACACTTACCCAGCGCCGGCTCCTCCGTCGACGGGCAGCATTCCCCGCCGTGACAGTGCGACTTCCTCTGTCTCGCGACTTTTTGGAGCCCCCTTGTTCGTGAGGGTCATCTAGGCCCTTTCTTTTCCCCCTGAAGTCCCCATTCGACGTCTGGTCTACTGGCGATCCTTGCTTTTCCTCTGCCCCTCCTTCCCTAATTTCAGACGAAAGCCGAATGCCTCGGTTTCCCCTTTTGAAGGACTTTCATCGTAACTTGACTGCGGGCAGCCTACCCTTTGCCTTTGGCCCCTGACTCCTCCTCCCCAGTTGGAGTGTTGCGAGAGATCTCTCCTTCCTTGCACCTCTCCAACCAGAGTTTCGCTGCCGCACTTCTCCTCCGCGGCCCCTTTTTTCCCACGAAGCCTTCCGTTGCGGAGCACAAACTGGCTGTCCCTCTTCGATTCCTCCTCGCCGCCGCCTTGCTCCGCTAGTTAATCATACCGCTCCGTTCTTTTTCTTCCTGTCTTTCCTTCCTCACGAAAAAGGTGGCGCAAGGTTGTTCCCTCGACACCACTCAGGCCTTTTCCTTCACCGTTTTTCATTAAACTCTGACACTTCAGACGGAGGATCCTGCGAGGTTGCCGTCCAGAACTTCTTTTGTTCTGGGGTGGGGGGTGGGTGGGGAATGGTCTGCTTGGTGCGACCTCCTCCCCATTACCCCCCCAGCGATTGGCAGAGGCTACCTCGCTTGGGCCCTTCCCTTTTGTACGTCCGCCCTTTAATATTTAATACCGTTCGGACCGAAGAGATCCTTCGAGTTGTTTAGACCCTGTACCGGCCGCCTTCTTCCCCAGCTCTATCCCTCGAGCCCTTTTTTGCCCGCGTTGAATAAGGTCCGAGTTAGTAAGCTTTTCTTGGTTCCCTCGTTTCGTTTCACCGCAGGATAGGTCGTCAGTCCCCCTAGTTCCTATGTTCCCTTTTTTGTGTGGCATAGGGGCGAGGTCGTGCCATTTTTCCTGTCGGACTGTTCCGAGGATGTCCCCGAGCTCTTCTCCGGCCCCATGCCTCCCAGCTCGCGAGTAGATCCGCCTCTCCGCCTCCCTATTCTTTGCACCGGTGAATGGACGGAGACTTTCCCCTTTTTGATTCGTCCCCTCCTTGCAACCTTCCTAAGACGGAGTGAAATCCCGTCTGCCGGCTCTCTTCAACTTTCGGTGCTATGAAAACAGCCTGTAGACGCCCTTCCTTTGTTCAGCCGCCTGTTTCAAGTGTAGTTTATGGCACCTTCCTTCTGCTTGAGCCGGTCCCTGAACCTCTTCCGAATCTCTATCCTCCCTAGGAGATCCGTCGTAGCTTTCCTCCCTGGGCCTGACCTATCGACCCGTCCCCTCCCCCACACGCCTCCCTCCCTTTCTTCCGTCCGAGTTAGGGCGTGCCATTAATGGTTTCCACGTCTTTCCAGTAATCGTTCTGGAGCGTCTCGAGCGGAGTGCCCCCCTTAGATCTCCATGATCCGGCGATTGACGCGCTTCTGTTTTCGACTCGCATCTTCCCCAATTACTCCCCCCACTCGAGAGGTTCGAGTGACGTGTTCGATGGTGCAGCCGTGGAAGACTCATCCATTGCCGTCCTTCCCTTTCTCAGATTTGCTAAGAGCTGCTTGTCTTTCGTGGTGCGATCGGTTCAACCACGAGGATATTCGGTCTTCTTTTTGTCCCGGCGTTTCCTTTGCCCTTTGGGGACTACATCTGAAAATGAGAGTGGCGTGAAATCCTTGTCCCTCTTCTAGGTAATCTCGCGCCTTGTTATTCTCTCCTCTCCTCGTGGCCTCGGTCTTTGTTCCACTTGCCGTTTAGTTCTTATGTGCCATGACCAGACAAGCTCCGCCCCCGAAGGCGCTTCCATTGATCTTGAATTGGTTAGCCTGTTGACTTCTTCCCTCCCTCCGTTCTACCGAGAGTATTTTCGCGTTTCCCCTCATGTTGACTTCTAGTAAAGTCCTTTTCGTCATTCGTGCTCACGTACTCGGCTCCTCCCTACTTTTCTAGGGCTCCATTCGCGTAGAGGCCGTTAAACCTCGCGGTGGCGCTTTCTTTCCTTCTGGTTTTTTCAGGAGCTCTAAAGCCACGTAGCTATTCATCTGGATGTCGGCTTTGCTTTTTTTATCACTTCCCTGATCGCGAAGGTAGGGCCTTGCTGGAATCATCCTATACATTCGCGCTCGCGTTTCTCCAACACGATTGGCCCTCCCTTGTTCACCTTTTCTCCGTTATCATCGACGACCCCTCGCCATCTTGGGCTGTTCCCGAACACCCTGTGAGTGTTCTGCAAGTTTGCTTCGCTTTCCCCCCGCCCTGGTCATCTTCTTTTTTCCTCCTACCCTATTCTCGCCTTCAAATGTCTCCAGCGCCGACCCGCCTGCGCGGGTTCCCTTGTCTTCTCCCCCCAGCCTCCGGGCTCCCTCCCTCCCCTTATTGATTAATTACAGTTTGAGCGCTTGGGTCACACTTGGTATTGTATCCTTGTGTACCCCACCTCCCTTCATGCTTGTATTTCCCTCCTTTTTTCGCGCGCCCTGCGTAGTGAGAGTGATGCAAGGAATGATGCGCTTGTTCGGTGGAACGGCCTTGCGCCGGTCCCACGCTGAGAAGGTATCCAACGGCATAAGGGCTTCCAGCGGAGACGTGGGTCACACCCCCACGCCCGCACTTTCTTCCCCCTCTGAGGGGACAATCCTACGTTATGATCATTCTCTCTCTCTTTTCCTCTTTTTCACGCTGCTTTCTCGTGTTCCCCCGGGTTTCCCGAGCGTTGGACCCAACGTCGCCGGCATATCATTACCTGATGCGTCCTCGCTTCCTCCTCTTTTAGTTCTCTGCTAGCGCCTCCCTGCGTCCTCCTGACATCGCTCCCCCCCCTTTACCACGCTCCCGACGTCCGTTCTGCCTAGCCGGGAACGAATAGTAGCTTCTTTTTAGAAAATGGATGATTCTCCCCTCCCATTTGATTCTTCCACTCTGCAACCAACGCAGAAAGCATGTCAGAATTTCTGAAGCCTCCTTCCTGTGAGTGCTCACGTGATCCTGCGCGCTGTTTCTGATTATTTCTTTTTTTGAATACTGGTGGTAGGAAGCGGATAGCCGCCCTTCTCTTCGCTCTACTCCTTCGGCTAAACATCTCACCTTTTCGTTTTTTGCTCCATGTGTCTTATCTCAGCGGCGAGGATGGCACGCCCCTGCTCAAGCTGCCATTTTTCGCCTGTCTTTCTCTGTAGCTCCCCTTTGACTATCGCTCCATTCTCTCTCCAAGGAGCCGCGAGACCTCCCCATTAGGCAATTCGACCGCTGACGGTCCATTCTTTTCCGTACTCCCACTCCTCCCTACTTTCGTTCGTTCCCTTACTCCTTACAGAGAACGTGCGGTCTGCGGGGTCAGCGACGGCGGTGCCTTCGGGGATCTTTACTCGAAGCCCTTCGCGAAGGCGCGCTCCTTCTCCTATTCCACTTTCGTCCCTTCCATACAGTCACCAATTCCAGATCACGGAAGCCGATTTGCAGTGTGCAATGGACAGAATACTCTTTGCTTCACCCTTACTCCTCGTGATCCTAACCAATCTGCATCGACTCGTTGACGAGTCTATTGCCTTCATTCTTCGGGAGAACAGTCTTTCGACTCCCCCGCTTTGCCGACACGAGCCCGACTTGTATCTTCCGACACGATATCGCAGTCGTCGCCTCGGAATTGTTGCGAAGTGGACTCCTCCTTCTCCTCCCCGCTCTTCCTTCCAACCCTCCTAACCTCCGCTTGGATAAGTGAGAGTCCTCTAGCCCTCTTTCTTTTAACACATTCAGGCGGGCCCTCTTCCTTTCCGTCCCCCCCGCATCTCCGCCACTCCGGTGACTCTCCCCGATTATTCATGTGCGCGACTTACGTGATTTTGGCTTTCTTCAGACGCCCTCCTTGCTTTTACCCTGATCACGTAGGCGGCTTTTGCGCTTGCTCTTGGACTAGGCGTAAGGCACGAGTGGATTCCTCTCTCTGCTGCCTCTCTAGCCCTTTTTCTAGATAAGGACGGTCCTACAGGGAATGCATTTTCCTCCCTCCCCACCCTTCCGACAAAACATGAACTGCTATCCCTCCTGTAACCTTTTCCCCTTGCTTGGTGAGCTCTCCTCGTCCTTCCCTCCGTACCTTCGACCGAGTTCGTGCAGAGTTCTCTCTAATAACAACCTTGAAAGCCTCCGGTCCCGCCGACCTGCACTGTGCCACTTCCTTGTCTTGCTCTTTTCGTGCGAAGCAGGCTGCCTCCTCCAGGAGCTCCTCGCTCTTCTTCCCTGAGTCCGGTTGACCAATGTCCCTTCTTCCTCGTTGTCTTGCCCCGCCTTCTGCCATCCACCCCCTACGCCTATGACCGATGCAATGCTTGTCTCGTTCAGACAATCCCCCACGCCTCAAGGCATAAGCGGACCCTGGCTCAACTCCTCCCCCCTGCCGGGTCTCGCTCTGTTAATTTTTGCTCACCCCTCAACAACTGTATCTAGAGTCATCTATTTTCGAACGCCTATTATCCTTAATTTACTTTACACATGCTTCCTATGCCCTGTAGTCATTCCAGATCGAGGACTTGATGTTCGGGGGTTCCTCGATGACCTTGACACCGCGCGGTACCCCCTTCCGCTCCTTTCCCCTCCGAATCTATCCTACCTCTCCTTTCTTCCACGCGGGACCGGTGTCAGACGCCCCTCGTGTGTCACGGACGGTCGACCCTTTGTTCGTGAGGGGCATCTCTCTCTCCATTGACAATCTCCTTTTAGCGCAGCACGGAGTCGCGGCGGGATTGCGTCAATTACTCAGCCAGTAGTGTTGATAGCCTCCAGCTCTCGCTTTTCCCAGTCCGTGGATATACGAAAGTTAGTTTGTGCGGCCTTCACTAACTTGACTTGGCTTTGCTTCCCTTCTACCCCCTCGTTTTTTTCTCCCATCCGCCAAGGTGGCCAAGTTCAAGTAGTTATCGCTCGCCATCCTGCCACCGTCATTCCCTCGGTCCACGAGTTTGGAGGAGGAACACCCGACTCACGTAGTGCTCAATGTTGATACCTGACCCTTCCCATCCAGAGTCAGACGCGCGGACTTCGCCAATTCCCACGCTTGCTTTTCCTCCTTACGTCCTGCCCTCTCTTCCTCGCTGGAGACAGTCAGTAGGTGCCCCCAACACTTCGTAGGAGGTCAAGCGGTGAAGAACTTCAAACTTTGTCCTGGACCGGCTTTCTTTTGCCCCCAACGTGCTCCGGCTAGCGGAGGCTGTTCTGCCTCAGATAGTACAGCTCAAATCCCCGCCCACGATCTGTCCCTT
>Ga0179591_1155655_pt1 | contig 20546 bp, 20 predicted proteins | sample CZOMad2_1_08_16f_FD_182891 | JGI IMG/M metagenome (GOLD analysis project Ga0179591, IMG submission 182891) | Vadose zone soil fungal communities from Angelo Coast Range Reserve, California, USA - CZOMad2_1_08_16fungal (PacBio error correction) | ecosystem: Environmental > Terrestrial > Soil >... | reverse complement strand
CTAGCTGACGTCCATTCCTGTCCTGCTCTTTTGTGCTCGGAGCATCCGACCTTCTCTTCTTGCGTTTTTACTTTTGTGTTCTTGTTTACTCGAGCCGTGGCGAGTTCAGTTCACGGCGTACGTGCGGGCGGAAAGAAAGGACTGGAGTTTTTTAATAGTCCTTTGATTTTTCACTCACTCCCTCCCCGCCCAGTTCCTCTAAAGTATGCTGCGGGTTGGCGTGAGCTTTTTTTTCCCTGATGTTCGCATTCATTCGTTCTACGTGAAGTGTAAAGAGTCGGAGGGAGGGAGCGCTACAAAGAAGGGCCAAGAATTCTCGACTGACTTGGCACTGGGTGGCACCCCTGCGTTTCTGTTTCGTCCCCCCTGACACCTTTTCTTTCGAGTTAAGTGAAGGGTTCCCACCAAATGTGTGATTTGCGGTGTCGGCAATTCGACATGATTAGCCCTCCGGCTCGCTTAAGCCCCTATTTTGGTCGTCTTTTTTTTCCCCTTCCCTGCCCTGTGCAGCGTTCCTGCTCTTTCTTTTTTTCGCTGTTTTTGTATTGAGCACCTGTCTTCCCAGAAAACGAGTGGAAGTACAGGTACTGAATGGCCCGTCCGCAGTTCAGAGCCTTTCCACTCCCCCTTGTTTTTTAGACCTCTTAATCCCTTCTTTCACCTCTTTTTGACAGTGATGCGCCGAAGGACCCGAGAGATCCCCAGTCTAGGAGCTTTTTGTTTCGCCGCCTACACCCTTCTAACTCTGTTTCCTCCCAGAAGTGTATGAAGTTCCAAGAAACATTTTTTGCACGTCGACCCTTCTTTGGTATTCCCAGGCCCTTTTGCTCGACCCTCATGATATCGGGTACACTTCGATCCCGTCCGGCAGTCTTTTCTTCAGCCTTGCTGCGTCCCCGTGTTCTTTTTTCTTTAGTTCCTTTGGCTGGTGCAAGACGAAGCAACGACGGCTCGTCCCTCCCATCCCCACCCCGGGTTGGTATTCGCTCCTGACCTGACGTCTTGGTGGGCCAGGAGGGGTCATTTTGAGACATAGCTGTTATCTGAGATTATATGGGAGAGGCATGGGGGGGGTACCAGTGGTTAAGGGTGCAGATTATTACTCCTCTTGTTACAGTTGTAGTAGTGGCTTTCTTCAGTGGTCGCTGCTCTTTTCTAAGCTCCTCGGCCCTTTCCCTCATTCTTTTTCGTTAGGATTTTTCTGAGCCCCTCGAAGGATCTGGGACTCTGAAGAGCTAGGTGACCGCACGATCACCCGTCGTGCTTACGGTGCAGTGTCCCTTCTGCCCGCATCTTTAGCCGCCTGAGTGCGTGTTTTTTCCGACCAGTCCTTGACCTTGGTCTTACGTGCTTTCTCATGGGGCTGAGAATGGCGGACTGCATTAGGATAGAGAATTCTTTTATTTCCGTATTCCGTATATTTTTTTTTTTCCCGTTTTCTTAGGCCCAACTACTTTCACAGCGGTCTGCTGCGCGCGCTTTAGAGAGCGTCAAGAGGCATGACATTTCTTGTGAGAAGAACTTTTCCCCCCTCGCTGGCTTTCCGTTGTGGCCTTGTGAATTCCCCTTTCGACATACTCGTTTTTTCACATGCAATGGTGTTTTTCGTTCGCTCCGCCACCGTCTGTATAATGTCATTGCTCCCTGGCAGCGCTTCTGCTTCCTTTCTCTACCTTTGCTCCTAAACCCTTCTTTTTTGCCGTCTGAACAATAATTGCTGTTTTCTGGGAGTAACCTACGATCTGTAGTTTGATCTAGTTCCTTACGTCTCTCTCCCTTCCCTCCTCTTCTTCCTTTCTTTGGATCATTTTTTCCCAATTCATGGTCAATGTGTTGAGTGAGCTACCAATTTGGGAAGAGGCATCCTGTCGATCCCAGGGAGCTTTGTCCGGTTTTCCGTCCCCTTAATCAGCAGCGTGCATCAAGCTTTTTCCTGGAGATGGATGCGAAGGCGAGCATAGAGGGATCCCGTCCCGAGACATTTTGGCTACCCCTGGATCAACTGGTTTATCCTGATCCTTGGGTCGTTCTTCTGCACCCGATTTGGCGAGGTGTTCAGACGGCGACGTCTCGTATGACGTCTTTTTTTGTTGGTTTGCTGTTTGTTCGCGCGTGAGACTTTCCTCGTGGGTTTCGCCGTCGTCCCCCCTCAAAGGTACCATGCGCCCTGTCGGGTCCGGATCGGGCGCGTGTGCGATGTTATTCCACCGCTGTTTGACGAACGCTTTGCTTTTCCCCCTGCTCCCCTTTCTTTGCGCGATGATTTCCATGGGAGATAAAGAGGAAAGGGGCCGAGCAGCCTTCCGTCTGTGCCGCACCCCTTTGCTTGTCCTGGCCCCTTTGTCTCCATTTTCGACCTCCTGCCAAGACGAGAGCGTTTCCGTATCGCAGGGTATCGATGTGCGGCCCTTGGTGTTACTCATCAACGTTTTTACACCAATCTGGTGCCTTTTGTACGTTGCTGTTCCAAGATGCTTTTTTTTCTGCTTTCCTCCCCGTTTTTCATATCCTGGTTCTGCTCGGGCCATGGGGTTGAGAAGAAGCGACGGGAGGATTAGGGTCTACCCTGTTTTTAGGATACCGTGGCTTTTTTGAATGGGGACGGTCTGGCTTTCCTGCCGCCGTAAAGTACCCCCAAACACACCCCCCCCCCCCCCCCCCCCCCCCCCCCCCCCCCCCCCCCCCCCCCCCCCCCCCCCCCCCCCCCCCCCCCCCCCCCCCCCCCCCCCCCACCCCCCCCCCCCCCCCCCCCCCCCCCCCCCCCCCCCCCCAAGGTGGACTGTGTGGTCTTGTTTGTCCTTTTTCTTTTTAAGGCTCGGGTTTTTTCCCAGCGGAGGACGTGTTCACCTGCCTCGTGCTTGTCTTTGTCAAGCCAGGGCCCCCCCTTTTGCTGCCTGCCGACGTCCCGTCTGGAGCCGCCTCCCACTTCAGTCGCAGAGAGCCAGCTCATTCGTTCACCACCCCTCCACTTATGATCCTCCGCGCTCTTCTGGTGGCTCCCTGCTGACCGCGAGCCAGCACACCTCCAACCTTTTTTTCTTTTCCCTCTCGTAATCGGAGCCCGCCAGTGTCGAGCCAAAATGATATTTTTTTTCCCCCTTTTTTTTTTCCGCACCAGCATAACGGCAGAAGCGGGCTCTAGCACACATTACCCTTACACCCTCAGTGCGGCCCCCTTTCCCAGCCCTCCCCCCTTTCCTTAGGTCTTTCTCCCCAGAGCCCGGGTGTCGCGACCGCAAAGAGAGCGTGAAACGGAACAATGATCAAGCGCCGTGATGACGATGGCGTCTTCTTACTCCCCTTGAATTTTCCTTTTTCGTTTTTTCCTTTTGGCTCCTCAGATGAAGGTCCAGTTGCAGCCGACAGTCTGAGGAAGTGACCTTGAGCCCACTCATTTTTCTGCCACGCGTTTCTTTACCCCCCCTCGACCCAACCTCCCACCTGTTTGTTCTTAAGGAAACCTACCCCCCTCAGTCAGTCACTTGTCCCAGCTTCGTTGAGAGCCAGTCTTGAAATGAAAACAGTGCCTTTCGCGTTCTTGTTTGATGTGCCTGCGTATTGGTTCTCCTCCGTTGCCGTTTCTGGGCAAGGCAGACGGGTCGCCCCCTGAATGGCCGGTCTTGAAAGAGAGTTCCTTGCCTGATAACCCCCTTCTTCGCCTGGCCACCTGTCTCCTTTTATTCATCTTCGCGGCTTCTAAGTTGTCCTTCACGCTGATCTGCCGCGCAACCGCTATTGTCGATAGACAGGCACTGAGTTAAGTCGTCCTTCACCTGCACCTGCCGCTGTTCCCCTTTTTCGGTGACGCCAGTCTCCCTTTTTTTTTTATTTCTTCTCGCCTTTCACTCGGCAAACCCCCCTGTGACTAGAGGGCGCCCCCCAAGGATGAGATCCACCGGCATCCCTTGTCTTGCGTCAGCCAGTTCCTTCGGGTCTTTCCCTGCGATTCCCTCTTTTCTTTCCCCCTTGTATCGATCTTGCAGAACGCAGTCCGAGTGCACGCTTTTTCCTCCCCTGCCTTGTGCGCGCGTTTTCGTCATTTTCCCGTGTATCATCCCGGGCGTTAAGTGCTCAGGTCGGGAGAAGAAACCAGACCCAGTTCCACACCCCACCACGAGGCCGTTGCCCCCTTGAGTCCGCGCATTTCTGTTCCTCCCTTACCGGTCCCTCAGTTCCTCAGTGAGAGAAGGCATGATGGAGGGAAGTTCCTCCTGACTCCACGTCCCCTGCATTCCGAGCTTGCTTTTCCAGTTTTATTCGTTTCTACGCGAGCCTGCGGCGGACCGGGCCTCAGGCAATCGAGCGTCTTGATGCTCCCCCCTCCGCGTCCGGCTGGCGATGGTGACTCTTGAGTCAGTTTGCCTGTGCTCGCATTCCCTGCTTCAGTTCAGCGTCTATGGGCGTGGAACGTAACGAGCTGACGGCTGTCACTGGCAGTCCTTGATCTGACAGGACTTTGCCCATGAACCTGAGGTATGCGGCTTTACTCTCTCCTTTTTTTCCCGTGAGCCGAGACAATGAGGAGTGAAACGAGAAGGAAGCCTCTACACAGTCCACAGCGCGAGAGTCCTTTTTCGTTGAGTCTTCATTTGGCCGTGTTTTTTGAGTCCCCCGTTTCCCCCGTGTTTCTATGTAAGAAAAGACGCTCCCGGAGCGCCCAGCAGGATCGACAGCAACAGCTGGAGCCCTCTTTCCATTTTCCCCCCCCTTTGTTTTTTTATTAAGCCATTTTTTTTGGATTCTTTTTTTCTCCTTCTTTCGCGCTCCTTCATCTTAAAAACTGTGTGGTCGTGCAAGAGGTTGTTCGAGGAGTTCCCCCCCGCGACGCGCTCCTCCGTGAGATTTTTTATTTCCTCACTTTCCTCGTGGGACTGAGCGCGCTGTTTAAGTGTGCGTTCCTTCATGATTTTCCCACCCGCTTCTCGGTTCCCGGGGGGCGATTTTCTGTTCTTTTTTCAGCGTCCCTCGTTTTCAGGACTTTCGGTAAGAATCATGTAACCTTCAGTTGAACCGTAAGATACGGTTTTATCACTTCCCCTCTCTGCTGTCCTTTAGGTTTTTTTTCTTTAACTCTTTCTTTCCTGCCACCTCGAACAGCTGACCCAATCGAGAGACAGAGTGAGTCTCTTAGTAAGGACTGTCCCGACCGTCAGGCTCTTCTCGACAGAATTTGGAAACAACTCCAGCAGCTCGGCCCTAGCTTCCTGTTTGGCCCCTTCTTTTTTCCCTCCCCTGCTTGTCTTCTTCTAATTCGATGAGTGGTCAGCGCGGCTACTGAACGGCGGTCCTGTTTGGGCAAGTTTCCTTTTTGTCTGTCGGGTGGCTTTCTCTGATTTTCATTATGACCCTTTCCTGATGATAGGACCTGTGACGCGAACCATTCGAGAAACGTGCGTTCCTCGTCCCACGCTCCTGTTCTCCTCCCCCCGCTCTCTTGTCTTCCCCCCCTTTTTTATTACTCGCCTCAATGAACCGAACCTTTTTCTTCTTTGTCGTCTTCCGGTTTCCACTTTTGTTTTTGTCGAATTCTCTTGTCTGCTATCGTTACGTTCTCATATCTCGAGATCTGAGCGGGATGCTGTAGTAACCGAAATGTGACTTTTGTTTGTTCATTGCGTGCCTTCAGGACGCACTGTGTGAATTCGTCTCGGAAGGACGGTTTGGTGTTCGAGTACCTGCTGGGGACCTGAGCACGTAGCCACTTTGCTTGACTGAGGGGAGAGGTCACGGCCCCGCCTTAATCGCCGTTGGGGTGGTGGGGAGGAAGAGAGGAGGCCCGGCGGACAGATACCCTTTGCAGTAGGCCTTGCAGGCGAACTGGGTGTCTCCGCCTCCCGACCCCCATCTCGCGTCCATGGGCCCTGACCTGCTTCTCCCTGCCCTTTCCGCCGTCGAAGGAACGTCGATTGCTGCCAATGTTTATCACCCTGGCCTACCCGCGTGTTGGAATTTATCCTTGGCTCTACACGAAGTCTGTTTCCATGACTCGTATCCTGCCTTTTGTGCTATTTGCCGACCCGCTTTTGAGGCAAAGTTGATGTCGTCATTTTTTCCCGAGCCCCCTCTTTTTTGCCGAAGCACTGACCTTCTCCCCGAGAATTAATGATATTAGCGGCCCAAAGGAAACGCTTCTAGGCGGTGCCCCCCAGTTTTTCGAGTTTTGTTTACTCCCCAAACCTGATTTCTTCGGCAGATCATCCTCGTCCAGCGCTGCGAGGTTAGGATCTGTTTCCCGCTCGTTCCTCTGTTTCCCTCATTCTTTGCTCCTTAACCTCCTCTCTTCTTCCGCCGCGCAGACAATTTGTCCCTACGAACGGTGCTGCTGGGAAGTAATGGCGGTTGCGTGCCCTTGTCATGCCTGTTATTCCCCCCTGTCCCCATGGTTCTGTAAGGCAAGCCCCCGATCTCGTGAAATTACTGTTCTCTCTCGGCAGATTCCGGTTAACCCCCTGTCACTTCCATGTGTTGTGATGGTGACTTCGCTTTTATTCCTACCCCTGACACCCTATTGCTCCCTCCGATCCTTACCGGCGGAAGTGGCCACGAGTGGAGCTTCGCGGGTTCTGTGGATGCTTGTTACGGCTGCCGTTCCGGCTTTCTCTTCCTGCACCCTTTTTTACACAACACTAGGCAGTGCAACGGAGCGCGGTTCTCCCGACCCCCTCTGTATCATTGGCCACTTTTTCCCACTTGCCCGCCATCCCAGGGAAAAAGTGTCGGCGGAAGCCAGACCGACCGTTCCCCCCTTTGCCCGATCTCTTCATTTTCCCCAGTCTCTCCCTTCCCCCTATTCCCCATCACCTCCCAGTTCTGAGTAGAGCTACACGCCCAGGAGCCCTTCTAATCACAGTATCTTGACTCCTAGCATCTCTTTCCCCGCGCTCGGCCCGAACTCCCTCCACCCCCTTTCATCTTTGGAACGGCCAGGTTTAGTTATTAACAAAAGTTCGACACACGTGAGCCAACCTGAGCTCAGGCCCCTGCCGCCGTCGTTTCTGGCCGCTTTCGTCTCCCACCCATTCGACGGCATGCACAGTCACCGCCAGGAAAAGCCCTGGTTTGCCGTCGAAGGAATTCTCGCGCCCCCTGTTTTCCTTTCTCTCCTTCCCCGCCCGACTAAATCCTAACAGGCGGGGGAACGCACGAGGCCCCATGTTATTCCTCAACAGATCGGTTTTCCTCTTAGTCCTCCGCGATCTTCCAGCTTTTTTTAGGGTCAGTTGAGGTCGGTCCGGCGACAAACATCTTGAGAGCCCCTTTTCGCCCTCCCATCAGTCCGCCCCCACTCCGTCATCCCCCTTTTCTCGTCCTCCCCCATTTCCTTTTTCCCCCCTATTTTTTTGAAGCATTGCGAACGACACGACTTTTATGCCGACCCCGCTTTTACTTTTTCGCAACTTTCCCTTTTCTTCTTCTGCCCATGCTAGCCGCACATTGGAGCCGCAGTTCCCTTGGCCGCGGGTCATTTGCATGATCCCCCTTTCAGGTGATGACGAACCTCAGGAGGCCTTGAGGATCGGAAGGATGCCCGGTCCCGCCCTTTGAGAGCCAGTACGCGACGGACTGACATTCGCTAGTGCAGTATTTCCCTAAATCCGGTTAACGCCGAGCATGTCCTCTTAAAAGTGAGACCGACAGATCGAGGGTCGCAGCCAGGTTGAATGACGGACCACCCGCGCAGTCTCTCGTTTCTGCGCTCCGGCAATTCTTCCCCCCCTGCTGCACTAATTTATCAGACCCTCCTTTGTGTTTGCTCAAGACCCAGGAATTGCAAGGGGAACCTCTAAGTATACGTGGTTCGGTTGACAGCACTGTTCTCCCACCCCCGTTCCTGCGAGAGGTGGAACGACAGGGCCTGCGCGCCCTTATTCGTTTCTGTCTAGAATCGCTAGGGAGCTTTCCCGATGTCTTTCTCCTTTTTTCCCCCAGTCCTTCCCGCATTTACATCCTGTTTTCTCCCTTATGATATTGGATCATCCTTTTACAGGAAGCAAGTCCGCAGCCAAGGATACAGGACGTAGTACCCTGAGTGTTCCTAGATTTCGATAAGCTTCTCCACCTTCTCCTTCCGATTAGAATGTCTGCGGCGGAAACGGCCAGGTCTTTGCGTCCCCCCCAGCATTCTCGTGATTCGAGTCTTCGGGCCTACCTGCTTTTGCAGCTGTCTTCTTTAGACTGGGTTCTCACCGCGTGAAGAAAGGTTTTGACGCGCTTCCCGCTGGCTGCCCTCTTCAGCGCCACTTCTCTGCACCCCCTTTTCTCCTCTTTCGAAGCAGAATTGGCCCAGTCCCTGGGAACCTGCTTAACCTGCCATCGCCCATTTGACGATCGACTCCCGCCCGTTGTTTTCTTTCCCTGACACCCCTCCGTTTTTCCCATTAAGAAATCGCCACAAGGGTTGTGATGGAGGACGAGACGAGGTTTTTTTCGTTTCATGCCACCATGCCCGTCCCTCAGCTCCCCCGACCCCCTTTTTCTTCTTCCCTCCTTTCTCCCTCTCTTCACGACGACCAGTCCCGGGATAACGGGCAGATCTGCGCCAGCAATCGCTCTGGCCTGCCCCCTACGGCCCCTTCGTCCGGACACCACCGTGTTCACCCCTTTTACCACTTATGTCGGAAGAAAAGACTGAGAATCGTTTAGCGGATTTATTGCGTTAACCCCCCAAACGCCAACTCCCTCCCATCCTGCTCTGGCAAATGAGGAGGCAGTCACGGTCCAAGCGCGTTCTTGGTCACGTCCGAGTTTTGCGACCTCAGCCCCCGGTAATTTTTCTCCTCTTCTATTTTGCCCTCATGACTTCCAATAGTTCCTTCAGCAGGTGCTCACACAAAACAGAGCGGCAACGAGCCTGCCGCTCTTCCCTTGCTCACATAATCTGCGAAGATGCTCCCTTTCTTTACCGTTCTTCAGTCGTAAGGCGAGGAGACCTATCACAACTTGGGGTGACCGTCGGTTTTTTAAGATTCTTGCTTTGAGACCCTCATCCAGCCGCCTTTCTTCAACCCTTGTAAGATTTTTTTTTTTTTTTGTTTTCTCCTAGGACTGGAAGGTTGAGCTCGGATTGAAACGTGGCGCTTGCTGTTCCCCCCGCCGCTCCTCTCCCTCACGAGATCTTTTTGTGCCTTTTTGTCTTTTTTTGAGCGGACTTCTCCTCTTCCCGCTTCGGACTCTAAACTTACTGGGCTGCGCCCGTCAGTAAGGCAAGTGACGTTCCCTAACCCGGTTCTACCAGAACCCCGTACTGTGTCCGAGTTTTACACGCGACTCAGAGCTGGAGGTTGTTCTTTTATCCCCCTCTGAGTTTCATGTTAAAGGCCGGAAAGTCTTCCTTTCCTATTTCCTAATAAGCCGGTGTTGTGGTTGCGAGATCTGCCGCGCCGGAATGCTTGTCGCGCGGTTTTTTGCGGGAGCAGTCCACTGTCCCTCCCCTTTTTTTGCGTGTCGCGGACACTTTTCCTTTTTTTTTCCTGAGCTTGCGTAAGTAACGGAGTACTTAAGTGAGAAGCCAAGTCCTTGTATTTTGAAGACGGGCCCGGCTAAGTTCCGTTCTTCCCCCTCCACGAAGCATTTTCCAAGATCTCGGTTTCGTTGGTTTGTTGTCGAACTCTCTGCATTCCTCCTCGTTTCTGAGTGAAGGTCGCAACGGCCTCCCAAAGATTCTCCTACGCTGATTTTAAAGGCGTTTCCCTGTCGCCCCCTCTTCCAGGCCGCTGTTTATTTGCCTTTTTTGCCTCTTCACCCAATTTTTCCGGGTTTTCCCTCCGCCGACTTTTCCCCCTAACAATAGGTAATTTTCTCTGAAGGTCGGTAGAGATAGAATTTGATCACTTGAGGCCTCTCCCTTCTTTCTTTAGTGTTGTATGTTTTTCTCCCCTTCTTCCCGAACGATTTTCCCTTCCATTCCTCTGCACTGGCAAGAAGCTCCTCTGGCAGAAAGCCGAGTACAATTTCTCCCATTTTCCGTCTACCTCTTGACTGACTCGGGTAAACCTCTTTTTTGAAGTTTCCCCTGCCGCGCTTTTTTTCATTCCAGCTTTTTCTTTTTTTTCTAAGCGACACGCGGATACCTCGGACAGCGCTGGTCTTCGAAATATTTAGAAGTTCCCCAGCACCAGTTTGTTCTTTTTCCATTGACCTTTCTTTTCCTCCAGACCGTGGTTTCCCTTCTGCTTCCTGGTTCTCCACATAAGATGCAGGATTTGCGATACGACGTGCGCCTCTCCCCAATTTTGTTCGAGTTGTCGCTCGCGTTTTTTGTCTTGCCGTTATTTCCCCCCCTTTCTTTTTCTCCAAATTGGTTCGGAGGATATTGACCTGATTAGATGTGGTTGCCGTCGTGGTCATGTTCCCGACGTCCATGCTCGGTTTTCGTCGATCTCCTTTCTTTCTTGTTTACTTGTAGACATTTTAAGCAAGCTTCTGACTCTAACTCTTTTCTAACGTTAAGTATTTTTTTATCAGGAGCCCTTTTTCCCGCGCTCTTGGGAATCTTCGCGATTCTTTCCTCCAGTAGGACTCTGGTCAGAAAGGGCGCCATTCATCCTCTTTTTATGCTTGTATCTCTAGTTTGCGGGCGATACGACACCCGTTTTTCTTGTTGTTTCTGTCAGTGGCCGCCCGAATCAGCGACGAGCGCCTCTCGCGAGAACGTTTTGCTTATCTCCCTCGATCTTTCAACCCCTCCTGTACTTTCACGATTTTTCTCCCGGGATTCTGAATGTCGGCATGCCTGAGGGCCCTTCTATGACCTGGTCTCCTCCATTCTCATTTAGTTCTGCGGTGGGAAGGGTGAAAAACAATTCTACTGAAAACATTTTCTCGCCTCGCAAGCCTTCACCTTCCCCTGATGGCCGAAGAATGGTCTCCCTCTTTCTGCCCTCTCTTGATTACCATTGGAATGGAAAAGATGAAAGATAGTGAGCTGTGTACCCCGGATGCCTTTCTTAGACCCCTTTCTCTCGTGCTCGCTCATCTCGTTCGTTTCGCGCTCCTAGGAGCTTTTCCCTTTTTGAAGGAATCCCCTCTTGGTCTGGAGAAACTCTCTGAGTGGATAAGCTGGCTGAAGTATCGCTCTTCCTCTGGTTTCCTGACTCTGTCATCCTGACTTCCTCTCATTTCCTTTCCCAGGTTTTCTTTATGTTATAATTGTTTATTTATCATGAATTTCCTCCTCCGTAGGAAATAAAATGTGAGAATGCAAGCGTTATACAAGACTTCCCTTTCGCTGCTTAGAATGTGCGTTCTTTTTTCGTGTCTCTTACCGCGACCTTTGGCTCCCCTTTTCGAAGTTATACTCTCATTCTTTGTCTCGCCCCCCTTTTTTTCTCGGTGTCTGGCTCTTGAGTCAGAGAATGTGACGGCCTTGGTGTTCTGTCTTTTTATGTTGTTTTCTCGACTTTTTCCTATTTGACAGAGGGTTGTGGCTCTCTAACTCCCTCCCCGGGCCTCTGCCTTTCCGGATCTCTCACTTGGAGTGAGCTAAGGTATTTCAAGATTTGTTTGCTACTACCTTTTTTCGTTTTTTTCCCTTCATTGTGATTCGGTATTTTTTCTTTCTCCGATCCAGGTCTAACGTAGATAAGACTCCCCCCCTAAGTTAGCAGGAAGACCAGCTTCGTTTCATGTCTGTGCTTTCAGCATCCCTAGTGTGTCTCCGTTTGACAAGGATAGCTTTTTCATTTTTGAGATTCTTTTCTTAGAAGGGTGATTCCATGGTGTTATAATAACATGGAAGGCACAAACCCCCCCTGTAGAAGATGTTGTCCGGTGCGCAAGATTGTTTTAAGAGATTTTTATCCCAGCAGTTCTCCTGGTGGGAATTTTTTCCTTTTGGTTTTCTTTCTGATACCCTGATCTGGAGGATTAGGGGTTCTAAAGAGGGGCGGAGACCTGTGGATGAAGCTCATGAAAGCGGCAGTCGGCTGGCCGGAAGTCCTTTTTCTATATGTCTTCTTTTTTTTCTTTTTTTGTTTAGTGTGGGAAATCCCGTTTCAAAATTTAGGGGTAGGGACGTACCCCTCGATCCCCCGTTTCCTGCTGTTTTTCTGTGGCACGACACCCCCCCTTTTCCTTCGGCCGCCCCAGCGTCGGGAAGTAGTCTCTTCACTCCTCCTGCCTCTCCACTGATTTTCTCTTCCCCCCTATTTAACCCCCCTGTTAATGACTCCAGAGAGAAGATCGGTGCTCCCCTTGGCAACCTTCACTCACCATTCTTTCCAAGTTCCAGGTTTGACTCATATCTTAGCTTCCCCCTCCCCTTTTTTTTTCCAGATCTCGTTCTTGATGCAACACAAGGTGGAATCTCCACAGCCCGACCTGCATCCTCTTCCTCTCCCAGACCCGCTCCTTTCTGAGATTTTTATGATCAGGTACCTTCTATGTTCTTTCCTCCCCCATTTCCAGGGTGTCCCTACCGATCTCGCCTTCATTTCTTTCCCCCCGTTTTTTCGGTCGTATATGCAAAGAATCTAAGGTTGTTGATGTCCTCGTCCCATTTTTCTTGTCCAGCATATGTCCTCTTCCTTTTTTTTGTTTCCAATTTCTTAAGTCTTTTCTACCCTTTTTTGCCCTGTTTCTTAAATATTCTATGAAAAAATCGACTAACGTTTGGACTCCGGTCAGGACCGCTTCTCCCATTGTCCCTCCTCTCTTCTTCCCTTTTTTAGAGCCCCGTCATCCTTCCCCCCCACCTTTGAAATTCCTCTCTTTTTATTTTCCTTTTTTTTTTTTTTCCCGCGATTGGAAGATAGACTGTTGTAAGTAGAAGGCGGGCCCTTTTTTTTGACCTGTTTCTCCACGGTTTCTTGCCCAGAGATTTGTTCGGTTTTTTCCCCTCCTCTTAAATGAAGCGGCGATAGATGTAAGCTGTATTCTCCGTAGAATTTTTTGCATCGCTCTCTCTTTTAGCCCTTCGATTTCCTTCCATTTTTCTTTCTCATTTGAAGAGCACATGAGCAAAAGAAGAACGGACCCTGGTACTTCAGTCTCCCCCCCTCTCTTTTTCGGAGATGCTAGTCACTTGTCACCTTTTCATCCTTATACCCGAGGCTCTGAACAAAAGGATAGATCCCCCTGCTCTCTCCTTCGCTTCCCCCCGTGATTCTGTTTTCTTTTTTCCATTGCGTTCCTCCCTCCCTCCCTTTGTCAGAAAACACAGGAAGATCTCGTATCTCTTCGTCGTGCTCTTGTACCTTTGTTCCTTGTGCGCTAGGGTGCGTACAGTGACAGTGTAAGCTTTTCCCGGTCTCCTCTTTCTCCCCCCGTGCTTCTAAGCCTGGCTCTTCCACGCCATCCAAACCAAGAGGACATTTTTTCCATTCTTTGACTGCTTCAATCGGTCTTATCTTTTTCTTTCTAAGTAAGATTAGTGGAAGAAGCCCCTTGTGGAATTTTTTACTTTGCATTTCGGCACTCCCTGACTTTCACTTCTTCTTCTCGAGCGGCTTGTCTAGGCTGAGCTAAGCGATGCTGCAGTAATTACTTTGCAAATTTTTTTTCACTCTCTTCTTGCTCCCTTGGACTCGATTTGTTTGAATTTTATGGAGAGGGTTGAGGAGATCCTGGCTCCTTTCGTCCGCTTCTTTTGTGGTCGCCCCTTGGGGAAGTGGTCAAGTAAACGCTTGCTTTTTCTCAAAGTACTCCCAATCTCCCCACTGTTCTTTCGACAGAGTTAAGCCCCGAGCGCATCCCCTTCTCCCCTCGAGATAATTAGTTCACTAGCCCTTTCTTTGGCACAAAAGAGCCTGCCGAGCGAACAGGCCCCCCTCGCGTCCTCCCTTTCCCTCGCTTCTTTCGGAACCGCAGATTGCAGTATTCCTTTGTTCTCCTTTGTTCTTCGCTACCTCGGAAGAACAAAGTGTTGTAGATGCAGCCCTTCCAGACCACTTACTCTCCCTCCCATCTCTTCCCAGTACACAATCCCTTTTTCATCTATACGTTTCACTATATAAGTTGTTGTTGTTTGAGACTGGATGATTCGACCTTCTTCTTTTGTGCTTATCTCCCTTCTTTCGATCTTTTTTATCCTTTTACTCATATAAAAAAAGGGTGTCTTCCGCTTGCGTTATGCCTACCGATTTCCCCCTTGGCCTTTCTTTTGACATCGAGTCGGAACTGACGAGAGAGGTTCCTGTTCTATTATGCATGCCCTCTTTTCTTTCCCTTCTTTTCTAGGGATAGGTCTCAGATAGGTTTTTCGTCTTGCTCCTTTCTCCCCCTATGTTTAATGTAAAGTACAGGTCCTCCATAATATTACCATTGCCCTCATTTTTATCTTCCTTTGCATGTTACCCCTTTGCCCGAGATGATGACCAGGAGATTTCCTCGCCTTTTCTTCACCATCTACTCCCCCTCCTCTCCTTTTCTGCTAGAGCTCCAGCTCGCGCTCGATCCCTGCTGACCTTTTTTTAAGTTCCTTTTTCTGAGCTTACTAATCTTTAACATCCGCCTTGGTCCTAGAGTTGAATAGTGGCTCCCGTTCTTTTTTCCCTCCATAATGCCTTCTCCCTCACTATGCCCACTTTGAAGCGTTGGTAGAGATGATCCTGCAGGAGAATAATGTCCCTTGCACTTTTTCTAGGGGTGGATTTTAGGGGTGGCCTTTAGCAGATGCTCCCTTCTTGAATCGAGTGATCATTCTTCCCGCGAACGCCTACAAAAGGAGCGCACCGAGTCACGTCTCTCCCGTGTTTTCCCCCCCCCCCTCCCCCCCTTTCGTCCTTTTTTAGTACACTGCTCCTCCTGTTCTAACACTCCTGCGCCCGGCTGTCGCTACTTTTCTCTCCGGTCGCTTTTGTTCTTCCTCGCGTAACCATTTTCTCTTCCTTCTTACCTATCTTTTTTCTATCGAGAAGATGCGCAGGCTGCTGGCGTAAAAGAAACGGGTCCCCTTTTCTGCTTCTTTTTTCTGGCCGGATTTGGACCAAGGTTCCAATGTTCTGCGCTCCGCATTGCAGTTTTTGCGGCTGCTTTTACCCATTCGTTCAGTTCATTACTTTTCCCCCCCCTACCTCCTATTTCCATTGTAGGAGAAGCAGGGTCATCGCCGACCCCCTCTTGATCCCATCCCTGTCTTTCATTTCCCCGTTTTCTCCCCCAGTCTTCCCTTGCCCGTCCGTTCTATTCCCCCCCCGGTCGAGATGCCAAATCGAGGGTAATCATCCGGTCCCCCCCCTCTCGCTGTTTATTTTTTGTTCTGGACTACGGGCTCTTCACATCTTTTCCCCCATGACATTTCTTGTTGTTATTTTGGATCTCTTGACTGCCTTTTGATCCCCCCACTTTTTCGCCCCTAGGTGGGCAGAGAACAGCGTGGACGATACTTCCCATTTCCCCTTTCTTTCCTCTATGCCGCTTCCAAGGAAGTTCAGCCCTTCCCCGGTGCCATCCATTTTTTTTTTTGTCGAGGAAAATAAACAAACTGAGATTAGTTAAGATGCATCCTAGCCCCCCTTTTCATCGGCCGCTTTTTTCTTCATTGTAACTCTGCTCTTCGGTGCGTGCTCCCCCCATTTCATGTTGGACCTCATGAGAGCAGTACCCAGTCCTTCCCGTTTTCTTTTTTAAAATGTCTAACCCCCCCCTTATGGCCTTCATGGGATAGGCGGGCAGAGGATGAAGTTCTTTGCTGTTTATCTTAATGTCTCCCCCTTGCCCCGATATAGCTGGTCAGGAACTGGATGGTTCCGTCCCTCCTTTCCCCCCTTCCCTTTGCTTTTCCCCCCGGTCGCATTTGAACCTCGTTGTTTAGGAGTACATTCCACAGTGAGGAGTTTTCTTATTTCTTGGAGCTGCTCCTTCTACGTCGTTTTAGGTCTATTTACGGCGCTCTAACGCGGGAGCGCAGCGCAACTTTGCCTACCCCCTCCTATTCTGCCCCTGTCCTCGGTTTGTGCCTCTCCCCCTCGTTTTCACACTTTTCCAAACAAGAAAAGACGAAGGAACCAGGAGGCGGCCGCCCGCCCCTCCTTCCCCCCCTTCCTCTTTCTTCTCCCCCCTTCCTCCTCAAAGAGGGAGTCCCCTCATCCGACCCTTCTCTCCTCTGTCGTTCTCATCCCATTTTGCAACGTGATCATAAAAAGGATCTAGCAGAGGTAGATGGCAGTTCTTTTCCCTCCCTTGCTCTTTTCTCCCCTGTCGACAGCTTGTGCCGGACTGGTTCGTGAGGTCCCCCCGTCCGCAAACTCAGAGGAACCATGCACGAGCATAATTTTAATGAACTTCATTTCTGCGTTTCTCTTCTCGCCCCCTTATGGCTCAATCACCCCTAGGTCCCCCTCATTTTTTCAGGCCTCGACGGAAGGCATGCGAGACACGGTATAGGATATCAATTTCCCCCCTCTCTCCTTCCTCCGGCTTTTGAACAGTCCCCGATGCGGTCTTCTCCCCGATAGTGAATTCCCTTTCGCCTTTCTTATCCCTTTTAAAACAGAAATTTCGCACTTTGTCCTTGAGTTTTTTGCCCGTCAATCACCCTACTTTTCTGAGCAAGTAGAGACCAAAAAAAAAGCAGCCCGCAAACCCTTCCTTCATTCTTTCTTCTCTCGGTCCTGTTCCCCCCTTTTCCCGAGTTTTTTGATGAATCATTCTACTCCCCCCTCGATCCTTTGTTCCCCTTTCTACGTTTCTCCACCAGGTCCTGTAGACCCGGTATACTACATTTAGCTCCCTTTCTAATCCTTCCCTTTTTGTGTCTCAAGATTGATGAGAACCGGGGCAAGGGTTCTTTTTTTTCCCTGGCGGCTTTCTTCTAGTTCCGTATTTCCTTTCCCCGTTTTTTTTAGATCCCTGACCGAGCAGGCCCTAATGATTCTTGCAGGATTTTTCCCTAACCCCCTACTCTCTTATTTTTCTCTCTTTCCAAGAGTGGCGCCAAGCACAGAGCCTAGGGTATCGCATCTTGGTTAATGCCCTGGCCCCCGATTACTTTCTGCGCGCTGTATTTAGAGCCGGAATGTGACGCATCTTAGCAGTCTCTTCCCTTTTTTCTCTCTCTGTTCCTCCCCCAGGAACAGCTAAAGATCTCTGTTTCCCGGAGTTCCACTCTTCCCCCCTCGCGCGTTTGCACGCCGGCTTGCGCTGCCCCGGAGGATTGCCGCTGCGTAGCGAGCGATCTTTCTCTTCCCTCTGTCCAGTAGACTGTGGGCCCCCGTTCCACGCGTTTCCCTTTCCTTAGTTGACGTCTGAATCACGCCCTGTTAAATGATCTGGCTCCTCTTCCCCCTTTCCGTCCTCCCCTTTCCTTCCCTGCACGCTTAAAAACTTCCTCGTTTCGCTGGAGAGATTCCGATAAAGATGGCGAAGCTTCTCTTCTTTCCTTTTTTCTCTTCCCCCTTCCCCTTCCCAAACTTCCCCGCTCCCATACGTGCTCTTTCCCTGACAACGAGGAGATTTCGCTATGCTTTTTCCTTCGTTTTCTTCCTTTTCCATTTGGTTAGACCTGTAGACAAGTTCTTAGATCCCCAGATGAGCTTTCCATTAGCGCCGCAAAATGGTCTTATGCCAAATAATTTACACCTTGCTCTCTGTTCGAGCATCAAGTCTGAAGTTCCCCCTTTATCAACGTACACGCCATAAGACCAGAGGTCGAGTAAAATACCTTTTTCTTTCCCCTTCCCCCGATTACCCCTTCCTCTCAGTTTTTTTTCCAGATTTTACCCACCCCGTGTGGTTGCCTTTTGACCTCTCCGGCCCCCCGTTGCTGTCGTCTCCCAGAAACACTGAGAGAGAGATTACCAATCCTGGTCCATTGCTCTTCTGCTTTTCTTTCCTAGTACTACTCCAAGGAGATCGTCATATCTCTAACGCCATATTCTGGACTTATACCGGAGGTCAATTGTAGCAGTCCCCCTTGCTTCTCCCTTTCTCCCTTGAGCCAACCTCCTTCCCCGATTTTGGGTTTCTTGCGGGCGGTTCGGAGTCGACCACCCCCCCTCAAACCCCCTTTACTTCGATCTGGTATTTTCCCGGCAGCAAGTTAGCACGATGTGTTTACCGCGGCAAGTCGCGATGTTTGATACAGCTGACCAGTCTTTTTCTTCTTCTTCCAATTTCTGCCGTTGCAAGTCAAGTCAATGTGAATTACCAATCGTCGCCATATTTCTCAACCCCTACAAAAGTTCTGCTGCGCACGCGCTCGCCAGGCCCCGTTTTCAAACCAATTATATGCTATTTGAACTGAGAGCACATCTGACATATGTATTCTCGCGATCCGTCGTTCTTCGTCAGGCGCTGGAGCCACGAGAACCCCTGGTGGTACATCTTTCGACGTCCTTTTAATGTTCTAGAATCCTCCCCCTCGTGAAACCACTGTAAGATCGTTCGGGAGTCTTTTTCCTGGCGGTGCGACGAGTCCTGACTGGCAGCCGGTTCCACTTTGTTTTTCTTGCGACCACACGCCGCTCGCGCCCGAGATCGGTTGCCGGGAATTTTTCTTGGAGGGCGTAGGAACTTGCCGATTTCGATTGGCCGCTACAAGGCCCTTTTTCTTCTTCGTACTCCTGTTCCTTTTCAACGGGATCCAGGACTTCACCACCAACGGTAAAGGTTCTTTCTCCCCCCCTTCCGTCAGAGTTGTTTTCTGTATGCCTACCGAGCGCACCGCGCCCAATGGTCAGGTTCCGGCTGTTCTCTTCTCCTCATTTTTTTTAGTGTTTCCGCCTTGAAACTTGTAGCAGCGGTGCGTCTGGAGAAGCCCAAAGACTACATGGCTCTGTTTTTTCCTCGTTGTACGCGGACACAGTGGGTGACTGGGTGGTTAGTTCGTCTAGTGTTGCGGAAGTCACTTTCGTTCTCTCCCCTCCATTTTTCTTTTCTCCTTGGTCTGTCGAAGTCAGCTCTCTCCAAGAACTCCCATGACTTCACCTTATCTAGGAGTTTCTCCGGAGGTGGAGACCGAGAGCGAAGTTGCCTCTAGCCGTTCCCGTTTCCGTTCATTTTCTCCCTCCCTGAATTTTTTTCCACCCGCTGACGCACTAGCGACCGTGGTTGCCCACGGAGGCTTAAGTCAGGTCCGTTCCACCCGGCAAGTGAATCCCTCTTTGCGCTGTAAAACAAATTGTGATCTTTCTGCAATTCCTGTTTATCTTCTTCTATAGTATTCCAATTTTTTTCCTCTTGGCTCGAATGTTCGTGCGATAGAAGTTTATAACGGTCGATCTCGGCATTATCGTATTCATCTTTTCGGTGTTATCCCTGCTTCCCTAGTGGCCTTCCAAGGTAATTGAACTTCTCTCCGAGAATGCTGGCGTCTGAGAGTTCAATGCCTTTGTATCGGTCTCCCTACTCTTTCTTCCTCCCCTGTCAACATCTCTTATTGACCGTTGATGTCCGCAAGCACCGACGAGCCTAGAACTTAGTTTCTTTTTCTTTAGGTTTTTTTCCTCTTTCCTCACCCTTTCCCCCCTTGCTCCTATTTTTCTTTCTCTAGTTTCTGAGTCCCTCCCCAGTTCTTGCGTAGACATGGACCCCTTGGATAATCCAGATTCTCTTGGCTGTCGAAGAATGTCTTGGCTTCTCTTTCGTTATTCTTTTCCCAATCCTTGAATTCTGAGATAAGTACTATCCTCCACATTTGGGTAGAGATTGAGATTTAGAGTAGCCCCTTTTTCGTTCTACTCCATCCAACATCCTTGAAATTTACAAACCAACAAGTTTTTGTGTCTGGAGATATTGACAGAGTAGATGTGGTTGCCGTATTTGGAATCTTCCAGTCAAAGAGATGCGAGTCGATATTCTGGGAGATGTCCTTTTCTACAGTTTTTTTCTTCCGAATGCTTATGTCGAAATCGGCGAACTTTTAGTTATTTGTGCACGGAGCCAGTGTTTGAGCTCTTTTCTCGCTTTCTCCCTATCTTTCTCCCTTCTTCAATGTACCGCGTTATCACCATTGCGACAGACGCTTAGGATCGGAATGTTTGCTCTCCTCGTGAGCAACCTGATAAGTGTGGCGTCCCTTCCCTTGCCGTTGCCCTACGTCCCCAGACTTAGCTCCTATCTTTCCTCTTTTTTTTGCTGATCTCCTCTGACTTGTACGCTGGGCCGGGATCCTGGTTATCTGACGCGGCTGCAGGAGATACATTGTTTGGGACAGGGCGGGAGTAATGCGACATTCATGAAGGACTGGTCGCGGAGTCTTTTGTCCTCCCCTTCTATTTTTCTCTGTTAGAGCAAGAGCGATACTTAAGAAGCGGAAGCCATAAGGAGGAGCCCGTCCATGGAGTCACGCGAGTCTTTTTAGTTCCCTCTTTTTGCTCAGTTTGCCCCGAGACCGAGCTTCACTGGTCCCTGGTTTTTGTCTCTGCCGAGAGCCTTTTGTGTATGCGGCCCCTTTGTTGTGTGTTTTATTGGCATTCCGGATTTTGCGACTACCGTCGCGCACGGTGCGGGTGCCCTTGCCTAACTTTTGTCGCCACGAGAGATGGCGGGATCCACTTCTGGACGGAAGTCTCTCCGAACCTGCTAGTAGTTTTCATGATTAGGCATCTTCCCAGGATATCCTACTTACGGTGCGTTCTGATCTGTTGCCTTTCTCCTGCAGAGCTACA
>Ga0179591_1326371_pt1 | contig 20547 bp, 21 predicted proteins | sample CZOMad2_1_08_16f_FD_182891 | JGI IMG/M metagenome (GOLD analysis project Ga0179591, IMG submission 182891) | Vadose zone soil fungal communities from Angelo Coast Range Reserve, California, USA - CZOMad2_1_08_16fungal (PacBio error correction) | ecosystem: Environmental > Terrestrial > Soil >... | reverse complement strand
CCCTTTGCACCCTCCCGACACTCGACGCATCGACCACTGTCGTGCGCATTTTTCGCCTTTTCTTCCCGGTTCCCTAGTAATGCCTGCCTCAGTGGAAAAGGTCCCCCCCCCCTCGTCTCTGGGAAAAACTCTTCCCGACGTCTGCTTTTTCGAATTGTTTTGTACCCTGCCCCGTCCGAAAAGGAACCTTTCCTCTTTCCCGGATCAGACTCCAGCACCTCCCGGAGAGCACGTAGTTTTTCGCCCAGTGCTTTTCCCGGTTCCCTCTTTGTTGGAACCTCGACTCCGTCGTCGATCCTACTTGATCCGCGACGCCCGAGAACATTTGCCGTCGGGGGTCAAGCAACGGTAGTGAAGTAGAACTTCTTTTTTTTTCCCTCCACCATCTTCCTGGTGACCACCTTGGGTCTCAGGCTTCATCTCCCCCCTCCATTTATACCACTTCCCTCTGTGATTTGCACTGCCAGATCCCTTGCTTTACCCCAGCGGGAAATGATCCACCGACCACTTCGAACCCCCGAATCTCCGTCCACCGTCTGAAGAGATTTTTTATGATGATGTAAACCTCTCCCCTTTTTTTTGCGCCCCTCATAGTCGATAGTCGGCAGCAGTAATGATTTTACGTCTCTTGTCCCCAACAGTGCTTGTTGTTGTGCAACTGACCTCGATCTTTTTTCGGAGCTCTAGTCCCAGGCGATCCTCCGCTGCGACGAGCGAATCTGAATTTCGTTTTCCCCTTTTTTTTCCTCTCAGCTCCCACCTTAGCAAGGTGGACATTTTACTGCCCCCACTTTTTCGCACTCCCTTAATTATGTTTTCGCTCACCTAATCTTGTCCCCCTTCCCCCCCCACCGCCTTGGTGAAGTTTGAGATTGCTCTATAGACCGGCGGAGGCAGTCAATTTCTCGATTTTTTTTTCGCCCCACTTTAGGTATCCCCCCCCCCGCCGACTGGGCCGAAGGGCTGTGAAGAACTTGGCCTCTTTGATCTCGACATTCCTGGAAGCGGAGCATATCCCTTCCCCCTTGAACCCATCCCAAGACTCAGCGAGATCTCCCTTTTTTTGTCTCTTTTTTTTTAGTCACCCCCTTTTTTTTTCGATTGTCTCTTCAGTTGTTCTGAGTAGACTAGCCCATTTCTCCTATGGACTCGCCCCCTTGCCATCACTCGGAGAGTTTTTTTTTTTCGAGGATCGTTTTCCTGCCATTGCAAGCCGCCCTCTCCGAACGCTTCTTGACCGAGTAGAGGTTAGTCTCTGTTCTCTGTCCCTGGGTGTTTCTTTTTCGGTCGAGAGTCCCTCTTTCTTCAGTTAGTTTTTGGCTGTGATGTAGTCCTGCCCTACCGCGCTGTTCGGTTTCCTGGTTGCCGTCCTGTAGAGCTCCTTCTGCAGTTTTTTTTTGCGTCTCTTTCCCCCTCCCCCCAACTCCCTTTTCGGCGACGTCACTGGAGGCGAGCAAAGACCCCCTTTTTTTTTTCTCGCGCGGCACCACGGAGAACCCCCCCGTCCTCCCTTGTTTCCTTGTCGATCCCGAAGTTTTCTCGTCGGCTTTATCGTCTGCCTGGACTCTCGTGTCGGGCTTCTCTCTCTTGTCGTCACTATCGAGGAAAGCTTCTCCGTATCTTTAACTAACCTTTCGCCCGCCCGCGGCCCTTGATCTCGTCAGTCGAGGTCCGACCCCTTTTTTTTTTGCAACCTCCTTGTTTTCCCCCCCCTTAGCATTCCGTGAGGCACAGGCTCCCCCTTTAACTCTGGGGCAAAATGAGCGTGTGTGCCAACTATGCCTTTCGTTGTATAGACATATCGTCTGGGAGCCCTCCGCCCTTTTACCCTAGTTAATCAGACTTCTTTCCTGAACGTTTTCCAACTCCTCGTCCCAACGGTTGACTCGTCTTGCCCCGATGGCTCAGATTTTCCTATGATTAAAGAGGTGGTTTGTTTCCCCCCGCTCCTCCCTCTCGAGGTTCCAGGACCCCCTCTCTTCGACCCCATTTATTTCCGGCGTTCGGCCCCCGCTATGCACGGGAACCTGGTCTCCCCCACCCCCCGCCCTCGATTTCTCCCCTTTACAATGCTCGTGACGAAGCGGTACCTCTTTTGTTTCGTTTCTTTCCCTTGCTACCCTCGATGAAAGATCCTTTCGGCGCGAACACGAGTCCTTTCTCCCACCAGGGATCGACGTCTTCCCCCCGTTTACCCCCTCCATAGGTTAGCTTTTTTGAGATAGCGCCTTCCTTCTATAGAGGCCGTCTCAGTTTTGATACACGTCGATTTTTAATCCCTCTTTTTGTTGTGTCTCTCTTCCGTGATTTTAATCTCCTGAGCAAGAGAGAGATCGGTCCCTCTATTTGTCGTCTACACCTCTTTGTCAGTTTTTCTCCCCCTTCCCTCTCTCCCCGGCACCTGTTTCACTACTCTTGAGCAGGGGGATATTTTGAGTGTGGATTTCAATAACGACCCCGCGTACCCACACCAATAGGTAAAGGACCTTCCCTCGATTTCCGCTGTAGCAAGTTTTTCGCTCGAGTTTCAGGTCTACTTCTCGTCCACGGGCAATATACACTAGGTTTCAGACGCACTTTCTTGCCCCCTCCCTTTGCGGCTTTAATAAGGTACCCTCGAGCATTGCCTCTCGTCCACTTTTTTTGGGCTTTCCTTTTTTTTAGCCATCCCTTTGGTCACCTACGCAAGCAACGTTGTTAAGGTTTCTCCCCCTTTACGACTTGCAGTTCCTCCCCGTGAACCATGTGGCAGTTATTAACGATTCCTCCAAGACGCTTTCGTCCTCGCCGAGTCTCTTGGTTAACCCCTCTCATTTTTTGTGTTTCCCTCATTGAGGATCGTTTGTTTGTTGGACGTTGCCCCCCCTTTACCCACGAAGTCAAGTCCGGGTTTTCCATTCGTTGAACCTTGGTCTTCCGAGCTCATGTTATTTTTTTTGTTTCTGCTTTTCCGTTTGCTCCTCTTTCGTCCCTCTTAGGCAGTACGACACCGTTCCGGTTCTCCCTCCCCCTCATTCCCAGTTACTCTTATCCCCCCCCCGGCCAACCCTCTTCTTAAGTTCGCGCGATTTGTCCCCCCCCCTCCAGGTTTTTGCTTCGTTTTCTTTTTCTCGCTAGTTTCGTTTTCTTTCTTTCTCGCCTCCCAGGACGTAGGCCTGTATTCCGTCACCCTCATCGTCTCACCCCTGCAGCATCTTTTCCGGACTTCATTCCCCCCCTCCTCGTGTCAACGGCTGTCCGACAAGTCCGCTGTCAGCTAAAGACCTACCCCGTTGACCTCGAGCTCACAGCGTCCCCTCCGTTTCCCTCTAGGATTTTTTCTAATGGACCCAGTCCTCTCCCTACAACCCTCTGATAGTTTGTCTTTTCCTTAAGTATCGGTCTAGTTTTAGGGAATTCCGAAGTCCCTTCATTTCTGAACCTTTCAAAAGCCCCTTTTTAGGAAGAGTTCTTTCTACTAAAGAGAGATGCGGCGTTCCCTTTAGTGACTCGCTCCTTAAGCTAATGAGGTCTCAAATCAAATAGGGACCTTTCTCTTAATAACCCTCCTAGAATCGGCATTGCTTCTAAGTTCGTGCCACTCCGTACTGCCAGATTCCCTTAGAGAGAGAGATATAGGACCTCGTTGTTTGCTCTTCTACCAGAGAGAGTGTTTTTGGTTTGTTTTTTTGGTGGGTTGGTTTTTTTTTTGTGGTTTGTTTTTTTGTTGTTTTTTTTTTTTGGGGTTGGTTGTTTTGGTTTTTTTGTTTGTGTTTTTTTTTGTGGGTTTTTTTGTGTTTGGTTTTGTTGGTTTTTGTTTTTTTGTGTTCGGTCGCTGCACTCACGGAATTTCCCTTTCCTAGGAATGGCCCAACTGTGGCTCGGCAGTGGTTAGCTTCTCAAAAGGAGTGGTCCGGTGAGAAGTCCTCGTTCTCTTCTCGTCGTTAATCGACTGAGCCCTCTCCCGTTGTCGCGGCTGTCCCGTAGTTTAACCCGCGCTTGGTTGCAAGTTGGCCTCCGTTCCCTCCTCGGTCGGTCAAGACTCTATGTTTTTTCTCACACGATTTATAGTTTACCACCTCCGAAAGGCACGATTCTCCACAGACGGTGTCGAGTTTCTCCTCTTTTTTCTCTTTTTCTCGTTTTTTTCCCACGGTTCAAGAGAGCAACGCTATCTTCGTTCCGAGAGTCAGCGTAGCTCGTAGAGTGTCGTCCTACGCTCTCCTTCGTGTGTTGCCTGTCGGTTTTTTTTTTTTTTTTCCCACGTCTCCCCTTCACCCCGCTTTGCATGCTCCCGGCGTGCCCGGCGGCTCTCTGCCTTCCCTTTTCCGTCGCCGATCAGTCCCGTTGACCTGGCCGGCCCCAGATTCGTCGGGGATACTGCGGGCGCTCTCCCTGTAAGGTTTTCTTCCTTGTGCGTGCTGGTTCTGCCGGGTAGGATGGAAGTGCTGACGTGGACGGGTTTTCTCCGAGCCTCTGACCATCTTCTCCTCTAATTGAGTTTAGATCGAGAAAGTTTCTGCTTCGCTTTTTCCCTTTCACTCGAGTAAGTCTAAGAGAAAAGTCGCGAGGGCTATTCCTTGCGCAAGGCTCTGGTTGAGAGAGTTCCCTTGTCGGTTTAGTGCATGCATTACTTCTATCGAATCGTTGTTTTTGTTTGAGAGCGATGCCGCCAATACCGTCCCAGGGCCTCCATTTCCCCCCACCTTCTTGCGCCTCTGCACGATCTTCCCGGTCTTCGTCGACGTTATCTTAGAGTGGAGTCTCCCTCACAACGGGCCCGACTTTGACACGCAGAGTGAGATTTTCGGACATTCTAGGCGTGACGTGTCCCCCATTTCATCTCACGGCTCGAACTTCAGACTCCAACCCCTTCCCCCTCGTTGACAACGTGCATAGAAAGAATGTCAGCGTGGTTCGGTTCTTCAAGAGTGTATTGACGTCAGCCGGACTCCCTTCTCTCCGACGTCGCAAAGGGAGCAATTCCCTAGTGAAGGTGTTTCTCCATGCGTGGTTCCCGATTAAAAATCGCCGTGCAAACACCCCCTTTCCCGATCTTTTTTTCTTGAGAAAATACTCCTCATCGCGTTTTTATCGTCTTTATCCAGATATTTGATCTTTCATCGCCTTGTCAAGCTTCCCCTCTACCCCCACTATAAAAAAGAGGAGGGCTCACCGCTTTTTTTTGATCTCTGTTCCCTTTTGTTCTTCTTCCCCAATCTCAACCTCGTTGTTGTGAGATCCAACCCCCTCGGCAGACCGCATCAGTTAGTTCAGAAATTGTGAACTTCGCTGGTTCCAAACGACTTCGATCTCTCATTTCCCACCGCTATCGGGCCCATTCTCTCGACGCGACCGACTCTCCCCGTCTCTTCGCCCCACTTCCCCCCATTCTCGCACACCACTTTGAGAAAGGTGGAACTCCCCCTGGACAACCGTTCGACTCGTGGGAAGCAAGTCCGCACTCGGTCTTTCCTCACCGCTGGGCACGTTATTCGCTTAGAGCATTCGTCTTCCTTTAGCTGATAGTCCGGGGTCCTCCACCAAATGTCTGAGAATCAGAAGAAGGCTTCGGGGATGATGCTGACGACGGTGCCCCCCTTTCTCTCCTTTCACAGTTCATGGTCTTCCTCCTTCGTAACTCCCACTTCACGACGCTAGAAACGCCCTTGTCCAGATCCTCTTGACAACCGGGTGTTTTTGTTCAGCGCCTTCAGCTGTCGTTCGATGAAGGTAGACGAATCGAAATGGATATCTTTCCGCCTCCCCCCCTGCTCCTAAACTTTTTTAGTGTGTTCTCTATTTGAATGACTGGTCGGTCAATCCCCCGTCTTGTAGAAAGATGAGTGGCTAGTTACCTCTTTTTCGCACGAAGTTTCTGTTGGTTCAGGAGAGATAGTTTTTCTACCTCTTCTCTGTTTTTTCCGTTTCTTTCTCCTCCCTCCCGTTAGTTCGGGGCTATTTGTGAACGGCCGCGAGCTGCCGTTCCTTCTTTTGCCACCCGCAGTCTCGTCGTTCCCCTCGGTGAGTATGCCCCCTCATCACAGTCCGCCCGTCCTCCTCCGTTTCTTTTTGCCGAACCCGAATTTTTTCTCCACCTTCGTGTCGCCTTAGCCGTCGACATGCTCTCCCAGCGTGATTGTTGAGGCGGCTTCCTCCCGGTCCGGTCTTTAGGAACTAGAGGTCAAACCCCTCCTTTTGCCATCCCCTCCCACCCGTTGCTTTTGCAAGACACGCGCACGTGCTTATCTTAGTCGAGCGGTCCGACCTCCCCCCCTTTGAAACAATTATTTATTCGTGGAAAGAGAGCCTTCCTCCTCTTTTTCCAATTGGGTGTCCGCCACTAGCTGCTCTTAGAGAGAGCGTTCCCGTTCCTTTTCCCCCGTTACAGTCGCCATGTTCTCAGTCGAAGAAACTACCCGTCCCCCCCCTTCCCGCTGCCACCTTTGTGACTAGAGTACTTTCTTTAGAGGATACCTACGTTCCCGCCTTCAGGTGTGACGATATTTCCCCAGTTGTCGAGTTTCGATGGATGAACCCGTAGATGCTCCCCCCTGAGTTCTCTTGATCCCCCCTGTTACGCGGAGGCGTGAAGAGAAAGCGTGACCTCCCCTCCCGAACTTAGTTCCCTTTTATCACACGAGATCTAGTCCTGGACGCGGTCCCTTCACGAGTTTTTTTTTGAGTGTAGTTCCCCCCCACTCCGGAGACCGATGCTCGGCCTCAGGGGTCGGCCGTCCTCTTTTTTCTGGTGAACCCGGGCCGGAGTTTTCATGAAGGATAAAAAGGCTTGCAGTTTTCGGTCCTTTCTCTCCAGTCAGACTAGAGGCCGGCCAGACTTATCTTCTTCTCGGCTCACGTCCTTGCCCCTTGCTCAACGTAGACTATCTTTTTCCGTCATTTCTTTTTTCTTTTGGTGTGGTTTCTTCTCCGCTTCTCCTCCTCGTTTTTTCTAGCTAGAACCTTTCCTGGGACCGATACTTTCCCCCTCCCTGCAGAGCGTCCCTTCTTCCCTATCGGGACCGCTCTTGCCCCTGTTTCCCGCCTTTGCTTCCTATCGGTCTCTGCTATTTTGGATTAAAGAAAGAAAGGCTCACCCCCCTCCCCTCTTAACTTCCCGATTTGTCGTTGCCTAGCGTTGGAACTTCTCCTCTCGTTCGGGTTCTTGTCGCCGCGTTCTTCAACGGCAATCTACTCCACTCGGTTGTTTTTGTCGCACCTCCACGCTCCACTCTTGGTGAGAAGATAATTTCTCCTTCCCCCTCCCCTCGCTTTAATGCAGTCTTGGTTCAAGGCTTTCCCTTTCTCATCGAAGGCCCCTACTCCTCCGTCACGTTGTGTGTTTTTTTCCGGCATTTTTACTCCCTTTTGTCTCGCAAAGTGAAAATGCTTTTTACGCCGAGGTCCCCCCCCTGCCTTTTGTCGTTTCGTATTCTCTGTTGCGTCCACCCGATGTTGCTTTTCCTGCTCTTTGCTCACGAATGACACTGACTGGTTGAAAGGAGTTCAACCCGGTCTTCCGTTGGATGCCCCTCGATTGTGCGCGAGAGCTAGGTGTGTCTACCCCTTTATTTTCACCCGCGTTTTTCCTAGTAAGTAGAAACTGGCCTTTTCCTCCCCTCCCCAGCCAACAATAGCTGATCTGGAAACCCCCCCCCTTCCGACCTGTACTTCTTCTGGTGCGCAAAAAGTGTTCCCCCCCTTTTTCGCTCGGTGTGAACTCTCTGAGACGTTTGGCTGCTCGTCCAGCCCCAACGATTCTCCTTCTCCTCTTTTTTTTTGGGACCCTCTTCCTCAGACGCTGCACCCGTCGGAGGCAGAATTTGAACCATTCGACCCCGGTACTTCTCGTCGTTTCTAACCTCAAGTTAAGGACCAACTCCCGCGCTTTCCGCCCAAACGTTAGCGTTAGGCTCACTTTTGTGACCATCCGCTACCCCTCGAAGGTAAACCGTCTTTGATCTATTAGGCCTGCCCTCCATTGCAGTAAAGAGCCCGTCACTCCCACCCATCACTACTTTTCTCGCTTTTTTTTTTAAGTTTCGGTAGTCGAGGCGTCGATTAACTTTTTTCCCTTACTTTCTCCTGCATCGAAAAACTGCCGTTTTTTTTTTTTTTCCGAGCTCTCTTTTTCTTTCTGATACGCGGCTGCGCTCTTCACCCCTTTTTTTTTTCGTTTTTGAGTACATCCGTTAATTTTACAAGAGATAACCGGGGCACCTTCCTCCCTCATCCCCCGCTTGAGGCTGCTGATTCTCCCTCTTTGGTGCGTCTCTTAGAGTTGAACTCCTTGCCTTTTTCGTTTCGCGAGATCTCCCAGTAACGACTTCCCCCGCGTTTTGAACCTGAGGTGAGGGAGTAGGAACCTCTTCTTGATGGGTCCTTGAACACAGTTTTTACTTGTTCCCCCCGCCCTTGAATCGCCTTTTTATCTTCGGGAACTTCCAGGGGCTGCCTCTAGCGGGCGTCTGTAGGTTGCGTTAGGATCGCCTGAAAGATGATGCGCGGATTGCCCCGGATCAGAGAGAGGATGTTCCCCCGGAACTTTCGTTCCTTCTACGCGACTAAGCGTTTTAGCCCACCCTCTTTCGATATGTGTTCTTGCACCACGAGGTTTGAAGTTTATTGCCTCATCTTTTTACACGTCTATTCCCCTCCGGTTTTTCCGTAGAATAAGTTATCTCTTTCGTTCCCTTTGTCGAGTGCCCTGTCCTTTCTGGCTGCTAACCGGACGTCCACGATTCTAGGAAGTAGAGGTTCCTTCCCAGCGCTCTCCCCGGCCGCTTGTTTTTTTCCGGTTTTCTGAGGGACCAAGCGTCTACCACCTTAATCCCTCATTTAATTGAATGAATGACTAATGTGCTCCTTCGGTTTCTTTGGGATAAGTTTTCGTCTTGAATCCTCTTCGCTCTTTGACGTCGAAAGATTCATTTTTGCAAGCGGGCTGATCGAGTTCCCTGGTAGCATTTTTCTTTTTCTTCTTTCGAGACCTCTTTTTTTAGTTTTGCCCCAGGGTCCCCCTTTTACTGTTCAGACTTTTCTCAATTCGACCATAATAGCCAAGTCGGAGAAGTTGTTCCCCCCCGTTAGTTTCTTATCTTTAATTTTAAAAATAGGCCCCCCTTCCACTTCCTACCCTCTCTGCTTTCGAGGCCGATTAGGAACTGAGGTTGTTGCTAGTCTAGGTCCCTTCGAGAAGGTCCTTCCTCCTCCCCCTCTGTGTGTTTTTTGTGGATTGACTGCCCCTCCAGAAAAGTTCCCCTCCGCCGCCCCCTCCCCGTAGTTTTTTTTTCTGCTTAGTTAAAAGTCGCTTGCCTTGCCCGTAGTGGGAACAGTTCACACTCTCGCGTGTTCACTTTGTTCCACACCTATATCCTCCTCCTTCCCTAAGCTGGTTCTACCTTGTCCCTTTGCCTAGGACCCTCCCCTCTGTTACAAAGGATAGAAAACGAAAAGGTCTCTCTAACCCGTTCTTTTTCGAACGTGTTTTTTCTTTCCCTTAATCGTTTGCGTCTCCATGCAATTATCCCCTCCCGTCTTCTTCATCCCCGCCCTTTCCTTGACTTGCAGAGCAAACTCTGGAGCAATTTCCAAAGTCTTGAAGGTGTGTCGACTGCCTGGTCACGACTCTAACCTCTCCCTTTGGTTGCCACACAACCTGGCGCAGCGACGGACTTTCGTACCGTTCCAATTATTCTCGCTTTTTTTCTCGTGTTATCCGAAGATAAGTTGATGCGACCCGGTCCCTTATTTTTGTATCCCCGCATTCGACCCTAGGCGACTCTCCAATTTTCTTTCGTATTCGAGGCTGGACTCTTTCACTCGTTGTGCGGAAATCTTCCCTCTTTTTGCGTTCCGTCGTGAGGAGTCCCCTCCCCTGCGAGGTTTTGAAATACCCGCCGCTTTCCCTATCCCTTTCCCAACCTGCGATCTTTCCTCCCCGCCTTCCCGACGACTCGCACTAGCCTCTCGACGCATAACCCTCTCTCTGACGCAGCCCTTCCTGATAAAGGTTGGACAATCCCGACCCCTTTTTCTCCTCCCCTTAAATCTGGAGGTTCAGAAGCACTAGGTTTCGTCATCAGCGGTTACTGTGTAGCCGCGTCCAAGAAGGTATTCCTCTTTTCTCTCTAGTAGTTTCAAGAACAACTCAATCCGCGGTCGCTTCTTTTCTTATGTTTTTGCTCTGAGATATTTTCCCCGTCAAAGCTGCTTTCCGGTCCCGACAACGGAAGCGATCGGCCTTTGTCGTCGCACCGGCGACCTTCGATCCCCGGCGTGTTTGTCGCGTTCTTGCCTTCCAGTGTTTTCCTCTTGCGGTTACGCCAACGATATTGGCCGACGCTGCGAGTCACGCGTAGCTTTTGGATGGGAATTTTGACTGCCATGGCCCGTAACCATCGTGTCGAACGTTCTTTTTTTTCCAACTTGTCGAGGTATCCCGCGCCGGTCCGGTTACTTCGCTCGATGTGGTTTCTTCTTCCTCTTAGATGGTTTCTGTTTCCACGTCTTTGTGGCATCTGATGTAGTAACTCCATTAGTAGTTTGGTCATTGTTTTCTTAATTCAGAGATGAGCTTTTACTCTATTAGTACTCCCCCACGCAGTTTATATGAGATCAGATTCCTCTGTGCGAGATTTCTGAAAACTCCCCCTTGACCCTTCTCTTTCCTCAGTCTCCGAAGCCACAAGAAAGGGATGTTTCAGCACTTGTCTCTGCTTTCGGCCGGTACGGCGGGGTTTCCGCTCGCTGCGAAGTTTGCGATAGTGGCAGGGATCACCTGCTCTTTTTTTTTTCATTCATCTCTTGCAGCCTTGGGAGCTTTGGTAAACACCGATCTCCTTCTCGCCTGCAACAGACTTTCGTCTCGTCGCTCTCCTTCCGCCCGGGCAACTCGACAACCCTTCTTGTCTCCCCAAGCTAGCTCGTTCCCACCCCACCCCCTCTCGGGTTTTATCACAGAGTTGCCCCTTCCTTTTTCGATGAGGCTTGGAGCCCGCTTGTAGAACGCGACTTCACGTTTGGTTTCACGCCCCTTTATCCCTCGTTGACAACCTCCGAGAACACCTGTTTACTTTTTTTTTCTTTTCGTATTTTTCCCCGATGGAGCCCCTCCCCCTCCTTGACGGCTTTTCCTGATTCTTAGTTTGACGTTAGCCCAAGTCTAGTTGCAAAAAGCGTTCGTTGAGTGCGCTTCCTTTGAGTTCGCCTATTTGCCCGTTTGACTTTTCAGAAAGAGGGCCCTTCACTGAACTCATCCTCCCTTCCTATAGAGTGCCTCTGGGCTTTCACCTCTTTGTTTTCTCGATGTCTTTCTCCCCTAGTTTTACGAGCTCCTTCCTCACAGTCGTAGTACTTTCCGTCAATTTCCCCCGGCTTTTCACCTTTTCGAGATGTTCTTTTCCTTCCCCCCCGTTCACTTTTGTAGTTTCTTCTTTCTTAGAGCAGGATTGTCCCCTGAGATCTTCTCGCTTGATCACTGCTCTTTTCTTTTAACTAGACTCTCATTTTTTTAATTAATAATATTTGTATGGAGATCTCAGTGACTCCTCTGCTTTCTTTCCTTTTCGACATTAATCATCTGGTCCCCCGAGTCTCTTTTCTCCTCTACCTCTTTACTGTGAAAGGATCGGCACCTTTCGTGTCCGTTCTCTCCGCCTCCTGTCGGAGACTCTCGTGTTCTTTGGACTTACGCGTAACCCCCCCTCCTCCTTTCCTTCTTTTTTTCTTCTCGATTTCCCTTCGCTCGAGTTTTCCATTCCCGCCGCTTTACAGATCGAAGACTTTTTCTGTCGTCCACGCCTCATTGCGGGTTTAAGTAAGTGTTCACCCCGTCCCTCCTCTCCTTCCCAGCTCCCGTCACCACCCCGTTTCTACGCGCGACCTTCTTTTATAGAAGTAAAACTACGCATTCCCCAACCTTTTTTTTTGCGCTGCTTTGGAAGGAATTTATACTTGTCTCTCCCCTTCAAATTCAACAGCCGGTTCTCCCAGACGCTTTGAGAACGACGAAGCTCTTTGTTTCCTTACACGTCATTTTTGTGGTGCCCTCCTTGCGTTTTGTTTTCGAGGATTTAACGAAGTCCATAAAGGTTAATTGTCCCCCCTGCGGTCCCTGCTAGTACTTCAGCAAAGTGTCTTCTTTCGATGCAGTCTCCTTGTATTCTTTTTGCTGAAGATTTTCCCTGCAAGCCGATAGTCGACCTGACCTTGATCTCCCATTCACCTAGATTTTTTAGTCCAAAAGAAGCGGTATACTTTAAGATACTAATCTTTTGGCCACCCCCCTTTTCTGTCTGTTAGTCCCTTTCCCTCTTGCTATTCTCTTTATTGAGTTGCAATCCAAAGCGATTGTCTTATTTTGCGTCCTCTTCTCTTTGGACGCTCATTAAGCCGGTCCACCCCTATCGATCTTTTCTGCGTGTAGCCTTGAAACGGATTTTTCCTTGTACCATCCTGGTAGAGCCAGTGCTCCGACCCGACCCATCTCCTAAGACACTCCGGTTTCCATCAGCTTTTCTGACAGTTCTTCTGAACTTCCCTCTTTTTTCCCGTAACGACGTATCCAACCACCCTTTGTCTTTTTTTTCCGTCAGTATCGGAAGGCGTGAAGCCCTCGACTCCTTCGTGCGTTGGCAAGTTCGCACCAATAGTGTTTCAGTCGTGAAGGGTCGCTACTAGTCCTCTCGTCACAGTTGTTGCGTGGCAGAGAGATAATTATTCACCCCCCTTTTTCTCACCCTTGAGACAACCCTCTTCCCCAGTAGTATCATTCATCCCGCTTCGTTCCCGGCGGGCCTTGATCTCAATTGGTTTTCCCGACTATCGTCTCCTTACACGCTTGATCCTCCCTCCCGTTTATGACTGCGCTCTTCTTCTCCTCCCGTTTTGATACGGAAGTTCTTTTGGCTTTCCACCTCCCTTCTGATTACGCAGCGGCGATGTACCCTTGGATAGGCTGGAGCCTTCTGCTTTTTTCCCCTTTTTGGATGCGTAGAGAAGGAGAAGGGTCGCTTCCCCTTTTTCCCCGTTCTTCTCTTCTTTTCTTGGAGGGGGACCCTTTCCTTGGCTTCTCTCCCCCCCTCGATGGCCTTGGCGCGGAAGCGTACAACCAACACCCCCATTTTGGAATCCCTTTTGTTTTTGTTTGAAATTTCTTTGAAAACGAGTTTTAACGAGGTTTAACAGCTCCCCTTCGAATCTTCCCTTCCTACGGTTTCCCTTTTTCTAGGGTTCGATGTTCTCGTTTGCTCTACAGTAGCATTTCTAGCTACCTCCCTTATGGCTTCTCCGCTCCCCAATACTCGACAGTATTCTCTGTATACGCTCTTAGTCCTTGTGTTTCCCTTTTTCCCTGGTGTCGTTGAAACTCAGTTTTGTAGAACCCTTCACCCTTTACGTTGTTTGCTGCTTCATGTGCGAGCGGTGGGGTATTTTTCTGCGTCATCTCTAGTCCCGAAGTTGCGAGTCTCCAAGATTTGACAGGTATAAATTTGAGGGGCTCGTCTCCTCTTGGGATAAGTTTTTTCGAGGGGTCTTCTCCCGTGCGGGTGCAGTTTACGGAGCAATTAGACCGAAGTGATCATTCTATTTTTTTTCGATGCTTTTCCCCCACAACGTTCTTATCGAACCATTGTTCCCCCCCCACTATGTCCTCTTCCCTCCTCCTCTAAGCAGATTCTTTCGGAGAAACGGTGGCGAGGGTTTCAACTGGTAGACTTGCCTCGCTCTTCTTCCTTTGTTTTGGTTTGAGAGATGATGTACAAATCCCCCAAGGCCTACGCTAGCCCCCCCCCAAGTCGTGTCCCTTCATCGCAGGAGGGGGAAATGCTCCCCGTCTTTTCTCCTATGGGGACAAAGAGTAACCGAATCCTCCCTTTGTTCCCCACGTCGATCCTCTTTTCTTTGAGAAGAGTCTTTTCCCATGCTCGGCTCATCCATCACCTTCCCCCCCGATCCCCCCTGCATCCTCTGCCCCCGCAAAGCGCACGAAAGTAGCTTAGCTCCTTTTCTAACCTTTCCCCTTATCGTTTTGCTTCCCTCCTTTCGAAAGCCCTCCCCGGCATCCGTACTGCCGCAAGCGCCGGCAACCGGTCTTGAAGTTTTTTCTACTTCTGGTCACTCAGACATTTTCTGGCCTTTCACCACCCCCCTTTTCCTTGACGAGAGCGCGACCTTCTTACGTCTCTACGTGTCCCCCGATCGGGTGCCATGTTCCTGTGAGGGTGCGACTTTTAAAGCCCTCTTTTCTCTCAAACGCGCCCCCCGCTTTCCCCGAGGCTGGACTTTCCCCACCGATTTTGTGTCTTTTCCTTCCCTCTTATGCTGTACACCTCTTCAACCTTTTTTTCGAAACAACGAGGGCGATTGCTCCCTACCCCTTGTTCGATATGACACAACTTTTCGCGGGGGCAAGAAAAGGACTATCATCTACTCCGGCTCTCTGGCACTGGATAAGAGTACAGCTACCTCTTCCCCTTTCCTTTCCTTTCCAAATGGCCGTATCTCTCCTGGCCGAATTTCCCCCCTCCCTGTGGCGACCTTACTCATGTTTCCATTTTTAACGACCTCAACTTCTTCGTAACACGGTCGCCGACTCGATCTCTCTAAAAATTCCTTAGGATCCCCAGGTGTTACATCCCTCCTTCGGGCCCCCCCCCCCCCCCCCCCGACAATGAGGAGAAGCCCGTCTTTGATGTATGTCTTCCGACCATTTCCCTCTTTTTTTCCAGGAGAAAAGTGGTTGTACCTTCTTCCCACGTCCCATTTCACCAGCCCAGACTCCCTTTTTAGCCTCCTTGAGCAGCTAAACCTGTTTTCGTTTACTCTCCTTCAGCTTACGTGGAACCTTCGACGCTAATATTCGGGACTGTCTCCTCCCTCTTGCAAGAGGATTTTTTTTTTCTGAGGCTAGTCTTCCTGTCTTCCGGTCCCTCCCCCGATGTAACGTTTCCACTGCGGGTTCCTTGATTTTTTATAGGTGGATTCTGTTTTTTTTTGCCCGCGAATATCTTTTCAAGTAAGTGTCCTTTGATGAGATACGCAGCAATGAGAATTGTTTGCCGTTCTTCCGATGCTTTTCCTCTTCTGCGCTTTCCCTAAGAGATCGTCCTCTCCCCCGTTGAGTGCGTAAAACCCCCTCGCCGAGACTCTTTCCCACGAAGAGACGCCTTTCTTTTTTATTGGCGTAGAGCGCGATGGCTTGTTCCCATCGCGAGCTTTTTGAATCTTTCTTGCTTCCACAGGTCGGATAGTGTAGGAATGATTTCGTCCCGAGTTTTGACATCGGAGACCCCTCATGCTCTTTAAATCCCCTTACCACGTTCTTTCTTCTTTTAGTAGAGCTCCGACATGGTGGCCAATCCTTTCCCCCCCCTTGTATCTGTTTTGAGCCATAGAGTCCGCGGGCACCAACCAGTTGGTACTCAAGCTGCTCGTCCTTTCTCGAAAGAGAGTTTTTTTTAGGCCTCGGCGTCTACTTGCTGTCTTTTTCACTTTGCACTCCCAGTCGTCATTCCTGCCCAACATGCCCCCATTTTTCTTTTCTTCCTATTGTCAGCTTTTTCAAGAAGTAGACAAGTATGTGGTGTTTTTCTTTCCTGATCTTTCCGCGGTAGAACACTTTTATTTTGCCACGGGCGTTCCCTGGCTTTACGCTTCACCCCTCTTTTCGCTAGGTGTGGACGATAACGATTTTGTCCCAACCCGTAACTCTAGTCCTTGCTCATCCCCCTAGCTCCGCTTACTTTCATTCCTTTTTGTTTACGGTTGTCGTTCTTCCCCACCTCTCCTGACCCTTTGGCGGTAGCGCCAGGTGTGACCCTTTGCGAGATCTGACCGCGGATCAAAAGGGTTTCGCGGAGTCTCTCTTCCCTGCCTCTCTTCTCTTTTCCCTTTGCGCTGACCTTCAGATCCCCTCCTGTGTTTTTTTTGCGATAGACGTGTCAATTTTTGCGCGTGAGGCCGCGAGAATCTTGCGGCGGCCGCCGTCTTGGATCTACGTCCTACTCTGGTAAGTATTGGATCAAGTCGGATTCTCTTCCTGGGTCACCTGCGCTCTTTCTCTCCTCCCTCTGGCGGCGATTTTCTCTTTTTTCGATTTTTTCTCAAACCGTCACCCCAAGAATGTTACCGGCCCCTTAGTCTCCGGGTCCTGTTCTCACTGGAGTCGATCGGGTTGGTAGCGTTTCCTTCCACTTTCCCCCCTATCTCCCCGGTTGCCGTCCTTTTTCGAAGACGGGTGTCCTCTTCCTTTTCCCCGTCTTGAAGAGGAACGTACCACCGCGGTTCCGTACGTTCCCTCCGCCCCAACGAAGTACTACGACCCCGACCACGTGTGAGCTGCGTCTTACCGCCCTCTTTAGTGGCGTTAGTGCTCCCTCTTTCTCCAGCCAGCCTCCACTACTCCACCAACAACAAAAAAAAAACAACCCAACATCCCCCCCCACACCCCCCCCACCCAAAAACCCACCCCCCCCAACCCCCCCCCCCCCCCCCCCCCCCCACCCCCCCCCCCCCCCCCCCCCCCCCACCCCCCCCCCCCCCCCCACCCCCCCCCCCCCCCCCACCCCCCCCCCCCCCCCCCCCCCCCCCCCCGCCCCACCCCCCCCCCAACCCCCCCCCCCCCCCCGCGTCCGCGTCTGACCGCCGATTGATACTTGTAAGCCATTTTGTGTTCCCCGGTTGAGCGGCTATGAGGCTCATACGGTCACCTTCTTTACCAGGTTCCTTCCTCAGGAAGCGAAAGTTGCTTGTCGGCGCAGGATGTTGTTCTTATCGGACCGCTTTCCCGAGAACTTCTAACGACGGACCTTTTCTCCTGACACTCTCCTCCAATTTCCCGCGTCTTCAACCCGGCGACTTTCCTTCTTGCTCTAGACGCGGTGCGTACCTCCATGGCGGGCCGGTGACCTTCTTCGTGATAGTTAGCGGGATGTAGGCCCCTGCAACCTATTTGTATCCTCCCTATACTGAGGGTTTCCCTGCGTGACGTTTCATCATCCCCCCTCTGCGGAGGCAGCCAAGTTTCTTCAGTATCTTCCCCCACCTTCCACTGGACCTGCCTCAATTTTCTCTCCCCCCCCTGAGCGGCCCAGAAAATCGATTTGCTCTCCGCGTTTCCCGTCCTCTTTCTAATCGCTTAGATTGAGCCCATTTGCCGCTTCACTCTTCCAAAAACTTTCCCCGCGTTGCGGTGGCGCGTCTAAGGACGGTGCTCCTTTCCTGTATTCCTTCTGAAGCGCTGCCCAAACCGCCTTTTCCTGACCCCGATTTCCGATAAGTGGAGTGAGCAGCATGGTCGTTTAATTGATCTCCTTCCCTTTTGAAAAAGAGCTAAAAGAGTTTTTCCAAAGTCGTCCTCCTTCATTCCTCCCGTAGCCGTCTTTTCTTTTCTCCCTAAGGGTTTTTTTTTACGATCTCCTCTCCTGATTGGATTGCCCCTTTTTCCCCCTCGAGGCCTCTTTCGAAGGAATTACCCCCCCCCGAGTGATTACTTACGACCTCTTTTCTGGGTCTTTAAACCTAAGCTGTCTTCCCCGCGCGAAGGTTTATGGCATGTCCCTTGGCTGTACCGATGAGCCACGGACACCTTCCCCCCGCTGTCTTCCTGTCCTGAATTCTCGTTTTGAGCTTCCGTCGTTTTTTAGGATGAGCCGCGCGATAGGAGGCCGATAGAGATCTTCTTGGTTCTTCCCCCTCGCACTTTGTTTCCAGGGTAATCTCAAACGCCTGTCTTTCTGCCAAGATCGACCTCTTCTCAAAAAAGATTTAACGATGTCAAGATCACGAACTCTCCTGTCGCTCAAAATCTTTTGTAGTAGCATACGTTTCTCGCCGGTTCGAGTCTTCTACCCAATTTTCATAAATCGCTGCCCTAAGGGATATGGCTCTACGCGTCAGAGTAGAGAAGTATAGTTTCTAGGCTCTCTTCTTTTTTACAGGAATGTTTTCCCGGGACGGTTTTCTGCTTGACCTCTGTATCACTTAAAGACTCATTTGCTCCCCTTTTCCTAAGGCGAGTTGCCGATGAGGATTCTTTTTTTTTTCCCATTCTTACGCTGAGGTTGTTTGCCCCCTCCCTTCCTTTTATCTGAGCGCTTCCTCCGACGTTCAGTCGTGTCTCGCTTTTGCTTAGGAGTGCGTGGCACTTTTTCCGTGTTTTCCGAGACTTCCAGCTTTCCCTGCCGTCGGAGGAGATTCAGCGGTTCCCACCCCAGTTCTCGGTGTCAACTTTTTCCACTCGAGGAATGAAGTCTCCACAGCCCCCTTCTCTGGGCGATTTTCTTTTTTGAGCACAGGTGGTGGCGGGTGAGATCATTCTCATCTTTTACTCCCCTACATGTTTTTTTTGTTTTTTGGGATCTGCCTCCCTTTCCCTCAAACAGAAAGGACGCACCGCCTCGCCACTTTTTCGTGCTGGACCATCCTCCTCGTAACTGTTTTTCGTCGCGTTCTCGCTAGAGTGGAAAAAGGAAACAGCAACTGTGACGTTGTTCCCCTCGATTTTTATCCCTAGTAGAAGCTGTCTCGTGATCGAGACAAAGGAACGTTCCGCAACGTCCCCCCCAATCGCGGTTGCAGCACGCAAACGGCCGATCCCTCCTTTTCGCTCTCGACTCCTTTGCTACACCGGTGTTCTTCGCTTTCCCCCCGGATACCAGTACTAGATCTCGAACCGACGTCTGTACCCATCCGCTAGAATCTTCACATAAGCTTTGGCAAGGCACCTTCTTGAATTCGACTTTTCGTTGTCACGCTCGTCCCCCCTAGCCTGGCCACCCCTTTAGAATCTTCGAGTTCTCTCGTCTCGATTGAAAGTTTGATCTCCGCTCCGTGTGTGTGCGATAGGGAAGTCGAGTTATACTCACCCTGCACAGCTTTTCTCCACCGAGTAAGAGAAATTCTTGGAGTCCTTTTCTATTCGATTCTGAGGATTAACCCCGTTCCAACTTTTTGTGTCGCGAAAAAAAGATTTGTTGCATGAGACCTCCTTTCTTTTAGTTTAATTGAAAAAGTGGCTTGGGTGACTGAATTCGGCTCCCGTCAATCCCGTGCTATATGACGATCAGTATCGACCGCCTCATCTCCCCTTTTCCCCTTTCTCTGACCAGTTCCTTTTTCCTAATCTCCAATTTGATCTCCCAGGGGGCCAGGCCTAAACGGGTCGAAAAGCTCATCCGGGAGGGTAGGTTCCTCTGACTGCCTCCCGGTTCTTCGGTCTAATTTTTTCCGATTCGTCGAGATAGCCCCTCTCCGCGCACTTAAGGAGGCTCATTTTCTCTTTTCTTCTTCACTCCCCCAATTTCGCAGACGGCCGAATTTGCGTTGGTTATGCGATAATTCTCCCCTCCTTTGCGCTCGGTACTAAACAGTTGTAAGCTTTCTTTCATTCGGCCATCACAGTTACAAGAAGAGGCGAAGGACATTGTCTTCTTCCGCTGTCTACCGGCTTGTTTTCTCGTTTCCTTAAGCTTCTGAAGGTGACCTCCTTCAAAGATAATCGCCCGTCCCCTTCCGAGCAGCGGATAGGTTGGCGGATGCGGATGAGTTTTTCGGGTCCAAGAGATGTACCTGTCTTGCTTGAAATTCGGTTCTGAGCTTGTTTACTTTCTCTCTGCTTGTTTTGACCTCCTGATTTTCTCCTTCCGTGGACGTTTTATGTCCTCGAAGACGTCGTCTGTTTTCTCATTGGTGTCTTTTTTTTTTTTTTCGTCTCTGTCTTTTTCGCGATAGTGACCAGCCAGAGGAGACTGTTCGGCCTCTCCCACACTCCATCAGGACGATCTAGCTTCTTAAACGACCGTCTAACCCTCCAAGTCTATGTTTAACCCCGAGTCTAGCGCGGACGTAGCGCCGTTCCCAGATTCTTTCCTGGCGCCTTTTTTTCCCTTACCATTTGCCGATCGTGTCTTCACTGGGCACCCCCTCGTTCCCCTCTTTTCCCTTCCCTCCACTCCCTCCCCTTCGGCTGTCGTGAGGTCCGACCTTGTTTCAACCTGAAAAACCCTTGTCATTCTGCTTTTTCAACGAGCTTCTCTGGGAAAAAGATCTTTTTTCAACCCTTCTTTTGATCGGTCTCCACGGCGTCCTTTGTGTAGCACTCGTATTCTCTTGTTCTTTTCCTTTACCCGACCTTCCCAGTACTGCTCCCCCCACCCCCGCAACTTTCTTTCCTTCTGGCGACTCATATTAATGTCCGTAGACCGCCCCGGTTTTTTCCGAATCTTGCCTTAGAGGTTCTTGAAAACCTTTTTCTGACCCCCCGGCCGTGCCGGGTCCTTCGCTTTGCCCAGAGTTCTCGTTTTTGCTAGCCGCGGGACTTGACCCGAACTCCGTCGCATGACTTCTCGCGACCCGAGGTTTCCCCCTCTGACCGAGTTCGATGTTGCGCGTTTTATGCTTCTTACCCAAGACGAGACCCTGAGCTCACCGCACAGGCGGTTCTGTTTGTCTCAATTCGGCGGTGAAAACGTTCCATTTTTCCTTCCGGATCCCCTTTCCCGGAAGAGGTAGCGTATCCTCCCTAGTTTCCTCCTCTCTCTTTCTCGTGGCCAGTGCGCTGATACC
>Ga0179591_1321764_pt1 | contig 20547 bp, 26 predicted proteins | sample CZOMad2_1_08_16f_FD_182891 | JGI IMG/M metagenome (GOLD analysis project Ga0179591, IMG submission 182891) | Vadose zone soil fungal communities from Angelo Coast Range Reserve, California, USA - CZOMad2_1_08_16fungal (PacBio error correction) | ecosystem: Environmental > Terrestrial > Soil >... | reverse complement strand
GTTTTCTTTGGGGAACCTCTCCAACCTGACCAAATTTCAGCAAGCTGTCTACATTGGGAAATAAAGAATGTTTCCTCCCCAACCTGTTTAGTTTTGACCTTCTTTTTCACCTGTAGTTTTTCTGTGCGATCCCCCCTGGAATTTGAGCTCACATCCCCCCCCCTTCTCCTACACGTGAAAAGTAGGAACAGACTCTGCTAAGATGTTGCAACTTGTTTTCCCTCGTTCATCATTTCAATTTTGAAGTTCATCCCCTGTCGTCCTCCGGACCCCTGCTACAAGACGTTTTTCTCCCCCCAAACCCTGTGTTTGGCCCCCGAGCTCAACTGTCCTTTTCATGGCCACCCCCTGCACCAAAGACTTCTTTTTTCCTTCTGTTGCCAGTCGCTTTCCCGTTATTCTTCCCAACCCTTTTTTTCCCTCCACCCAAGGATTTGTGTCAGCCTGCGGCCCTCCATTTTGTCGGTGGTGGTTTTTTCGCCGCGTGGATGTGGTAAGAACATGGCCCCCCTTTGTCACTCCTGGCTCCTTTACGGCCCCCCTTTTTTCGACCCAGATAGAAACTGGTTAATCCTTTCCACAACTCGGTCGTCTTTCATCCGATACGATCGAGTATTTCCTGGCTTGTATTTCCCCTTCCAGCGTGGAGTCTGATGACTGCCAGATCTTTGATCAGAGCAACATCTTTTCTTGAACATCCCCGGAAAAGGTGTTATGCACCTACCTTACTGCTGATTTCGATGCCATTGTTTATTTCTTTTATGGAATGATGGGGTTATTTGTTCCACCTCCCTCCCCTTTTTGACGCCCCTACGGTTTGTACCGCTATTTCCTTTTTCACGAGGACTTTGAGACAATATCTGTCTCATTGCGCCCTCTCAACGGACGAGGTCCCCCTTCCTCGGGAATGGGCCAGATTTTGCCCCCACTCCATCGACCTTTCCAGGCTCATTCTATTTCCTGTTCAAGCACGACCCCCCCTCTATTCAATCCCGCAAAATTTCTCGGTGTCCTGTTCCCCCCACCACCTTCCGCTTCCTCCCCCCCCATTTCCCCCTTCTTTTATCCTAGAGTTCCTTTTACAAATATATCATCATTTCTTGTTTTTCGGTCTCCCTTTTTTGACCTGAGCACTACTTTTTTTTACCTGGATACAACTGATTAAAGACTATCGCGGACCACTCCTCCATTGGAGGTCTTCCAATCACGTAAAGCACAAATCATCTCCTTTTTGACGGAATGTATTTTGCAGGCGCAGACCCCCTGTTTGATTTGCTTACTGGCCCTTTTTGTTTATTTTTGATTCTTTGTCCTTGCCCTTTGACTCCTGTCTCCCCCCCTCCAGGTTCGAACTGTTCTCTAATGCTGCTAGGGTTCTTCTCCGTTTTTTCCCAAGAATTCTAACACGCTTTGCTAATAGGATGATGCTATTTACCGTTTCTATCTACCGTTTCGAGGGGTGATCCTATCTCCCTCCGCAAGAATTGGGCTTCTGAGATTTTTTTACACGAACATTGTTGTTACTTCGTGGCCGTCTTCCCACACAGGTGAAGTTCCCCGTTTCCCGTTGAGTCTCTCAGTGGTTATCCTTTTTTGTTTTTCTCGAGTCAAGGCCACCTTTGTGCATGGAATCCAATTTTTGGTCTCCAAATTCGCCGTACCCACCCATGTTGAAGAGGGGACCATACCACCTTAATATCGCCCACAATTCTGGCTGCTTGGGCGTAGGTTATACCCGTAGATGTGTAGATCCCTTCCAGCATAAGCCTTCCCCATAAAGCGGTTCTAATGGACTTGCAACCCCCCCTTCTGCCTAACCAAAATCACCGATCCCATCCTTCTGATTACCCTTCTCCGCAAATTCCTTTCCCAAGGGCAAGCCCGCCCTCCACTCAACTGCGACCATCCCCAGTCCCCTGCAAAGCCCTCTCATCACCAATACAAACCCATCCTCTACACTTCCTATATTTTTGCGGTCTCTTTTTTCATGATAAGAAACACCATTTTCGTGCGGTCATCTGCATTCTGTGTAACCTTTATATGCTCTTCCCCACCCCCCACCTCGGGTCGGAACCACCTCCCCGCGCGTCCCAATCTGTATATATTATTGTTTAACCTTCCTGAAGCTTGCTTTCTGTCACTGAGTCCTCCTTTCCTAGGTGTCAGGCCACCCCCTTCCCCCTGTTTTTCCTTTCCTTTGGTTTTTTCTTAGGCTTCCAGTCGATGAGAATTGACAGTTCTCCTCCTTTATTTTCTAACCTACTTTCCCTTGAAGCGTGGGACTTCTTGGCCTCTTGATACTTGCTCCTATTCCCCCATGGTATCCCAGGCCCCTCGGCCCATTTACCTCGGTAGTTGATTCAAGTCTGGTCCAATCCCCCTGTACATAAATCAAGCTTTACCCACCCTTGCCCCTAAGCTTGCCCCTTCCAGTATAGGTTCCTTTCCATCCGGCCTATTCCAGGGCAGTAGAGTGTCTTCTGCCCAAACACTATATAATTTCCGACGCACAAATGCTGTTCACGTTCACTTCGTTACAATCAAACTTCCTTAATACCTTCTGCCTTCTTTAAACTCGACAATAGTGCTTCCGCTTCCATTTTTCGAGGATGAGGCTTCCCTTGTTGTAAACAGGCTCCCCCGGACCCCCGTCTTGTATAGAATTCCTTTTCCCATTTTGCAACCGAACTCCCCTGTGCCCCACAAACCAGCTTTCCTTTTCCTAAGAGCCCCCCCAACTTGTTTGGTTACACGGTTTGTCATAACTTTGTTCCCTCTTCTTTCCAAAGAATACCAACCCGCTCATTCTTCACCGAACTTACGTTTTTGAGGTGCTTGTTCAAACATATTGAAACCGAGTCTTTCTCCGGTGATTTTAGGCCTTGGGGCCGTTTGAACATATCTTTGAAATCTTAGTTTGAGGAAAGCTTTTTGAAATTTTCTTCCAACCCTATGAGAATTTCAATTGTTCCCCCGGAAGGTCCTTGTATTATCCCCCAAAATGTCAGTTCTCCTCCAAGGACCTTTTTTGATGGTTCCCATTCCAAACCAAAAGGTGAAAGCCTCACTTTACACGTTTAGTCACCGGCCATGCTTGAGAACAGTCTTTTCCCAATTCCGCAATATGAGATGCATTCTGTTCAGTTTTCGAGGTCACACCGAAACTATGTCAGTTCAAACCCCGCGGATCACCCAATTGGAACCCTAGAGGTCTTCATCCGGTTCAGTCCCCCTTAACTACAAGATTTCGTTTTTCACACCCCCCCCACAAACTTTTGAGTAAGGTGAGTGTTTCCTCTTCTTCGTTGCTGCCAGGTCCGGGAACACGTATTTGTACGGACGTCATAGTTGGCCTACCCAATGGCCATACCCACGTCCCCGGTTACCGTATGGACTTTTTGAAGATTTTTTCTTCTTGAGGACTTCCCTTCCCCTTAAAGAGGCCCTTATAGTTCTCGGTTTTTGCTTTTCCGCGCCGGACGCTAAAGGTCACGCCTTTTTTCATACAAGCGTTTTTTCGACTGCTAGTTAGGGTGATGCCTGTTTTAGTTAATAGAGACGTCGTCTTATCGTCCCCATCCCACAACGCATGTGCCTCAGATGGCGACAACGCGGATACTCAAGTTTTTGGGGTCCCTCCCGCGGAGCAGCCCCCTCCCACAACCCACCGCGCCTTTTTTCTGTACCGTTTTGGGCTGTGGAGAATTCTTTTTTAAGGCTCAAAGGTTGTGCCTTCCCTTCTTTGAAACCCCCATTTTTTTTTGTGGCTGCAAACCGTTGTTTCGGTACTCTCGTCCCCTTGCCCCAAGGCGGTTTTGTTTGGGCTTTCCCCCGGCCCAATCACATTGTGACCCTTTCTTCCCTTAGGCCGCTGAATTTTGTTGTTGAGCGTTCCTCTTTTTATTTCACAAAGCTTCAATACTTATAACTGCACTGTCCGGACCTTGTCCCTCTCTTTGGTACTCATATCCGTCTGGTCTGTTTTTCCAGACCCTGTGGGCCTGTAGCCGGAATTTGTTTGCCAAGTAGAGCTACCCCCCTTCTTACCCCTTTCTTGGATTTTTTTCCCCCAGCACCCGCCACCCAAACTGCTGACTCCAACACAGTGGCAAGCCCGACGTTTCTGATCGCGAGAGATGCCCCCTTTCAGACCACGTTGTAGGCCCATTTTTCGCTCACCCCTCTCGTGACAAGGCGTTCCCCCCAAGGAGTTTCCTGTTCACTTGATCAACACAAAGGAGGTATTCTGAAGAGACATACCTCATCCCTCAGTCCCCCCACATAACGGGACAATGGAAATCCTCCTTTATTACGCCATAACGCATTCTGTTTTTTTTAAGATAAAGGTTTCAGGCCATACGAATGTTTCTGGAGCCTTAGTAGTCCCAACTCGCCAAAAAAGGGCCCAACGTTTTTTATCCCCAGGACCCAAAGAAATTTTTGTCCCCCCTTGGGGTGTATTGTTCCCTCTCCCGCTATCCCCCCCATCAAATCTTTTTCTCAGCTAGAGTTGAGCTCTGTTCCCCAAATTTGGTGGTTTGAATCGACGGATTTCCAGTCGGCGCGTGCCCCCCCTAAGAAGGACACTTTTGCCCATTTCCAAATCCCTCTCTGGACTCGGACCGTTATTCCCCACTTTGGAGGATTTCCCCGGAATTGTGTAATATAAATCGACCTGGTTGTTGACTTCAGAATTTTCCCGCTGCACTCAGGTGGGTTACTCCTTCTCTCCAGGGTGTCAGCTGCCCAGATTTCTCCCCATTCTTCTGACCGGCCGGATGCTCTGTATTTTCAGCCAATTAGGAGTGGCTATAGTGTGTCGGAGCCACAACCCTTTCTGTTTTTCGCGTGCTTGCCCAATTAAAGCATTTCTCCGGTGAATAGCTGCATTCCGAGCCAAATGTCTTCTTTCCTTTTTTCAACATTTATAAGTACGCCCCCCCTTCCTCCCATGAACTCTGCGTACCTCCTTTTCCCCCGCTGGCCGTTTGGTCTTTCCCTCTTCACTTTGGGAAATTTTTTTGCTCCCATCGTGACATCTCACTACCCCCAACCCCCGCGGATCTTTACAATTGACATCGTGTCAAAACTTTTCTTTGAAGGATCCCCCCCCCCGTCCTTGGGCGCTTTTCCGAAAGGGATGTACCGACCCCCTTTTTTTTTACCACACCACCCGTCATTCTTGAGTTTTACTCCAGCCCAAGCCTCCCCAAATTTGCTCACTTACCTTCCCTTTCTTATCTGCCTTCCACCATAGCAAAGAATATTCCTTTGGTCTTGTGCCTAAGCGGCTTTCCAAAAAACCTTCGGTTCCGCTTTTTTTTACACTGATGCACCAGGCTTTTTCGTGGAATAGATAATGTTTCACTTTCCGAGATACACGGTCCTCCCCCGTCAGCCCCCTCATTCGGTCCCCACGATTGATCCCTGTGAAAGAAGGTGCCCCTCCAGTCGCCCGGCCCAGCCGAACAACCTTTTAAATGTGGGCAATACGTTTTCAGCCCAGACGCAGCCCACCCCCCTCGGCACCCCAACTTCCGACCCCGTCGCCCCCTTGCGTTTATGGCGGAATGTCCTCGTCCCACTTCTTTAGGATCTCCAGTTCCCGCGGTGCTTTTTCAAAAAGCATGACTCTCTCCTTCACTACTTTACATCCATTTGTGTATGTCATTCACCTCCGCCGAGTAGGCCTCCACCGCCTAGGAAGACCTCTCCCTTTCCCCCCCATCGTGCCCGTTCCGGATGCAGTCTTTAGGTTTCTCCCTCGCCAACTGTTCAATTTTCAGTCCTGTTCAGTTCGTCCCATTTTTCCTCATCTTGTCGCCAGCAATCCTTTTAGAACTCATTTTCTCTTCAATGGGTTTTTCTGGCTCACACTGGCCGGTCGCCTTTTGCCCCTTACATTTTCTTGTGACACCATTTTGTCCCCGCCTGTCCCACTTGACGGCTCATGGCGTTGTACGCCCGGTTGTTCAGCGGGTAAAATCTTGCCCGTTTTAGATGAATATTCTTTTTCCTAGCGGTCCCCTGCGACTCGGCTCCCCCCCTCTGTGTGAGGGGCACCCCGGTTCAACTGAAGTTCAGGTCCTACGACTTATCGGGGTCATCTTGAGTGCCAGATCTCCTCTCCGATTCTTGCCACCGTTCCTCTCAACCCAAGTATTGGGCATAGTGTTATCAGATGGGTTTTCGACCAGGGTTTTCATCAAATGTTAACTTTCATTGATTTCCAGGTCGACCTTTACATAAAAAGTGTGCATTCTTCCCCTCCAGGTTTGTCACACGTCGTCTTATCTTTATTTATTTTGCATCATCAGTCACTCCATTTATAATTTTTTTTTAACCTATTTCAAGTAACAGTCTGGGTCTGTATTACGGAAAGCCTTTTCCTCTCATCCAAATAATGACCCGTGTCCCATCGTCGGGATTGCACGGACCACCTTACTGCTTCTGATTCTAAGGTGATAATGATGTGGCGGAAATGGGGTATCTGTCCCCCTCAGGACCGCATCGAGGCAACGATTAACTCTGGCGGGGATACCCCCTCTCTGTCTAAGGTAGCTTCTCAGTCCCCCATGAAGCGCCCCAGCCACTTTGATTTCCTATGGAGCCCACTCCATCTTTGAAGTGGAAGTAATCTACTTTTCGTCCTCATTTTTGACACTAACCGCCTAATCCCAAAATGGCGCGAGTTTCCTGTTTTTCAAAACACGTATCCACATATCTGCCCTAAGTGCGAGATTTGTCCCCCGACAGCTTTTTCCTGAAACCCATAATCACCTGCCATACTTTCGTTTCTGGGCCTTTGTGCCTCCAGAATTTTTTTTTTTTCAATCTTCACTTATACACACTTGCGCATCAACCCTACCTTTTTGAGTATGCCCATCAAGTAAAATCCAACACCTTTACTACGTTCTCCTGCCATGTTGGTAGTCGCGCCGCGTTGATGAGGATTGAGTTCCCGGACTTTTTCCTTTGGATTTAGGTTGTTTTGAAAGTTTCCATCTTTCCTTTTTTCATCCCCTCGGTTCGAAAGGTTTCTGATTATGGCTGCTATTGTTTTCTTCATTTGGTTTAAAGAGGATAACCTCCTGTGCTTCACTTTATGATCGTTACTTCCTCATTAAGTTCGGCTTTGTTGATTCCGAGTCAGCCAGTCACGAATTGAGGAGTAGCTGTCTGTTGGCTTTCCACGAGACCCATTGGGAATTCGACTGTACTGGTTTTTCCCACAAAGTGAGAGTTCCGTGGCTTTCTTCCTCTCTTTTCCGTTTGTTGTTAAGCTCCCACTGACCCCTTTTTGTTCAATCTCCTTTTTTTTTCCCCCCCTTAATTCGAAGTCTTCCCCCATGTTATATGGTTCCCTGATAATCCTAAGCCCATTGGGCTGCTGGACGGGCCTCCCCAGCTTGCCTGTATATGTAGACATTTTCCCTCTCTCAGCCTCGGAAGACCCGGTTTTCTAGGCTTGAACCAAATGAGAGAACCCCTTTTAGCTAATCAGAAAAATGGTTCGACTTTTAGGACTCCGCAATCCTCCAAGGAATCCCCCTTCCAAACCAGCAACAGATTGACCCCCCACTCCCTTCAGACGTCTCTCTGAATCAACCCATCCAAACCATCCCTTTCTCCTTATTATATTTTTTTTTGAGTTGCTTTTGTCTTCTAAGAAACCCTTTCCTCTTATTTGTGACCTCGCTATTCCTTTTAAGCCTTTCTTCCTTCAAAACAAAAGTGTTGCTCTTCCCCCAACGGCCCAGAGCGACCCCATTCTTCGCTCTTTTTTTTTTTTACATGAAGCCGCTTGACTCTTGCACTAATGGTTCCATTTGTCAGTGATTCTAAGGTTTTTTTTCCGGCACCTCCGAAAGTTTTTTATCATTCTGGGTGAGTCGGTTGACGTCTTCGCTTGAGCCTTGCCTTTCCTTGGAGGTTTGAGCTCTCCCGTACACTTGAGGCGGGACTTTTGGGGCCTGGATACTGTCGCCTTCTCCCCCTCTCTTGTCCTCCCCCTGGCCCGCGGCCTTCTAGCGGCCTCGTGGTTTCCCCCTTGGGTCAAATACCCCCCATTTCCCCATCAGTAAGTTTTACCTGTCCCAGCGCAGCTTCGTATAGGTGCTTTCCCATCCGGTCCTATGTCACGTTCAGTCGACTTTCCTTGCTTCCAAACCTATTTCCGTCCAGCCCTACAACGCTGTTACCCTTTTCCCCTAATTTGACTTTCGGCTGTTGCTCTTTGCGCATCGGATGATTGTTTGTTCTCCTCCCCGAAGTTGTGCCAGCCATTTTTCCTCTGAGGGCAAATTTGGGCTTTTCCCTCTGCATTCTCTCAGAATCCTGTTCCCTTGATTAACACAGTTAAAGAGTTAGACACCCAACAAGGGATGGCGCCTTTCCCAATCCCTTTGTGGATGAACGGTTTGTAATAAGGATGGAAAGCTTCTCTTCTCTCTCCCTCGTTCCTGTGCTTTTCGATTACTGACTACCGTTTTCTAGGGGCCCAAATATTCTCAAATATTTGGTATCCGATTGTTTTCTCACGGTGGTGCTAGCCAGATTGCCCTTTCCGATCATGATGGCCGCTTATGTTCTGTCACCCCCCTTTTCTTTTTCCCCAACAGCTGCTCCTTTCCGGCGTTACTTGAAGTGTCCTTTTTTGTCTCCCTCCAATTCCGGTTTTCTTACCCACGTTGTTGATTGCCCCCGCACCCCACACCACTTTTAAGATCATTAAAAGTTCTTCCCCCAAAGTTTTGCTCTCCCCCCACCTGTGTTCCACATTGGGGACTTTCTTTCTGAATGTTTTGCTTGCAGTTTTTTTTGGCCGTTTCACCATTGAAGCCCCCCTATAGCCTCCCGTACACCTGTCTCCCCCATTGAACGAGAGGTCTCTCTTTGTCCTGACGTCTAATTCGCTTTGTTATATACACCCAACCTTGTTCTTCCGCTGTCGTATTGACTGAGGTCTGTCGTTTGACAGCTAAGGCTTTCCTTGTTCACTGGGAGTGGATCTTCCGAGTTTTTACGTTAGCCCCTTATATGTTCCCGCCATCTGTTGCGAAAATTGTTATTTGTGGCCGATTTCGGGTGGCTGCGCGGGCCCAAGGGTCCTCTCCTCAGGACCAGCTTAACTTTTAGAGGTTAGCTTTTTTTGACTTGCCCGCGAGAAGAAAATGGTCCCACCTTTCCCTGCGGAATTAAATTTGCAGGACTTGGCTTCGTGTTATTTTTTCCAATGTGTGTTCAATATAGTCCCCTTCCGTCCCTTCCGACCACTTCCCCCACCAAGGACTGCCTTTCTATCCCGTTCGCACAAGAGGTCAACAAGCCAGGCTCTCATTTTCAAGAACGTACATTCCCCGGAAACAGTCCTACTACAACAAACCAGTTATATTGTGAGTGGAATTTTTGAAACCCGTGGTTCATAACCCTTTTTTTACAGGGATTCCCCTTTTTTACGTGTTTCCTGATGTGAAACCATAATTCTGTTTTTTTGCAGGGTCCCCACACCCCAAGTGATTCTTAAATAATGTACAGGTCCGCCCCCAATTCCTGTTGGGATCCGGTCCAAGACAACCGGTCTTACCAGATTTCTTCGTGCCCGCGCCTTGTTGTGTCGTCGGAGTCGATTTTTCTACTGCCCAATGTTCGTACTTACCTCCTCACAGTTTAAAGCCAACTGTTTTCCACGTCTATGTTTCCTCCTCCATTTCTTTGATCCTTTTTTTTTAAGTGTAAACTGTTCCTTCCTACTCAACCATTGCCCCGTCGGTTGGTTGAATTCTCCTCAGCCGTATCCTTTTTTCCTTGTACGTGTCCCCCCTCACCACGCCACAATGTTCGTGTTTACCTCCTCCCACCATCTTTTCCCCTCAAGAAGTGTTGATCCTAGTAATGGCGTTCCCTCCAGATGTTAGGCTATTCTTTGCCTTTCCTTATCGTCCACTTCTTTTCCCCACTCTCGGTACATGGCTTCTCCCACAACATCGATTTGCTTCAGTTCGACTAAATCATCCCCTTTGTAACCCTCCGCGTAAAGGAGTTCTTTCTTTTGACGTCCTCCATTATCCGGTAGATGTGTCCTTGCCCCCCGCGAACGTTTTCCATTTCCCCCGGACCATCGTCCTGTTTCCCGGTAGCAAGGAATCTTCCCCCCGTCACTTGTGGGAGACTGCCCCCCCTTACATAACTGTTTTTCCTCGAAGTTTCCCCCCCGTGGCTCGCTTGTCTTTTCGATAGGTTCCAAATTTTTTTCAGGTTATTGACCCTCTAGGCGCAGGTAGGCCCCACAACTGAAGTCCGTCAACTTTTGCCCTCCCCCCCCGAGTTGATTCCCTGTCCCGGAGGGTTCCAATTTTTCTCTTTCTGAGAGGACAGTCTACCTCGCTTGGGTGTCTCAGTTGTTTTTTGTGGGGTGCCCGTGGACCGATACCCTCAGTGTTTTTGCACCGCCGTTGATGCTAGTGAGTCCGCCCTCCTTGGAAGAACAGAGTGGCTGACTGGCAGCTGCGGAATTCCCCCGCAATTCTGGAGGTGGAAACCCCCCTTGCGGAGCACCTCAAGTTTTATTTTTTCTCTCCCGTGTTTGTGGGGCTCCCCAATTGTAAGACACTGTACCTAGGCCCAGCACTGCTACGGCCCGGAAAGCATGTCTCGTTGCCTTCACAACAGTTTTCTTACGTCATTAACAGTTACAAAGCCCCTTTTGGCGGCTACCCCCTTCGTGAACCCCCGTGGTCGCGTTGCGTTTTTCTAATGAAAGATTGGACTTTCTAATGCGGCAAAGATACCCCCCCCCCCACCAACTTCCGCTTGAACTCCGTCCTTTTACTCGGAAAACCTTTTCTTTTTCTGATTTCACCACACTTGATGGGCGAACTTTTCGACCAGGAATGTACATTCTCACTTTTTAATTAACAAACATCATATGTTTCTCTCCCGTACACGTCCCACCCCTTTGATCCCCTCCCTCAAGTTCTATTTCCCAATTACACATGCCCCGCAAAGCGCTCTTTTTTTTGAAGAAGAGTTGGCACAAACACCTTTCGTCTTTTCTAGAGGAGACCCCCCATTTTTCTTGAGTTATGTGGACCCTCTACTTTAGGATTCCTATTACCCCCCCCCTTTAAACCCGCAGAAACAGTCTAAAAGCTTGACTTTTTCTTTTTCCACCCTCTTTTATTTATCGTCAGTTTCTCGTCCACCATGCCCCCTTTCTAACCTCTAAATTTGCACTCAATTTGCCTTAAATTTCTTCATCTATTCACCCACCCCTCATCCTTGTCCTCCCCGTGCGATGATGTTCATTATAGTTTAGTCAAAAACGTTTCGGCTCCCCTCCAGTGCTCCGTTGGTCTCTGTCCACCCTACTCCCCTCAGCACTACTAATCTTTAATTTTACCTTCTCTTTTTTAGTTTCGAACCCCCTAATTTCTTTATCTTCCACGTAACATTCTATGACTACCCTAGGGACCCAATCTCACAGGGAAGGCGATCCTAGTTTTTTTGGTTTCACTTTCGCACACCCCCCAATGACCCCCCTTAGCGAATATGTAAGACCTTGTGACCCCCCGCTGGTTATTTAATCTTTGGGAAGAACCCCGTAGATTTTAACCGGTTGTTTTCTTCAAACCCAATGGTGACTTTTTTGAGAGTCCCTTAAATTTGATGGAGAATAACAATTGAAAAGAAGGAGAAAGCTGTACTTCCCTGATTTGTTGGTGGTGGGGGGGTTTGTTTGATTATTTTTGGGTTGTTGGGGTTTGTTTTATGCTGGTGGGGTTTTTTATTTTTCTTGGTATTTTTTTCTTCCTTTTTGGTTGTGGTTGAGTTTGGGCTTTTTTGGATGGGGTTTTGTTTATTCGGCCGGGGTGGGGGGGCTTATTTTTTTTGGGTTGGATTGGGGATTTTTTTTTTGGGGTTATGTTTTTTTTTTTTTTGTGGGGGTTGGTGGGGTTTGGGGGTTCGTGGGGTTTTTGTAGGTTTGTTTGGGTTGGGGGTTTTGTTTTGGGTGTTTGGGTGGGGGGGTGTGGGTTTGCTGGGGAGGGTTGTTTTGTGGTGTTTTTTTCTCTGTGATGATTGTGTGTGGTTTATTTTTTTTTTTGAGGGATGTGGGGGGTGTTTTTCGTTTTTTGGGGTGTGTGGTTTGGGTTGGTGTGTGTGTTTTTTTTCCTTTTTTTTGTTTGGGGGTGTTTGTTTGGGCCGTTTGTTTTTTTTTTTGGGTGGGGTGTTGGTGTGGGGGTGGGGTTGTTTTTTTTTTGGTTTTTTTTTTTTTTCTTCTCTCTTTTTTTTTTTTTGTTTGTTTTTTTTTTTTCTTTTGTGTTCCATGCCGGTTTTTTTTTAATCTTTTCCTTTCCTCGTTCCCGGCAGGTTCATCTTATTTTTCCCGCGGCCCCTATAACCCCCTGTCTTTTCACCACTTTTTTGTATAGAGAACCCCTGCCCCCCCGCCGTTAGGACTTTTTCCTCCTTTATCCTTTTTCATTCGTCTTCAAAGATTCTTTTTCAGAATTTTTTCCCAACCCCATTTCCTCTCAAAACTTTATTTTTTTCTCGGCGGCAATCTTGTTTTTACCTCTGCGGTTGGAACCCTTCCCCCCACAGCTGATTTCCCACTCCTGTTCCTGTGAAAGACAACGGTTGTCCTCTTTTCTCCCACTGGAATTTAAAAAACTCGTAGTCTCTTTCGTGCCTCTGAAGATGATCTTTGATGGTCTAGTGCCCTTCCCCCTGGGGCGCTGATGACTTTTCCCTTCTCTTGCCCGGCCGAACATTCCGGATTTTCAACCCTTCCTTTTCTTTTTTGACGGCCCTCTACGTGCCGGCGCTGCGCTGCCCTTCTGGAATGTCTGATTATGACCTGGTTTTGGACCCTCCCCGTCTTTCCCTTATCCCCCCGCCTTATATTCGAGGTGCTTTTTGTCCCCCCCAGTCTGTCCCGTTTTTCAGGCCCCCGAGTCCTTCCACGCAACGTCTCCCGTCTTGCGCAAAAACTACGCTGAATTTGCCATGTTTTTTCCCCCGATCGTGACACTTTTCTCCTGTTTTCCCCCAGCCCCCTATGAAGACGAAAACACTGGATCGATGAAGCCCAACGGAGTTTGTGCTTGCCTCATTCCGATCTAGGCCCGATTCTCTTTTCTTCCCCCCCCTATCCTCTCCCCGTCGTTCCTTTTCTTTTGCCCCGATCCCTCTTTTGTTTGAATTGTTTTCAACTGTTCTCATCAGAGGGCCCATTTGTGTAGGTCGGTTCGTTTTCTTCCCTTCCCTCCCCTGCCTCCAAATTCATTCCATTCTGCCTTTCCCTGTTTTATTGTTGGGAGCGACGAGGCTTCTTATTTCCTGTTGCTTTGGAGTTAGGTTCTCCTTTTCAGTATTTTCGGAAGCTCCCCCCGGTCTACCCCATATGATCTATTCTCTTTGTCGGATCCGTTGTCACTCCCCCCCAGAAGGTTCTGCCCCAGGCTTCCGTGGAAGTTTCTATCTTAACGGAGAGATGTTTTATGCCTAAGACAGCATCTTGACCCGTGCGATTCGCTTTCTGGGTTTCGGACCGATACCCCCTGGTTCTTTCGACTTAGTTGTTTACCCCCCCCCTTTTCCCTTCCTCCCTTTAAGTTGATCTCTTTCTCTTTTTCCCTGTTTTTTGGGTTCTCGAGACACCTTCTTGTTTTTTACCTTTCTCAACTTGTTTTTTTTCCGTACCCCCCCCTTTTGCTGTTTCCAGCCCCATGATCCTCAGCCACAATTCTTTCTCGGAGTTTCTTACCCCTCTTGCTCGTAGTATTCGCTCCTTATCATCTATGCAGCCACTTTTCAGCTTGTTCACCACCATTGATGAACCCCTTTCTCCCTCCCCGATCATCAGACTTTGACCTGAGTCCCCCTCCAACTCTTCAATGCAAGCCACCTTTCACCTCCCCCCATCCACAGCGAACAAGCAGTCCCCCATCAACGTCGTAGCGCATCCACACCTCCACCAACTCATTCCCACCCCTCTCATTCGTGGATTTCTTGTCCTTTCCCCTAAAAAAATATGCGTTAGTGCCCCTGTCTTGCGGGTTTATCTTCGCCCCCCCACCCCACACTTTCTGGCTCTTGAAAAAAGGTAGCCCATCCCATGCTGCGATTTTATTTCCCCGACTCTATGAAGTCCCGTCCTTTGAGGTATAGCTTTCCCGTGGTTTTCATTCCCCCTTTCCTTTCAAGTTGGTATTTTTTTTCTGTTCCTTGCGAATCTCCAGTTCCTTTGCGGTTTCCTCTCCCTTATTGTTCGAGTGGGTGATTTTGTCCCCCCTTTGATTATTGAGCCTTAGACCGTTTCATACCATTCCCTGGCCCTCCTCGCTGTTCAAGTTTTCCCGATGAGCCCCAAATCAGGTAATCATAGACCCGACCTTGAGATACTCCCCTTTTCCCCTTAGTTTCCCGTTCCCATTCTTGCGATGTCCAACGGGCGTGTTTTCCCTTGCCCCCCCCCCCCGCATAAGAAGCCACGTTTGTGAAGTAGCTGACATCGTAGATGCTTCCTTGTTTCCTCTTTCCTGAAAGTGCCCTACTGTGCCGTTGGGCAAGACCACCGCAGCTGATTTCGTTGTGCTCCGGGCGCTTCCTGATTCTTAAGGTGAAATGTATTCCATGATGTTTCGCACCCCCCCCTCCCCTGGATTGACGTTTTCCCCCAATCCTATTTGACCCAACGGTTGCCCTTTGAAAGCGATCTTGCTCCCCATCCATGCACCGCGAAACTTCCTTTCGTTCCGCTTTCCCTTTTTTGTTTGGCCCCCCCCCTACACACTGTTTTCTTTTTCTCCGAGGGTTTCATACTTTGCTCACCTGCCGCCGGCCAAGTGCCCTCAAGATTCCCACCGGAATTTATCTGATCTCCCCAAGATTGAAAAACTGGGCTGGAAAACATTCTATTTCCTTTTTGTTACCTTAGTTCTTTATTCTCCATTCACGGTGTTTTGACCCCCCCTCCAATTTTTTGGCCGTCCCTTTTTAGATGCCACAACCAAGTGTTTCTCGACCCAACGTTTTTCTCCAACCTTGAATTTCTGAGAACAAGCTCTTTTCCCTTCTCGGCCCCGCTGCGTTGCTTCATATTTCAGGTTTTTGCGATTTTTCCCCCCCCTCGCAAACTCGCCTTCCGTGGTACCCACCTTTCAAGAGGAGTTGTTTCTACTCCTGCCCCTTCCTAAAGGCGCTTGTGTACCTTTTAACCTATACCACGTGAGAGGTGAGTAGCAGTATTTACCTGATTTTAGTTTTTTTCCAGCCCTCCACGGGTGCCCCCCCCCCCACGTGTTGCACGGGGAGTATCCGTTCTGTTTGACCGTATTGAATCTCTTTCCGAATCGCCCGGTTGACCTTCCTGTTGTGAGGACTTGATGTTTGTTTCTGCTTCAATCCTGCACCCTTTCAATTGCCATTGCCTTTATTTTTTTTTCTTTCGCGCTCCGCTCAAGCCCCGGGTGTTCCCTCTATCCCTTGAGAATGCCCCCCGTTCTTTTTGTGGCCCGTTTTCATCTGCTCCCCCGTTCTGACAATTATCGATTCCAGCCCAACAGCCTGTTCTTCACATTTCTGTCACAGCAATTTTTTTTTTCACCTCTCGCGGCCAGCCTAAAAACCCAAGTCCTCCCCCCTTTGGTTTTGCATTTGTTAGGTATGTTCTTTCTCCTTTCTTAGTTGTCAAATTTTTTTGCTGTTTCTCTAACCTCCATTAATCGTGGGGGGTGTTTCCACACCTCTCTTCCCCTCTGACAGGGCGCCCCCTTCCGGTTTTTTCTACTTTTTCAATGTTTGACCGAGTCATAACGGATCCCCGATTTTTTTTTAGTGATTTCTCAGTAACGCGTTGCTTATAATACCCCCGTCCTGTCCCCGATTCGAGGCTTACCGCAGCAGGTCTTTATCCCTGGGGGTAGAAACTTTTGCTCCGCCTTACAATTGCCTTTTGTTCCGTCTCTATCCTCTTCATTGTGCCTTTTTCAGCACCCGCCCCCAATAATGTGGTATCCGAACCATAATCTCCTTCTTGAGTTGATCTCTCTCACTGCCGTTTCGAGCTTCGGCAACTCTGTTCTCTCCTCCCAACGGCGTTTTCGTTTCACACCCCCCCCACTAGTTACACTATGCCCTCACCCCCCAATTCGGTAAGCTCCCGCGCGCAATTTCACCTCCAAATTTTTCCCACGTCTCTCTGATTTTTGTCCCTTCCATCCTTGGCTGTGTTCTGGCTCTCCCCGTTTTCCCGCCAGTCCATGTCCCGGTAGCAAGGTCCGCCCTAACTGCCCGGTTGATTAAGGACCCACTTTTACAAGTACAAAGGGTTTTTTTTTTTAGTTTCACCCTTGACGACGCCCTAAACCCCCCTTCGGATAATATATGCGTTTTGCGTTCAAAAATCTTCGTGATGGCCTGCTTGCTAAGTCGTGCGCGTTCCTCACGGACCCGGAAAATGCTGTTCTCCCATCAACCCTGCTGTGGGGACTTTTGGCTGGTTTCCAGCTTTATGATAGTACAGCTACTCTCCTGTCTGATCCCCCTTTGACCTCTATCATTTGTTTTCTCAGTTTCCTCGGTTTGAGTCGATACCATCGTTCCCCAGGAACTGTGAAATCCCTGGCTATTTCCCACTCGAGGGGGTACCTTCTTATTTTTTGAGGCGGACCCCCTGGTTTTGGCTTGTTACCCCTCGTATTGCTCTCTGCTGCACCTTCCTTAGTTTCTTCCTTCAACACTCGTCCAGACCCAGGATACCCTGAACCTGGCTGCTTAAGCCTTCTTGGTTTTGAAATTGGCTCTTTGCGTCATTTCTTTTTTTTCTTTTTTTTTGGCACGGGACTTCGACCACCCTGGCCCTAAACCCCCCCTGGATCATTGAATCCCTGGCCCCCCATTTTTTGCCTTCGAACCACCGAATTTTTTTGCTTGTTTTCATATTACTTCCCACTTTTTTTTTTTGTCCCCACACCCCCACTTTTTGAAAGTTACTCAATCCCCGTTCACAACAAAGTGATCCCTCAGAAAGTAGGATAGCCCCCATGACTCACCTACCTTCCCAGAATAGTTGTTGTTTATTCTTCGGCAGCGCTGGGACCAAACCGTGCCTTCTTTGCGCCGATTTCAACATTTCTTGGGGCTATCATTCGGACTGGGACGCGATCCCAACCCCTTCCTCCTCACCCTGATACCGCCTTTCCCTACCCCCTTTATGCGGAACGTCCGGGGATTTGGTCCGTTTGCCATCGTCACCCCCCCCCCCCGCCCTCCTCCCAGCCTGGGTCCAATTTACCCTTTTGGGCCTTACCCTGCCCGCAATCCCACAAATCCCGTCCGACCCCAGACGGTTTTGGCTCTTATTCTATTTTGCCCAACAACTCTGGACTTCATCACCAGTTGCCCCTGGCCTTAGCTTTCCCATCCCCTCCTCTTTAACTCATTCAGACTTAAGCACAGTGTTGTTATGTTACACCCGCTCCTGGAAGCCCCCGTCTTCGGACGACACCTCTCTTGACCGTTTCAGCGGCGCGCCTATGCTGGTTGAACTCGCAAAACACCTTCATTCTTTTGCATTGTCCGCATTGTTCTACTTTTTGGCTCTCAATTCCTTTGAGAATTTTCAGTTAGAGAGGCCCCTGCGGTTTTTTCTTTTCGCCATCACCTGGTTTTTTTTTATTCTGCGGGGCCTCACCCTACACGTCCGGTAACTCACTGAAGGAGCGTGTCACGCCCGCTCCGTGCATCATCTCCATCGTTCTTCTTTCAAGCCCGGTACCCTGTTTCCCCCAGCCCGGATCCCAACTAGTGTGTCCGGAACTCAACTTTCCTTTTCATGAACCCTTCACGTTTCGGTTCATTTTTTTGAGCCCATGACTTCCAGACTTTCCTTGTTACACAACTTTCCCCTCTTCAACAATCTGGTAGCTGCCCCCGGTTAACTTCCAGGCTTGGTTTTTCGACTTTTTTGACTCACCTTTAAAGTGTTGACCAAGCCTTGGAGACTGACAGCCAATTTCTCCTTTCCCATGGAATGCTGGCCCCACCTTTTCGTCTTTTGACTCGAGGCGTTCTGAGGTCCCCGCCCTCTTTGCTGTAAATTAGCTTTTAACCAGATTGCTGTCTGATGCAGTACACTTATAGTTGGCCCGAGACTACATCGCTTCTTTCAAATCGACTCTTGTTACCGAACCCCCCTTCCGGCGGCGGCGATTGCTTAGGTAATGATGGTGTTGACCCTTGGGGTTTTTTTGCTTGACGCCCTCCGGTTTTTTCCCGTCTTAACTCCGTTTTTTATTGGAGGCAAGACTCTTTAACGGCGCACTGCTCACCCCCCCGTAATTCCGTACCCATCTCACGGTCATTCTCCTTTATCACCACTTCCCACTATTTTTAAATGGAAAGGAACTGCTACTGTGACGGTTCCAGACCCAACGACCTGACCTACCCCTCCCACCTTAGATTGTGCATGGCCAACCGTGATAAGCAGGCCTCATTCTTACTAACCCAGAGCAGCTTTGACGTTTAAACCCAATAATAATATTTATTCATTGTAGGTTGCCTTTTCCATAGATATTTTGTTTGCAGGCCATATATGTCCCCTCCCTCTGAGAATGAACCCTCCCGTCAGATTGTTGAAGTATTTTAAATCGTCCACGTCCCCCAATCCCCTTTCCCTTTTCTCTTCTTTTGTCTTTTTTTCTTACTCCTTTGCTGTTCTGTCATGTTTTCTTTTCTTCGTGGTTTTGCCCTGCCAAGATTTGCGCAGCAGTTCGCCCTTTGTATCTCGGACGGTTGTTAGGTCTTAATGGGTTTTCCCAAGCCTCCCCAATCCCTTGTGTCTTATATTGCTTGATGGGGCTTATCTTATACTCCCCTGTTTGATTTTTTTTCTCTACTTACCCTCCCTCCCGAATTTGGACGATGTCTGGGGGCTTTACTCTGCAAAGGTTTTTTTTTACTTCGACTTTACGGGAGACACCCCCCCCTGTGGAGATTACAATTTTTCGTTTACCTTTCTCTTAACTCCTTCTTTTTTTTTGTTTTTTGTTTTCTCTCTCTCCCACGCCCTTTGACATTCTCAAATTGTTTTCTCCCTCTCAGACAGTTTCTCTTTCATCCCCCATGACAGAAGACCACTTCTTGCGTTGTTCCTTTCACCCCCCCCCTCTTCCGTTGTTTTCTCCATTTCCTTCTTTCTTCCCTCTGATTCCTTCTGACCCCCTTCTTACCCACCTCCTCCCTTCCTATACTCGCACCTTTTCTCCGAATGACGCAATATTTCACAAGGACCTCACCCCGACCATCCCCCTCCCCCGCCTCACCCCACTCTCTCCCATGCGTTCTCTTTCCACACAACATCCTTAATTGAAATTTTCTAATTTTTTGGTGATTGTGTTGGACCGCTCCCCTCCAACCAACAATCTTTCTGTTGTTAGACTATGCGGTCAGCTTTTGACTCAAACACACATTCGGGCTCGGTTTTTTCCCCAGGCACTAGCCCGTCCCCTTCTGCTATTATGCTTTTTTCAACAGGGAAGAAGGTTGTGGCTCGTGCCTCCCGTCATCGGGCATCTCTTTCCTTTTTTTATTTCAAAGCTGCAGCCCAGTTTGCTTGATAAGGCGGGTTCTTTGTTCTTAGACGTAACAGTCTTTCTCCCCTGCCCCCCCCCGCTTTTGAGTTTGTCTCCATGTATAAGTACCCACGTTGAGCGTGATGCCTTCCGAGTTTGGTATTCCTTTCTCCTTTAGCCTCTCTTGTCCCTCCCTTATCATTCGCCGTTAACTAGGTCTTTCTTCCCATTCCATAAAAAGTTCATCCATTCCTCCCCTCATCAGGGGTGCGGCCGCTTCCCTCCGTCATTCAGTTTTTCCTTTCTGACTATTTCAAGTTCCCTCTATGTGTATTGCTCGAACACCTATCTTCGGCCATTCAGCCGCCACGTCTGGTCCTGTACCTTCATTTTTTTCCCCCCTCCTTTTTAGCTCGCTTTCCGCTTCTGCGCTCTCCCTTAAGACTTTGTTTCCCCCGTCTTCACTAGCGCTTTGCTTCTGGCCCACAGTTTCTGGATTTGGACTGCTCCCCTTATTGCTCTCCCCCTTCCTGTTCTTTGATTCCACCGCCCCCCCCCTCCACCCCCCCCCCCAGTTTCTCCTCTCTGACAATCCTGTTTGAATGCCCGGTTTGTCCTTTCCATTGGACAGCCCCCATCTTGCTCCCATTGAAAGAGAATCGTTCTCTCACTTCTTTTTTTCCAGAGACACATCGTTTTGGTATCCGGATTTTAGCATGTGACAGCTTGAATCGACCACCCCCTGGACCGATGATGAACTCTGTCCCCCCCTTCGTTCAACCTCTGCTTTCCCTTTTTCCCTTAGGTGTCCCTTGTAGGCCCTAAATCAGAACCGTCCAAATTGGTGTTTTGCGCCAGAAACGTTGCCCCCTTAATTACCCCTTTCCCCCAAGGAATGATGCACACTTTTCCCGTTAATTCCGCCCCCCCCTTACTATCCATTCTCTTCTACCCCACCCTATCCCCCACT
>Ga0179591_1304910_pt1 | contig 20547 bp, 27 predicted proteins | sample CZOMad2_1_08_16f_FD_182891 | JGI IMG/M metagenome (GOLD analysis project Ga0179591, IMG submission 182891) | Vadose zone soil fungal communities from Angelo Coast Range Reserve, California, USA - CZOMad2_1_08_16fungal (PacBio error correction) | ecosystem: Environmental > Terrestrial > Soil >... | reverse complement strand
TTTTTCCCTTCAAGCCTTTTTTTCCAGGCACTCCCTCCCCCCTTTTGAAACCTTCCGTGGACATAAAAAAGCTGCTTCCATTCGAGCCCAAATTGTTATCTGGGGGTCCAGCTCACCCCTCTAATTACTGTATTCTTTTTTCTCCCAATTTTCCTTTTCTTTCTTTTACTCTTTCGTCCCAAATTCTCCAGAGCTTTCCTTTATTGAAATACTAGGGTCCCCGAGGCCGGAACGTTCCCCCAACGGCCCCTTCGTTACGTCTCCTTTTTGAGCTGCCTTCCCCTCGCATCATGCTCCTTCTCGCGGATGTACATTCCCAAGAAAAGATAATAGAAGTAAAAGTGATCGCCGAATCAGGTTCTTTTCCCCTCCCTCCTTACCCGCACCCCCTGTCCAACTTTTCGTCCGCCCCTACCATTTAGGCACAAACGCGAGTCGTCCTGACCATGGATAATTAACCTTCCCAGTTTGCGATCCCCCCCCTTTTTCCTCTTCATACCCACTCCTGCTTTCTGCAGGCTATCGTAAACGTACAGAGAAGATTGACTGGCCCCTGCCCCTTTAGACTTTTGCGTTCCTTTTTCGGAAGATGGGCAACGGTCATTGCATCCAAAGAAATGCCCTCCGAGATTTCTCCCCCCCCTGCTGACCCCCCCCCCCACCCCACACGAGCCTGAAAGTGATGTCAGTTTTCCCATATTGTGTAGGCTCTTCTTCTCATGAGAGCCGTTCAATAAAGATCAGCAATGGATTCCTAAGAAGTCTACTGCGCCTCGCCAAACCTCAATGATATTCGAGAACCATCTTCCGGCCAAAAGTTGTCGCCTCCTCGAAGATTTCTCTTCTTTTTACTTGTGCTTTTTTTTTTCTTTTTTTTTTTTGTGGACACCTGAGATGAGCGGCTCGGTCCGTAGAAAAGCCTGCTTCATCCCCCCTTCCACCTTCCCTTCCTCATTATTCTCCCCTGTCAATAAATTTCCCGCGAACTTAGACGTAAATTCATCTCGTTTGAAACGGTTTCCCTTTTTTGACTACCCCCAGCCAAATGGAACGCTTACTTTCCCACTGTTCTTTATAAGCCATCCCTCTTATTTCTCCCAAAGGCATGCTCCAGTGACCCACCGGACAAAACATTCCTCCGAGATAATGCCTCCATTTTTCGTGTCTCTTTGTCCCAGAACCCCTTTCAACTGTATGAGCCCCCTGCGCTTATTTGGATTTTTTCTCTCGAGGAACATAGGCCAACTAAATATTGAGGGAACTCCCCAACAATCCCCTCCTTTCGCGCTCTTTTTTTTTCTATTCCCCCACCAATGCGTCTCTTCATAAATTGCTTCCTCCCAGACCATTGGATGATGCATCAATTTGGTGGTTAACCATCTGTCGACTTTCCAGCAATCTCTCCTTCCTCACATACTTTCTTTCCGTAAAAATTTCCTCCTCGTTTATCCTGTCCTCCCAGGGAAAATAACCCCCCGCAAAAGTAGGATTCCCTCCGAGCTAGCCTCCCCTTTTATTTTTTCATCCCCCCTGTACAGGGTTGTACCTTCCTGAAACAAACACTCCTTTGTTTAACTAAATAAAGGGGTGGTAGAAGAAAAACCCCCTCTCCGCATGAAATCCCTTGGCTTTTAACATCTTCCTTGCGAAACGCCCCCCCGACTCTTTCTCGGCGTCTTAAATTGAACGGTAGAAGTTTCCAGCTCGCAAGTCCTCCCCAGAGCCCTTGTACACTCCCTCCCTTCGTTAAACCCTATAAAACTAACTTCCCCCAGATCTTTTTTTTCCGATCATGGATCTCGTTTCTTTCAAAAGAAGGAAGTTTTCCCCCCACCCCCTTTCTTTTCCCGCTCCTTGCCTTTTCTTGTCGTATAGAACCAAACGTCCGTGTTCCGATTCTTTTCCGAGACTATTCACCATCAATTAGAGGACAGATCCTCCTTTTCCCCTAGAGTTTTTTGTAACAACCAAATCTTCTTGTCCTCTTTCTATAACCATCCTGATACGATGCATAAAGAACATGTCCCACCCCTCCTTTCTTCCTTGGCATTCGCGACTTTTTTCCTTTATAACACCCTATTTATACGTTCAGCCCTTAATTCATAAGGTAGGCCCCTGTATTCTCTCCCCCGGCATTTCCCTTTCTTTCACTTTTTCCCCGCGGGTATGAAGTTACCCATACCGGACATACTTGAACCCTCCCCTCTTCCAGCACTTGGACTCCTATTGCTTTCTTATTTCTTTTTTCTTCCCCATTGGCGATCTCTGTAATTCCCATGCTCCCCCTTTTGGTGCTACGGCCCCCATCCAGAGCTCATGATCAACGCGGACTACCTTTGTCTCCCCCCCCGAACTTTTCTTTCTCCTTAAAAATCACTTTCGATTCCCGGGAATAATCATGGTGGCTCCAAGTTCAGCGTTCGGCATTCACAGAGACCCCCCTTCCTCTTCCAGCTTTTTTTCCTCTTCTTCTTTCTCTTCTCGCCAAGCACTTTCTAGAACGTTTTCTCCCCAACCCGCTTCCCTCAGCACCCCCTAGCGCCATGTGTCGCGAATCTTCAATACAACCCTTTAGTATGCAGATCGTTTCCCTCCCGTTCCTTTTTCGACATCTTTCGACTTTTCCAAAACCTTTTCCTCCTGTTCTTTTCAATGCCCCACCACCTGCGCCTTTGGACGGCAAAACTCCCCGCCTTCTCTTTCCCCTTCTTGACTCGCCGTCTCCCTCCCCTGCTCATGTTCCTCACTGTTCCCCGGCAACACCCTCTGATCGGACTTCCCCCCCTCTTAGAGTTAAGGATGGTCAACTCGATTTGTCATCTGAACTCTCTTGAACCCAATGTTCCTTTCCCTTACTCTGATGAGGTCGTTCGCTAATAGCCCCCTACCTTACTGGGGTTTCCCGGCAACCTTAATTCAATAAGGAACATGTCAGTTACTTTTGCACCCCTTGATATGATCTTCCCTGCAGAGCCTGTCCTTCCCAGTCTTCATTGTGATTTTTTTCTCATTCCCCAGTTCAACCCCCACTTCACCTCTTCTTCCTTCTCCTCCTCATTCCTCAAACTATTTGACCGATTTACCTTCGCAGGGAGAAAATGTCTTTGCGCCCACCCCTTCCCGGCTACTCATTCCCTGTCAGGTATCCCTGAAGCCGGTTTTCTTCCTCCCTTCCCCATAGTCGGGACCAAATGCATGGATCTAACGGTTTGCTTAAAATCCTCAATAATGGTTCTCCCTTTTTTTTTAGTAACATTACAGGAAAGAGTTCTTTCCAACTCCGAGTTTTGACTATAAGATATTCATCTTTCCTTCTCTGTTTTGTTAGCCCCAATCTTGATGAGTTCCAATCTCTTTGTTGACCCAGGTTCAACTCTCTTTGCCTCCCCCTTCAACTTTAACGAATTTGATCGTTTTTTTCGCTTTTCATGAATCCTGTTTTTCACTCCCTTTTCCCTTTCTTCAATAGCCACCAAAGAGAGCATATCCCTCCGCAGGAGACAGGCTTTGATGCTGGATCCCTCTTTTTAACCGCCTTTTTTTCCTCCTTGAACCCCCCTTGCGACCTATCTCTCTCTCCCCCCCTTCAGAGACGGCGATTTCCCCTCGAAGCGCTTCCTCCTTTAAAAGACACCCTTTCCAAAAACTGACAACCTTTCTTTCTCCCGGTTTCCTCTCCCCCGAATGACAAACATCCTTTGAAATTTTCACATCACCAAGACACCTGGCACAGATGCTTTTTCCGCGAAAGAGCAGAGAGTTGTCCCTTCCTCCCAGTTCTTCTCTTTCTCATGGTTGAACCCCCTTCCCCCTTGGTTCCTTTGGAAGCGCATATAAACCAAGAAGGAGTACCGAGAGGACCTTTGTCCCCTGCCTCATGCTACCCCTTAGTCACCTCCCCCATTTTCATTCGGCTCTTTCTTCTTCCCTCCCAACGTTCTGCCATCTTTTTCGTGCAGAGTTTGTCTCTGTTGGTGCTTTCTTCCTCTTTCAATTAATGAAAGTATACCCAAGTCTCTTGCGACTCGCTGCACTCTTCCCTCCCGCGTTCTCTGCGGTATTTTTTTCATCATCCAGGATTTCATCCCCTGAGAACGGATCGATTTAGGGAAAAGGGAGTGTGTTCCTTTTCAACAACGCTCCTCAGCTGTTGCCCTGGGCCACCCTTCTCCTTTCTTTTCCTCTCCCTTTTTTCGAGAGTTTTCCCCTTTCACAGCTCCTTTTGTTCCTCTGCAAACGCCATTTTTTCCCCTTCCGAGCGGGTTCGTCGCAATTTAAAATCCTTGATGCCACAAAACCTTGGATCTTCCCGTTTTTTCGTCAGATTCCCTTCCTCAATTCCGAGTGGATCTATCTCCCCTCAACCACAGAGTTAGAGTAACTCGGACAAGAGAAAGGAATTGCTCCCCTTTTTCTTTGTTACTTTACTTCTCGCCTCCTCTTTATCCACTATTGCTTTCCCTCCGGTTTTCCCCTTTCACGTTACCCCCCCCCTTTTCCCTCTCTGGTTTCGTGTTTACTATCGGCTTCCTCACGTTCAGGTGTGAAGACCTCCCCTCTCTGTATGTGTCCCTGCGTTTCCTTTTCCCTCCCTTGTGCCAGGAGTTTTTTCCCTTTTGCTTTTCTCCCCCCTTGCTCCAAGGAGTGGTTCTCTTGATATACTCAAAGAACGATCATCTGAGAATTGTCGCCTTATGTTTTTCGCACAGGTTCTTTTTTACAGCTCTGTACCTTTCCTGAATCGCCTCTCTCATATGTAGCCCTTTTTTGTACCCGCTTCAATAAATGCGGTTTCCCCCAATTTTTCCAATCAAGCCCCGGGAGCTTCTTTTCGTTTTTTTTTTTGTTGGCTCCGCCCCCTGGACCTTCGTTAACCGATGTTTCTTATGGAAAAGCGCACTCATAAAATTCCGGTAAGATGAAGGTGAAGTCTTACTTTTCTTGGCACTTTCCCGTTCCGCCGAGCCTTGAGCTTATAAAACATTTTCTTCCCTCTTAGATAGGTCCGCAAGGGAGTTACCCTTCGACTTTTCCACCCAATTGCCGAACCCTTTCCCGTTGCGTAGGCCCTTTTGTCCTCTGCAGTCCAGCCAGCTGTTCCTGGTGACTCCTTTTCTAAAACGGCTTCCTAATAAGGGACCCTATGTTCTGATTCTCTTCTCTTTCTGAATGTCTTTTCTCCAACCTTTTTCCCCTTTGCGAGCCTTCTAGTAAGCTCCTTCTGTTGAGGCCCGCTATAAAGGCTCGCAATGACGAGATGTTCTTTTGCCCTTTTTCAAACACGAAATCTAGTGGCAGGCTTTCTGTTCTATCCTCTTTATTTCAGTGGAATGCTCAAAGCCTGTGAAGTACGTTTCCTTTCCGTTGTTGAACTCCCCCAGTAAGTTCTCATTCCAGAGGAGTTTCTTTTTTATTTTTTTTTTTTACGCCTCTTTTTATATCAACCCTCTTCCATCCCGGCTGATTGTGTTAATAGTTCTTCCCAATCGATTTACCATCCTGACAACCTTCTCAGTGAATCTTTCTTTCAAGGGTTTTCCTTCTCTTCTGAATTACTCCTTTGACACCTTTTATCAAAGGCTTGCCGGCCGATAGTCAGAGGATTCCGTATTTCTTTCCCCAAGCCTTATTTTTTTTCATTGACACCTCCCCTTATTGACATAATTTTCCTGCCCGGAGGCCTCCTTCATTGATGCGAAAGCCAGGAAGAAGATTTCCCCCCTCATACTCCATCCTTCTTTTTTTATGATATTCGCCTTTTCTTTTTCTTCCCCCGATAGTGTGGTTTTTTGGCAAACCTTTTCTATGGATTTCCCGCTGCCGCGCAGCCCTACCATGACTGGGAAGCCTCTAACGCTTTTTCCCTTCCCCCAGGCACTTTCCCTTTTTTTCCCCCAGGCTTTCCCCTTTAGCGACTTCTTTCCTTTCTACTAACAAATCTCTTTCTTTTTCCCCCAATGATCTCCGCTCTGGAGCAGGTTCGCTGGGAATTGGCAGTAGCCACCCCCCCTTCTAATATTACCCCCCCCCCCCAACCCTCTCTCCAATTTCTCCTCCTTCCCGCACTTTTTCCCAAGTCGTGCGGACGTGATGTTGCAGATTATTTCGATTTTTGGTCTTCCTACCGCATGCTTCCTTCCCCCGGACCACTCCTTGCGAGTTCTCTTTTTATGCCTACCCTTTAACGGCCCCATGTTACCGGGACTGTATATAGTTTTTTTCAGTGGCCCCCTCCCCCTTTTCGATCTCCCCAGTCCCCTTTTTTTAAGGGCGTTTTCCATGTTCTTTTCAGGCTTACGGTAAGGAGTGGGTTTACCCATAGGCGCAGCCGCTTAGACTTTTTAATGCTACTTCTTTCTCTCTCTCTGGCCCCTCCTCTCTTAACTTTTCCCTTTGGAGCTTTTTTCGTAAAGGTTCCCCCGTATGGTGGTCAGCGGTTCTCCGAAACGCCTTCTCCTTTTACCTTGAAGTTCTCCCTTCCATTCTGCGCTTCCTCCCCTTAACCCACTGATTTTGGTACAGGATTTGTCTCTTTACCGCATGCTGCGGTTGAAAATCTACAATTATCGGGGTAATGCCCCTTAGATGGAATTTCCCTTAATATTTCTCTTTTCCTCGAGTTCTTTTTATACACTTTCCCTTTCCTTTCCCTCTTATGGCAGGGGTTGATCGTCCCACGCAAAAATTTATCTCCCGTTGGAACAAAATGTCCCTTTTTTTCCGCTCTGATCTCCCGTATCAATGCCCCCCCCTCAAAGCATAGTTTCTGAGACCCTCTTCCTCTTGGAAACATCCTCCTGTTGAGGTTCTTGCCCGTTCCGAAAGGAGATCATTTTTACTTCCTTCTGTAAGCTGTTCTTTTTTTCCTCCTCTTTTTTTTTTCAAATTCGCTCTTCCTTCATAATAATTGTCCCCCTCCCATTCCGCCCCTCAACTTCGGTAGATAAGTTGAGGCCGCCTCCCGCCTTTTGTCGAGATCCCCCATCTGGAGAGAAAACTTTTTGGGTCCTTTTGTCCCTGCTCGGTATGTTTCCTCTCCTTCCCTGAGATCCCCCCTTTACACTTCTTCTCCGTTTTGGAAGCATTTCCCTTTTCTGGATGAACATGCTCCCCCCGCCACGAGGGATTTGATCAGAGGATTTTTTTTTAACTGTCCTCTCCTTTTTTCTGAAGATTTTCCCCTTGCATACCTTTTAATGTATTCGCCTTCTTCTTTAGTTTACACCTCCTGGAACACCGAAGGCACTAGATCCTTTAAGGATGATCTTTTCCCGCCGTCTGTAACCATAGTCAGAATTCTTTCCTTGGCGGGTTCTTCCCCCCTTTCTCTTTTTCCAGAGAGCCTGATGAGGGGCCCACCAAATTCAAACTCTAAATAGGCATAAGATTCGCCCCCCTGTTTTTCCCTTTCAAGTCTTTTCCTTCGTGTGGGATTTTCTCCCCTAACCCTTATCTCACCTCCCTCTTTATGAGTGGACTTTTTTAGTATGAAAAGGCTTCTCTTCCCCTGAAGAGACGACTATATGGAAAAAGAACCACCCTTGTTCTTTCCTTTTGTCCCAACCCCCCTTGGGGCCTTGTCTGGATGTTCCCTGACAGGCCCAATCTGCAAAGACCACATGACAAGACCCAAGATCTATGGTTCCCCCCCCTTTGACCATCCCTTTTCTTTTCCCTTAAGTTCCCTGCAGGAAGAATGTAGACCTGACTTTTCCTCTCAAAATGGGCTGATGGGGTCATCAAAGCAATATATGCTTTTTCCTCCGTTTCCCAAGTTTCCCCCACGTCCTTTTTGAAATGTTTTGCGACATCTAAGACTCGAGACCGATTCAGGATAAACCTCCCTACTCTTCTATCTTGAGGTCTCCTTCCGCACCCGACTTCCCCATTATGATCTTCTTCCTTCCGACTTTTTCTTCAAATTCGGGGCTTAGCAGACTTCTTTTCGTTTTCCCCTGATTTCTTCTCCCCCCCCTGACCCTTGGGTTTTTTGGCAGACCAGTTGCGGCTCGAACAGTGTCCTAACCCCCTGGGACCCCTCTGTCCGCTATTAATCCTCTCTTTGACTGCCCTCTTTGACGCAGTCCTTCAAAATGCTCCCGGGGGTGCCCCCCTTCCTCCCCGAGTTTGATTCTTTTTTTCCAAGGGGTTTCTTTTCCCCTGAAGTGAAATATGGCTCGAATCGTATCGATTGGACCTAATCTCCATTTGTCTGGAGATCCCTCCTGCCCCCATCTTCTTTCCTTTTCCGCCCAGCGACCCCTCCCCACAAAGTAAGTGATAAAAACGCCATGGCCTAAAGGAAGTGCCCCCCCCACCCCTTTTTTTCGGGAACTCCTCTCCCCCCAGAGCCCTCAGATATAAAGTACCTCTTCTCTTTCTCTTTAGTACAAACTTCTCAAGCAGGTTATTTCCTTTTTCCCAATCCCACAATGCTCCCTCTTTCAGGCCTCCTTTGAATCGGCCTGCCTTCCAATAACGACGGACCGTCCGGAGACCGCGATTTCCTCTTAAGGAATCAAATCGAATCATGCCTTCTTTCTTCCGGATTGGATGCCTCCCCCTCTGAGTTCATACCCCTCCTCCCTGAGGTGGAACGAATACGTCTCCCTCCTTTCTGGAGGTTCGACCACACAGTTCAAACCGTAAGGTTCCCAGCACTTTTCTAGCACCCGCGCTTTCTTCCAAGGAATCTGGAGGGATTTGTTCCCTTCCCTCGCTTTGAGAGGAAACAGTGTAAGGTCGGAATATGCTCGGATTTCGCCTCTCGAGCCTTTCTTTTATGGGCCCTCATTCCCCTTTAGAGCGAAGTTTTCGTTAGTGCCTATGGGCACTTCATGTCCATCCAAAGTCAAGTCCCCTCCCTATTCTTAGACCCCCCTTCCCACTTCGACGTCCCTTTCTTTGTTCCACTTTTTTCTCTCCCTATTCAATTCCCCTGAGCGTTTCCTTCCAGATATAAAAGTCCCCCCCGAGTGAGACTTTTTGAAGCCCCCCCTTTGCTTCCTCTTACCCTCTTCATTTGGCCCTGATTTTCTATGCCTATTGTCTAAAGGTGATTTTCAAAGAAAGCTCTGGATTCTTTTCTTTCCCTTTCTAAAACCCCCCCCGACCCCTCAACAAGCCTTAATGCAATTCGAGCAATTCCCCTTTGAAAGTGCCTTCCTCGATCCATCTCCCAGGACTGTTTGCCTTTTTTCATTTTCTTTCCACGAAATCACCCATTTTCACCAGCTCTGGAAAATGTTATGCGGGATAAGCAAGACATATATGCGCCCCGGCGAGGCTAAGGCCTCTTGAACCCAACCCTCGAGATCATGCATTTTCCCTGTCCCCCCCTCCCCTAAAACGTTACTCTTCCCTCCGCCAACGGACGAGGATTTCTTTTTATCAGATTTGCTCATATGACAAACCTTTTTGACCTCCAAGCAAAACCCCCCCCTTGCGCTCCTCTTTTTCTCTTTTTCATTCGGTCTTGCCCTCCCCCCCTGAGTCTCCTCCTAGTTTCTGCTGCCGGCAATGCTCTGGGAAACTCTGTAGAAGTTTTTTCCAAGAGGAGAAAGACCCTCTTCAGTGATTTCCTTGCCGTGCTTTTTCTTGGAAAGACCTCCTTTTAGGATGGCCCCCCTGACTGGAGATCCTTCTTAGTTGGGGAGTTTAAGGGCCTAGTAAAGGTTTTTCACGTTACCTCCCCCCCCCCCCTCAAGGTTTTTCCACTTCGATTAAAGTTTTCTTTTTCTATGAAACAATTCATCCTCCCTTCAAACTTCCATGGTCTGAAAGAGAAAGCGAAACTTTACCGCCTAGCCTTTTGTCGTTTTCCGCTCCTTTTTCCCCGGCTCGAATCATAGATAATTAAACAACTCCTTTTTTCTCTTGTTTAACCCTCCTCATGCGTGAGACAACGCCAATCCGTCCACAGAGCCTTTTTTCCCTCTGGGATCGCGAGCTTTTCTCAAAAGGAAAATTTTCTCAGGGTCTCCTTCCTCCCCTTGAAAGTTTCTGCTGTTCCTCGGCACCACCAGACCTCCTTTACGATTATAAGTCCTCCCCCCCATTTTCGCCGTCAGAGTTTCTCCCTGATCCTCCTCGTCTCCCTGGTCACCTTCCTCCCTCTGGAATGCTCTTCTTTCTAGACACCCCTGATCCGGGGAGCCTGTAAGAACCGGTCAAAGCCCCCCCCCCTTCTGTTGTCTTTTTTGTTCGAGACCTTTGGCCCTTCTAAACCAAAACGATTCCTTTTACTTTGTCTCATAATTTTTCCAGCAATTTGTAATGCCTTCCTGGTTCCCTCCTTTCTCCCCCCTCTCTGACTCATGCGGTCTTCAGACCAACACTCCATTACTCATCCAATAAAGTACGAGCTTAACTGGACCTCCCTCTCTGCTTTCCGGATCCATTGGTTCCTTGTTCCTTAAATGACTCGCCTTGGGGGTAAGGCTTTCACCATTAGAATCTTTCCAAGAGCGGAAGCTCTGTTTTGCCCACCTTTCTCCCCGTAAAACTTTTCGATTACGTTCCCCTTGTTTCCTCCAGAAAGTTCCCCCTCTTTCTGTGAATTCACCATCTGTGAGAGGCTCTTTTGAGGAAAAATAATGGGCGGTTCTGGCCTCTTCAGAGAAATGTTTTTCCCCCCCCTACAGGAACCCTCTTCACAATAGAGCCATCGAGTCGCGAATATTTATAAAATGATGTAGTATTTTCTTTTTCTCCTAAGACTTGATTTCTTAATTTTACCTCTTCCCGAAAAATTACCTCCTTGTCAATTTCCCTCCCCTTAATGATTTGGCCAAAATATAGGGCCTTTCTCCCCTCTATTCGCCGAGCCCTTTTGATAAATGACTACTTTCTTCTCCCCTCACTGGTCCCCCCTCTCCCCCCCAAGATTTCTTTTCAATTCGCCTTAGGTTTAAGGATTCCCCCATTGGTCCCTTTCACCCCCCAACTCCTCTGGGTCCTTCTTCTGACGTGTTTTTCCGAGAATTCTAGAAATAATCGGGTTCCCGGAACCTTCATTCCATATGCAAAATGTCTGTTAGTCAAGCCTTTCGCCATGCGAGCATTTTCCTTCCGTCTCTTGTTTTTTCTAAATTGCAGGCAAACCTCGCTTCTCGTTTCCTGTGACTTTTTCTAGCTGGCCATCCAACTATTCCCCATAGAATCTCTCTCCCCGGGCAAGGTTTGTGAACCCACCTCTCTCTGCGCCTCAAACAATTCTTTTCTTTCCCTCTCATCCTTTTTTTCCCATGGTCTTTCCACCCAGTATCCTCGGTTAATGATGGATGTCAATTGTAGATACTGCCCCCCAATCCCTTTTCTTTTTAAAATTTTTTTTTTTAAAATTCAGCCTTACCTCGTCATCCAAACTCACGTTTGAGCAATCCCATCCTCCTCGCTCTCTCCGAGATACTCTCTTGTTCCCAGCTGTTGCAATCAACCATCTAAAGAGGTGCATAAACATGCCCCCTTTTTAAACTCCTTTAGACGCTTCCCATTCCCTCCAAACCTTTGGGCCCCCCCTGCAATTTCCTTTTAACCCGTCCAAAACAAGAGAAATAGCCCCCCCCTAATCCTGTCTTTATTAGGGCTTTCTTTTTCCATTCGTTTATTTAACTCCCTTTCGTGTAACCACCTTCCATATATTTCTTCTCGAAATTAAGATAAGAGAAATGCTGAATAAGCCCCCCAAAATAGTGCCCCATACTCCTCCTCCCCTTGATTGATCTTCTCTGTTGCCGGATAGTCACTTTCATGAAAAACGCCTCCACTCCTTTTTTTTCAATCCCCCCCCCCCTCAACTACTTCCACATCTTGATGGTCGCTATCAAGCTATTCCACCACATAAGCCTTAGTTGTGAAGGGTCTGTCCCACCCGTACCCCCGTCCCTCCCCTTTTATCCCCCGAAGTAGCCGAGATTCAAGTTTTGCCCGTTAAGAATGTTTTCCTGCCCTTCCCCCACTTTTCCCTGATTCCTCTAGGATTAATCTCCCAACAAGTGATCAAGGCATTCTGGTCCTCTTCTCCTTATATTTTTGACTTCCTCACACCCCGTTATAACTCGAGAGGCCCCTCGCATGCAAAGCTTTCTCCCCTCAGGGATCTGTATTTTTTTGTCTCCCGGATTTTCATCTCATTCTCCATCCTCGAGAGTGGATTTCAAGGATGCTTTTCCACCCCCCTAGATCCTTTCCAATGGTTCCTGTTTTTTTAATCTCTCCCCCTCCCCCCCTTCTGTGTTGAGAGATGTAAGCGGGGAATTTTCCAGTTTGTTTTCTTCTGGAACCCCTCCATTTCTAAGACTTCTAGCAGGGTTCGGGCGCATTACATTGCTTCCCCCCACTTCCCGGCTCATCTCCAGTTGCAGCTCCGAGACCTCTTCTAAGTACTTTCCGCTGATTAGCTTCCTAAAGCCCTTCAGAGCTCGTCCCTCCCGGACAAGGTTGAGCAACGGTGTTTTCCCCTGAATAATCCGCAGACATTGATTACCCTTTTTTTTTTTGACAGGCTTTCCTTTTCCCCCCCCCAATTTTTACTCTTTCTACCCGAGGTTTATGAGGATTCCAGGAACCAAGTTCCTTTTTTTAAGAAATGACACCCTCTTTGTGCCCCATTCTTAGAGCCTCCCTGTGTCCAGTTCTTTTTTGGGAGGTTTCCCCTCTTCACCTGTGGTTTAATGCTTATATAGACAGCGTCCTACCCCAAGGAAGTCCGACAGCCGTTGGGGCCTTCTCAAATTTTGGCTTTTAAATGGCACTCGTCGTAGAATGTAAATCGTATCTGTTCCTGAGCGAGATCCTTCCTTCTACGGCCTTTTTACCCTCGGACCCCAAAATGGAGGACCCCCATTTACTCCCAAATCCCCCCGATCTCCTTCGCGGCGAGGTGGATTCTTCTCATTTTTGGCGATGGAGAACTTCCCTATTTTACCGATTGTGGGAGTCTGTCCCCTCTTCACGACCAATTCAGTTAACTCCGGGGACGGCCCTTTTTACGGAACTCTACATCACTCCCCCCCTTCATATTGTTCCTCTTCTGCGACCCGCTGCCTGTAAATTAGCTTATTCTGCCCGGAGTTTTTCCCTTTTTCTCTTTTTGACTTTGTTACTTTTTAACAATGGCGCCCCGGAGCTTTCCCGTATCCTTTTAATCTGTCTCAGAATCATTGGGAGAATGAGAAGACTTTTGGTGCCTTGAAACCAATTCCTCTCCAATGTCAATACGGGGCTTTGTGCTTATTTGAAGAGATGTGCCTGTTTTTCCCCGCCCAACTTGCCATTTTGAGAGCGATTTCGAGTAAGCAGGCAGAGTTTGAGGCATTACCCCAGTGCTCCTCCGAAGTCTTGTTATTGAACTTTTATAAACCCCAAAAGATCCCTGTAAATTTGGATCGCAAGATTTTCCTTTTTGCCCCCAGAATGTGCCGTAGTGGATCTAATTGAAAAACCCTTCCTCCCGGACCAGCCCTCTCAACTATAATTTCCCATCACGGGATGTAATTACATACTCTCCCCTACTTCAAATCCTGGTGGCCAATATGAAAAAATCAGGAGTACTCAATAGTTGCGCAGCTGAATGTGTCTCCAAGTTTTGTCAATTGTCAGGAAGGCCCCCGGTGAACTTGAGTGATCCACTTCCTTAGGCATTAGAGCGACTCTAGGGATGCCTACCTGGGCCCCAATCTTGTTATTTTCAACTTTACCTGAGGCAAGAATTTTCTATTCTTTCTTTTGCATTTTCTGAGAAACTCATTTGAGAGAAGCTTCGACCCAGGTTTTCTCTTTCACGCCCCCCTCTGCGATTTTTTTCGCTCCTTGCGTTTTTGGAAAACTTTTCTTATACTCCTCCTGAGCCTCCTTGACGCAACCCTCGAAGCTCAACGGACCCCCTTTGACTTAACGGAAAACGATGCATGCGGGCCCCATCCTCACTCGAGCACTTATATTTTTTCCGTTCCTCCCCCACAAGTCCTTTGAGATTCCCCCCCCCATGATATTAACTACTTCGGCTTTGAGTTTCGCCTTTCCCTTCTGAAGTCAGCCAAAAAATTTTGCCCTGAATGGACTTACCCTATCAGTCCTTGATCCATCTGAAACCGCCTATTTTGGGCGTCAATTTAGTTCTTAAGTGATGCAGTCCGTGTCCTGTATGGTCTGACTCAAGACACTGCTTCGATACGGGTGACTACGTCACAGTTTTTCCCCAATTTTTTAGACAGCGGCCTGTCCCTTTATGAAATGAAATCACGTAATCCTTCTCGTTTTTTTTTATAATCCAAGCCCTTTCGCTCCCAACATGAACAGCAGTGACAGGGCATAATCCGGGGACCCTTTCTCGGTCAGCCGAGCCTAGGATCGGGCTTCAGATACCCTCCTTTCGGAAGCCCCCTAATCGACCGGGCACATCTAGGAGCGAGACTCTCCCGGGATCCCTTCGATCCCCCTCCCCTAGAGTCACCCTAGAGTGGTTCTTTAAAGTAAGCTGAAAAAGGATTTTTTTCTGTTTTCTAAATTTCCTTAATTTCTTCCCTTCTAAGACTTTATTCTCTTGAAAGCTAGAAATTTCTCGCCACCCTATTCTTTTTAGGATTTCTCCGCCTGCTTTTTCTTGTATAGTTTACCAAGCCATTTCCGTGAGGTTTCCCCCTTTCAGAACAAACCCCGGTTATCTACTAGATTATGAGAGTACCCTTTCTCCACAATCATTAGCCGACGAAGACACTCGGCTGCGGCATTTAGACTTAAGAAAGTTCTCTAATCTCCCCATCTCTCAATTGGGGCTAAAAGCAAACCTACAGCACTCCCAACTGTCCCCGGTGTTGGCTTCACGGTACTTTACCGTTTTTTACCCAACCAAACATACAAAGCCACGTATTCTCCTGCGCCCGTCTCCTCTTGACACAACGCCGGCGGGGTGCGGGTCTGCCTTAAGACCTCCGGAGCATACCTTTTTCCAATAGCTGTTCCAATTTTATCAGGAAGAAGCAAGAGTTCTTTCTATACTTTCCAAACCTAAAGCTGGTTCCAGCATCATATGTGCTCCCCCCTCACATTTTTTTTGACTCACCCTCTTCCGGCAGGCCCTCCATTGGTCGAGATCAAAAATATTTCCCCAAATATTTCCCTTGGGTCTTTCCTTTTCCCAGGAATCTTTATTTGGAATATGTATTTCCAGCTGACCCCTTTTAACACTAATTCCGTTGGAAGACATATTTAAGTTTCTGTCTTTTAAACCTGTTGACTTTCCCCAGATTCAGGCTGCAGTATTGATCAAGGGGTGGGAAGGGCCAACTTCTAGTCGTTTTAGACTATATTATGATCCATTCCCAAATTCCTAGCCCTGGATGTTTCTCAGTTTAACTCATCACCCCCCCCCCTGCCTCCCAAATTAGATCCTTTACGGTCTATTTAGTTGACAATTTCAAATTGACTCCCTTTACATGCCCTTCTTCTTGATTTTCTTTTACCTGTGTCCTTTGGAGAGGCTTGAGTTTCTCTGGACCTCTAGCTCAGTCTAGGGGCCTAACCTCCCCGCACGATCCTCCCCAGGCCCTGAATCTTTCAGACCTCGATCCCTTGATGTGGGTCTCTTGTCCACATTCTCTCCGATTTTCTGACAGGTTTTTTATGGATTCCAAAAGGCTGACATCAGCCTAATCAACCTTCTCCATGGACCCTGCCATCAATGCGAGTTTGGGCGAAATTTTTCTCCCAACGAAATCTCTTCGGCGGGGAATTGATGGGAACTGGCGACTGCCCCCTCTGCCGCAAAGCCCGAACCTTTATATATGGATTGGATGCTTCACCGTCATTTGCTCCTAACTGTTTAAGATCGCCGCCTCAACTCCAGAGTAGACTAATGTTTTTTTCCTACCCCTGGCGTTTACTTCCCCAAGAAATTCTTCTGTAATTCACGAGAGTGTCCCCCTTCAGCCTTTCTTCCCCAGGACTTTTCCCCGGGTTTCTCCCCCCTCGCTCTCTTAGGCCCCCCTTTACCTTCGCCCCATTCATGCCTTCTCAGATCAGTTCTTCTCTATCTCTTCCTTCGACTTCTCACCTTCTTTTTCTCGAGGTACGGTGTTTTTCCTTTTTCGAATTTTTATTCAATACACCCTCCCCCTTTGACCAGTTTTTTTGTCCCAACCCAAGGAAATACCTTTTTTCTCCTTCAAAGTTGCCTTCAGAGACCAGGACTTCTACTGTCTCTCTTTTTCACGACATTCCTTCAATGAGAACAACTGTGGTCCCGTCCTGTTTTCCTCCCCCCTTCTGTGGATGTTTTCCTTTCCAAGGGGCTTCCCGCTACTCCATGATGACTTCTTTTCGAGAACTAATATTTCTCTATTTTTCCTCTTTTTCTGTCGACGCTTCTACGCTTTTCTCCCCCCTCGTCTTCAGCGCCTCCTTTGAAACTCCTTGGGGACATACCACCCTCCTATTCAAGACGGGCTTCTTCACGTTTTTTCTGCATCCACAGGTTCTTTTCCCCTCCCTACCCTTCCTTTTCTCATTTCTCTCACCCCTCTAATCGAATCTTCCCCTTTAGGAGCCCCCTTTGGGCTGCCTCTTTAAGTTTATTGAACTTCTTCTGAAAGGAAACTCACGGACCGGACGCGCATTAAGGTCCTTTATGCATCCTGCCTGCGTGCTATGCTCATGTTCAAAATGCCCCCCTAGTCCTGAGAGTACGGATTTTCTAATCCGAATCTCTTTCCCCCCCCTTCCCACCCCTTTTTCCCCCCCCATGTCCGGTCTCCGGCTTCGCCCCCCTGTCCCCCTCTTACCCCGGAAAGCTTTTTTGCTTTGAATTTCCCACCTCCCGTTTGAGAGGAACTTTTTACCGTTCTGCTGGCTTCAACGTACCCCGATCCCCCTCGGCAGCGACCTTCCCCTAGCCGTTTGCGGGCTTTGATTCGTGCACCACTTCACCTCTTTTGACCCCCTCTTCCACACTTCCCGCAGTCCAGTGATGGGGTTAAATATCTCGCTCTCCTGTGCTTGCGGAAGTCTCATATCCCTCTCTTTAATAGCCTTGCTTCTCCGGGGAAGGAGCTTTCTCCCCCCATTAATGTCGTTCGTTCTTTACCCTTTTGAAACCGTTTTTTCTCCGTACCGATGTCCCCCTTTTTTTTCCTGGTTTTTTTTCACGGCTGCGATCTTGTCCCAGAAAAAGCCCTGACTCTCCACCCCTCATTCATCCGCATCTTGTACTTGCCCGCTATCCCTCCCAGATCATCCCTGGATCTGTTTGCCTGCGGTTTCGACGAACTTTGCAATTCCCTTGACCTGGGGCTCCAGACCTAAATATTTCCTTTCCTCCCTCCGGAGAGGTCCCCCCTTGAAAAGCCGGAAACACGACTTCCCCAATCTCTGCTTTTCCTGGTTAAGAAAGCCTTAAATTGCTCTGAAAAAGGCGATGATGGGACTTGGAGTCATTAATTTCCCCTGCCGGTTCCAGACATCCCACAAAGACCGCTTTCGAGCCTCTTTTTTGATCTGATGACCCCCCCCGTTTCGCGCCATCGCGTCGTCCCCATTGATTGGGCTGCTTCAGTTCCCCCCCCATGATGCTGGGAACATCTGTCATTTTTGCGCCCCTCAACTTGAAGATTCTTAAAACCCGAAGCGTCTCCTGTTCGTTTCCCAGACCAAACCTCCCTTAGGATGTGGCAATAGACTCTGGCGCACCATACTTAGGGTAGCCCGTCCGCCCCCTCAGGTGGTTCATCCTTGTGTGCGGGGTCTCCCCACTTCAATCCTATGAAAGGCAGGCCCCTCTGCGACCCATCGCACGCGATCGTTTTGAGTGTTCTGCCGTGTCAAGTTTCCTAATCGATCCTCTTTCCCGATAATTTTATCTTTTACACTAATGCTCCAAGCGATTCCCCCCCATTGGTACGTTTCCGAGCAGACTTGATGCTGTTCAAATTCAATTCGTTCTCCGGAATCCCCGCACTTTGACTTTCCTCTGAAACCCCGAAGTGGCCCATGCTCGAGAAACAGATTCCATTCTTTATCCTTTTCTTCTGAGTAGATTTCCTGAAAAGTTTTTTTTTCCCAAGCGTTCTTTCCTACATTCTCATAGACCCCAATCAGGAATCAGTGCCTGACAAACTGTAAATTTTTCCTACGGATGCTCCTTGCGAACTTGTTTCTACCCCACCCCAAAAAGATTCCCCAGTCAACCATTCACTTGGCCCTCCCAAATACAATTAAATCGCACCTGAATTGTTCAGTCGGAGATCTTCTCCTCGTTTTCATTTTAAACGCCATACTTTTGCCCCATCACCGCTAACGTCCCAGCCCTTTTTTAAGCCCGGCTTGATACATTGCTTTCCCATCCTTCCATTCAGACCCCCCCCTGTGTTCCTTAATAGAGATCATCTGACGACGAGGCCCTTATTGCGGAATAGCACCAGACCCTTGGCCACGTAAAAAGTCTTCTTAAAATTTGGTGGCTCTCCAGTTAAGCTTAATGCGCAATCCCAGACCTAGTCCGTCTGGCTTCATGGAGTCTGCGCGGCCAGCGGATTCACAGGCTCTGTCCCCCCCAAACTTCATGACCCTGGATTTTCTAACCCCGGTATGTCGCCATCCCCGATTCTTTCGCACCTTCCTGTGGGGCATCAGTTTCCTAAAAATTTCCCCAAACCGCCTCCTAGCGTCACTCTTCTTACTGCGGAATGAATCGCCGAGGCTGTGATCCCATGCTAGACCCTTCACTGTCCCCCACACTTTCCTAGGCCCCTGCCCGTGTTTTCTTTAAGTGTAAAAACTCGATTGGTCCATTCTGAAATAGGTCCTTATGTAAATGCTGGAGATAGTCTAGAACTGGGGTCTTCAACCTCATTCACTCATGTATGGCCGGGGGCAACCGAATACCTGCGCTCTATTGTTTTTTATCCCTTTGCATTCAAAACTTTTTATTGCGGAGTCTTTTATAGAGGCTCATCTGTTCCGAGCACCAGAATGTTTCTCGTGAAAAATTACTCCCTCGCGCCATTCCTCCACTGCCCGTCTTCTGTTATCCCCTATTTTTCCCAATTCCCCCCCGGGACTCTGACCCAAAAGAATCTTTTTGGTTCGGACATGGTTTGTACCAATTCAGACGGGACTCTTCCCCCCTTAAGTCGAGCTCTCTGCTGTTTTGCGCCCATAAATTTTGCGTGAATAGAGGGTTCTTGGAAATCGAGGGCAATTTAGGTGAGTCGTCATGGTACATCCACCCTTGAAGTGCATTTTTATAATGATCCCCTCAGCCAGATCGGGGCCTACCCATTGCGGATTCCGCAATTTTTTCATCCTGGGTCCCCCCTTTTCAATATATCTCTCGATATCACATTGCCCGCTTTCACTTACGCCATCCGCCCAACCTGTTTGAAAAAACTTGGCTTCGGCTTCGCAGCATGCATCCCTGTAGACCCATCCTGTACAGATGCTGGTTTAGATCTCAAGTTTCCCCTGCTGGTCTCACAAAAGCTTCTTTCAGCCCCATAGTACCCCCTTCGGGAAAATCTTTTACCTTTCAAGAATCTCAAACATGGCTCCGACCATTCTTGAGATTTCCAAATACCTTTAGGTCTCTCGAGTTTTCCTCAGTCAGACATTTCTCCCTTAGACGCGAGAATATGCTAAGTCTTCCTCCCGCCTGGCATTTTGCTCAGTGCTTTCGCACTTTTTGAGTCCAATGGATTCCGAGAGCTGGCCCTGGGGCCAGATTCATTCTCTAGTTTTCAACTTTTGTTGTTGAGATTTTTCTTCCAAGCTTGATCAAAACCCTTCGCCTTGCTCCATCCTGATTCCCTCTCCCGGAGGGCCCCTTCCTCTTTAGCAGAGGGCGTTCTTCTTTGAGTATTCTGAAGCAACCCTCTAGTTCTTCTTTAGATTCCTTTGGTCGTCCCGATCTCTTTGATAACTTTTCCCCCGCAGGTTGAAAGGAAAGGTCCCCCCCTCTTGTTCTCGTTGCCCCCTTTCATGCCTAGATGATTTCGATGCTCCTCTCCAGATAATTGAAAGGGCTTCTTCGAGGTCCTTCTTACTTATTTTCTCCTACCTTTTCTTCGCTCTCTTTTTTATCCCATTTTTCTGTAAGTACCTCTCCATTAGAGAGATCAGGTGGTTTCCTTGCGGTCCTCCCCCCCTCCCATTCCCTCCTAAGGGTTTTTTTGCTTTTTTGTCTCTACCGAAACTCTTCCCCCTTTTTTGAGGATTGAAAAAGAATGCCCCTCCCCCCCTAACCTTTCCTCTGTTTTCTCTTGCAGCGACTTTTTGATTTCGCCCCCCCATTGAAGTCAATTCTTTCTCTTCCTTCGAAAAGAGATTTTCCTCCTGTCCTTTTTCCCCCTTTGTCCCCCCTGGAGTTCATAATCTCATGTTTTCCTATGGTAAGAATAGAAACCTTCTTCCGGCGTTTTCCTTCGCTCGTGTGACCCCTTGTATAAAACTTTGACCAGGCGTTATCCTCTCTTAGGAAGCTTCTAGAAAGTATACAGTTAAGACAAATGACGCCTCTTTTATTCCCCCTTTTAAAAACTCAATCTAGGCCATGCT
>Ga0179591_1296301_pt1 | contig 20552 bp, 25 predicted proteins | sample CZOMad2_1_08_16f_FD_182891 | JGI IMG/M metagenome (GOLD analysis project Ga0179591, IMG submission 182891) | Vadose zone soil fungal communities from Angelo Coast Range Reserve, California, USA - CZOMad2_1_08_16fungal (PacBio error correction) | ecosystem: Environmental > Terrestrial > Soil >... | reverse complement strand
ACCCCCAATAGTCCAACCCATTTTTGCATCACCATTTGTGTGAGATTTTGAATTAGGGCTTTTTTCCTTCAACGGGCACATTAGCTCCGTTGTCTGACTCAGAGGGACTATTTCGGCCACTCTTTTTACCTTTGGGATTCCTCCCTTCTTTTCTTGGATCGTTCTTCGCTACCTATCTGTATTATGCAAACTTGTGGACGGAAACCTTCCAACCTTCGTTATCTCTTCTTTTATCCTAGACACGGGTACCCTTGTTTTTATCTCAGCTCCCCGAGCTTTTAGGCTAAAGCTTGATCTATCGTACTTGATGCTTTGTGTTTCAGGACCCTCTGATCCTTTTCAGGAAGGCGTCCTTAAATGAAGGTTCCTTTTCATCTGATGATTATGAATGCTGTCCGGGCCTGATGAGGGCAAAGCTCTGATACAACCATTTTTTTAGGACAAAAATCGTTCAGGAAACCCAAACCTCCCCGAAATAATTGGAGAGAATTTCCCATTCCCCTAAAAAACGTCCCCATCAAAACCCGCTAATGCTTCTTTTTATACATTCCAGTTTCTTTCTATTCTTGGAGGGTTTTTGGTTTGTTTCTGTGGGGTTTCTTGGGGTGGGTTGGTGGTTGTGGGGGGGGGATGATCGTCGCTTGCGCCCACCCCCCTCAGGACCCCTTTTACCAACTCCCCAACATCCTTTTTTAATACCTCCAGTGCTACGTCTTCCTTGTGGCCGCTCAAGTTTTTTTGAGTTGCTTTTCGGGAATATGATCGGCTCCCCAGGTCGATCCACTGTTTCTTTTTTTTTGTCCATGCACTCCCATGTCTCGTTTTATCCCCACATAAGTTGTTGGTATCCCCCCCAGTGTAATCGGAACGTGGGTCCTGGGCTGTTATCACTTTTTCCGATTTCGCGTTTCATTGATGTGTCTCATGGAACCCCCCTATCGGCGAACCTTTTTGTTACTTTGGCTTGGCCCCTTCCTGCCAAGCTGAATTGCATTCTTTAAACTAGGATGAAGGTGGAAGAGCCTCTTTATCCCTCGTTGTTTTTGGAGTCATTCCCTCACCATCCTGTTCACCCTTTTGATGGCCCTGGAGTCTTCAGTTTGCTGTAGTCCCACAGTAATCCAACTTTTTTCTCCCCCCGGCTTTTTTTTTTCCGGATGGCACCAATATTTTTTATGATTGACCCTTCGGCTGGCCATTGACATTACGGCTCCGAAAAACCGTTTCTTTCTTTCCTCACGCTTCCCCCCCCCCTTGCAAGATGGTTCCTTTTTTTCAATTTACACTTGTGATCTACTTTGAGCCGTCTTAATATTCCCCCAGAATAAGCCCCCCCCCCTCTTCAAGATGCTTCCTTCCCCTTGTTATGTTTGGAATTGTGTCCCCCCGATTCCTGAGTACACATCCCGATTAGAGTGTTGCTTTGTCTCATCAGCAAGCGACATCTCCGCGCACTCTCCCCCAAAACTTAAGTTAGACCACGCGCTTTCTGCCTTTTTTTCAGTTTTCACATCGCTCTGATTTTCTTTTTGTTACGGAAATGCTTAGCCTTTGGCTTTTAATTGTGCCGCTCATTCTCACCTGCTCCACCCTTCCTAAGTTCCTGCCCCTAAGACATGACCTTTCTAACTCCACTCACCCGTCTTCTCACATCCTTTTCCCCCCCCCGAGTACTCTAGCTGCGGTACCCCCAGTTATGAATACTTTTCGTATGGTCCTCACTCCAGGTACAAAAAGCAGATGACCAACTTTTCCGTCTTCTAACCCTGCATAACCCTGACCTTTCCTCACGCCTTTTTTTTAATGATACGCTTCCCTTGCAAGAAAGTCCCTCCCTTTACCAAGGACCTTTCTTTTCCCCCCATAAGAATCTTCCAACGCCTAATTACCGTTTTTCCCGAAACCTTTAAACTCCAAAGTTTTCCCTGCCACAATTTTTTAACCCCCCCTTTGCAGTCCTCTTAATTCGTTTTTTTTCCTTGAGACTTACGCACCCAATTTTTCTAGTCCCCCTCCGCCTTACACCAAACAGGGTCTTCAAATTTTTTTCCCGTCCCCATACCCTTAACTTTAGTTCTTTTTTTGCTGGTTTTTACACATCTTATACCTTGTTTTCAGAACTAAACTTGGCGACGGCCACCTGTCCAGATTTTCTGGTTGACCCTTTCAGTTTTCACTTTTTTAATTTATTTGTTTCCCCCAAGCAATTTAATTTACTTCTCATCGTTTCAGGCTGATTTTCTGGTTGTGCCCTTTCCTGGATTGATTCAAGCTTTTTTCTACCTGACTTTAACTCGTCCATGTCTCCCTTTTAGGTCCTGACTGAATTAACGTTCGACCCCCTGCAGATTCATTGCTAGGGGAAAGTTTCTGTTGTTTTATCCTACTTGATACAGTATTCAGTTCCTTGGTACGGAATATTTTTTCCCGTGACCATAGACATTTTGGTCTTATTTTAGCATAGGTGTCTGCCCATTAAGGTCTATTCCTTTGGCTTTTTGATAATAGAAAGCACCACTTTTTGCCACCAACCCATGCCCACACCCCCCCTACCAAGTCTGATTGCTTTGATTTTCATAGATTATTTTTCCATTTTCTGAGTCTAAACCTTTTTGTGCCTCTCATTTCCCCTTTAGCCTGGGGCTTAACCCCTATAAAGGGCGTCGAATACCCCCCCGAAATTCGTGCACCCGCTCTCTATGAGGTGAATTCTCCTCCCAATTTTTGTTTTGCCGGACGTTTACCGAGAGTCTCGGTACGGAGATAGGTTCTTCTGCTTAATCCGAAAAGATTTTATAGTCCTTACACTTCAGTTTTCTGGGAGTGCTCGTATGGTGGTTTTTCCCCCCCTGTCCCTGCGTCTTTGATACTCTGCCCCCCCCAGTAAAGCTTACCCGAAGAACGAAGCCCACAAGAACCTGACTTTCTCTCAATTCCTCTTCTTGCGGTCTCCCTTTCTTAGTTGACCCGATGACTGCTAACTTATCGATTTTCTTCGATGGACGAAAACGATAAGTACTGGGGCGAGGAAATTGGCTTTTTTCCCAAACATTTCCAGCCTATTTGGTATATGAGCGATATTGGTTTGCTTGAATGAACCATGTTACCACCTGTTTCTTCCGTTCCACCTTCCTCTCTCTTTTTCCCAAGTGGCTAGTAGTCCGGGTACGGTCATAGGTTCCGATGAAAATGAATTTTTTCCGCCCTCGCCTATCCCCTTCCCTTTGTTGTTTTTTTAGAGCTCGATCAGAAAATCTGATGCATTAGCGTGATCCCTCCCCCTTGACGCCTTCTGACAACCTTCACCCTCTTGTCTTCCACCGCGGGAAAACACCTTAGCGACACCCTTTTCTGCTCTTCCCCTCCCGAAAAGAAGGACAACTATCTCGTCATTCCTAAGTCGGTTTTAAAGCTTGTTTTAAAAACCTGCCAGACCGCCCTTCTGACCACCCCCCTGTTTAAACTGTCCTCTTAATCAAGAGGTAATCTCTTTTTTTTTCACCTCTATCAAAGCTGGCCTAATGCGATGGACTACAAGTCCGCCTACTAATCCCCTTTCATATCTACTTTTGGTCGGATTTTTTCGTAAGTAGTCTCTGTGTCCATCAATTTAAGTTCAAAATTCCCACCCCGTAAAGACTTCCCCCAGAAGCAAATTTCTCCCCCCACAAGGACTTCATTTCTTGTTTTTCCAAGGCTTCGGTGAATTCCCCCCTCGTACAAAACCCCCCCCGATTTTCCCTAGTGCTTCCATGACTCACCTGAAACGAAACCACCCCCCACATGTGCCCATTTCTCCCGCTATGATGCACGCTTCCGATGTGATGCCCCCCTCCTTTCTTGCGTTATCTAAGAAGGGACCGTTGACCCCTTTGTTTCCTTTTTTCGCCCCCCCTTTTGGCGCGCAGGAAATTGCGGCCCCCATTATTCCTCCAAACTTTTTTCTCGGTTCGTTGTTTGGTTTGGCGGTTTTTGTGTTCCTTCCCAGCATTTAATTCATGCTCAAAACGCCCCCCTACTAGACCCGGTCAAACCTCTTTTTTCAACTCAACAGGACAAATTTTCTCTTGACAACAACCCCCCTACCGAGGGTCCCGTCGAATTTCCCCGTTTGCTACTGTACAATGACTCTCCCAGCAGGATTGACACAACTCACCCGAAAGAGACTCGTCCCGGGTTTAGCATCGCCTCTCGCGTTAAAGTGAACGCAAAAATTCCTGAATTTGGCTTGGAGCCTCCCCTTTTTTCACCACGGAGTTTTTCTGAATGAAAGGCCTGAGAACCCCTATCAGAAACTTGCAGTAGACCACTCTGTTATCACCGCCCCTCTGAGAGTCGAACACAGTCCCTCCCTTCACCGCGGTAATGCCCAGGGGACCCCACCCAAAACCCGTTTTCTCATCCTCTGGACCACCTTCTCCCCCCCCTTTTAATGATCTGGCCGTGAGAATTGCACTGTTCGTTTTGTTCCAGGGGCCCCCTTAACTAACTTGGAAGTCTAGGGACAGATTTCGGTCATGCAGCCCCAAATTTTGGGGACATTCTGTCCTTTCAGTGACGGAACTAGGACATACATGGGGCGTGTTACCTATAAATTGGGTTCAGTGTTCCCGGTCGCCCATCCAATCAGTTCAGTTGATTTTCGCGTTTGTCCTCTTTTTCTTCAGATTTTTAACTGATTTTACCAAGTTTGCTGTTTAATCGTCTTTTCCCTTGATACCTATTCTAATGAAACTGTTGTCCCCTAAAACTAAACCTTTCGCGAACCCAGCTCTTCTTCAGTGTTATCTTTTATCACGCTTTTTTAAAATATTGGTTTTCTTTTTTACCCCGTAACCCTTTTTGAGGTAATACCTTTAGTTCCCCGTTCTAGGAAGAGTCCTTTGTTCGGCCCCATTCACCCTGTTCGATGTTTTACTTCAGTGGGCGCTTTTAATCCCCGGGCATTTCCAATGCCTGTGATTTCTCCCGAAGTTTTCTCGGTTGTATACTTTTACCGTTTTTTTTCTCCCCCAAAATGGCGGCTTCTTCCTAAAATCCCTTTTTGTCGACCGTGACTTGCCCCAACAAAGACTCCACTGAAGGTTGGGCACAACTAACACGGACAATTTGCTCATCCCCAAAAAGAGATTTGACTGTCTAAACTTTGGTCTTTTTTTTCTTATGCGCGGGTGATAGCCCCCTTTGGCTCTCAACCAAAGCGGCCCATCTCCCTAACATACGGCAGTCCTCGAAGATAGTGATTCCAAGGCATTGATCATAGTGAACGAAAAGCTTTTCCCGATGGTGTCTTCATCGTGAATCTACTTTTATGTCTCATTCCATTAGTCTCCCCCCAATTTGGTGGCATTTGCCTTTCTTAGAGTTAAAGACAAATGGAAACTTTCTCTCCCAAAATCCCTTCTTTTTCCACCTTTTTCAGGGATTCCCCCTTTCAAGTGTCCCTCCTTGTTCCCAAGACCGACTATTCGTCTCTAATTTAGTTTTAGGACCGGTCAAATCGCCTTCCGCCGTTTTTTTTTTCTGCTACGTACCGTGATGACCCAGAAATTCCCCCCGAGATTTAAAATGATTGATGTTGTTCTTAATATCTCTGTACCGGTGTTGTTTTTTCGCTCGCACCCCTCTCCCCTCCAATCATTTTTCCCTACTCGGATCCCAATTACTTTGCTTCCGTTTTGGCAGGCCCGAAAGAAAAATTTTTCGCCTTGCTATTTTCTTTTGGCACCTCCAATTCTTCCCCTCCCTCCCCTTGCTTTTGCCCTCCCCCGGCTTTTGACAAACTTGATTGTTCTTCACCAGTATCCCACTTTCTTTTGTGGTCTATACCTGTCTTCCAACCGAGTGAATATATTGTTCAGACATTACACCCCAAACAGTGGATCTCCCTTTTATTTTTCTACGCCTCCCCATTAATTTCCAAGGCGAAGAAATAGAAACTCTTCTAGTTAGGCAAATATAGTACCTGTTGATGATCCCCCCCTCCCTTTTCTTCACAAAATACTCTTGTCTTTTGCGTTGGACCTGTCCTGTCTATCTAACGACATTTTGCGTCAATCCGCGACTCCCTCTCACACCACAACCCATCCTTCCGCGACCGAAACCCTAGATTTGGTTTTGAGATTGTACCGGATTTTCCCTCCATCATGATCACGCTTTTTTACTTAAATGCTTTTTTCCTTATCCCCCCAGTGACTTCCTTTCAGATCTGCCAAAACTGACATCCGCAAATCTGCTGTCCTTTGACCCCTTACTTCGCATTACGTCCTTCTCCGCCAATTTTGCCTGCGCCCAAGCTCATCGTACGATTTCTGCCCCCTGTTCTTCTCCCTGTAAACACAGCTCCACTTTTTAGGCCCGCTCCCCCACACCCCCCCCCCCGGAACCAACCGATTGATCGCATTTTATACTACTGCACTCGATAAGAGTTTCCTTTTCTACCATTTTCATTCCCTCCCCCCCTTCCCGGAACTCCTCCCACCCCCATAACTTCCTGAAAGCCTTAACCCCCTGACCAATTACCGCAAATATTCCCACTCGGCCTCCCTATGCTGATTCGTTGCGCCTTGAAACAGAAAATGCCAAGTTCAAACGCTTATAATAAATAACACCCCCTTTTCTGCCCCCACTTTGTACCGAAATTTTTCTATTCTAACCTTAGTTCGGGGAATTGTTACGATGAAGGACTCCCCCCGGGCATCGATTCATTCTTACTTCTTCCTTATTTTCAATTTCGGTCAGCGAGTTTGGGATGTGTTGGGCTTTCAGTTTCATCTCCCCCGGTCATTTCTTTTGTCGTCCTATATGACCATGCTCTGAAGACTCGACGCTTTCTTGATCTTTTTAAGGCTTTCTTCCCCGCGTGGGCTCCGCCTCATGCGTCCTGGGAACGGATTACTTGCTTTTCCCACCCTGGTTCCTTCTCTGGCTCTTCTTTGCCCCCGGGATGAGGTTCTCTTGTTTTATCATTTCTTCTTGGTTTTTTTTTTTTTTTTTTTTGAAACCAGTCGGTTATTTTTTCCCCTAGAGGTTATTTTACCCCTTCGCCGTTTGGTCTTTTAGCCCTTTTTTTCAATTTGACTCCACGCGGTTTTTTTCCCGTGTTTGGTGGTCCGGATTTCTCCATTTAGAAAAACCAAAACTTCCCCACAAGACACCCCTTCTATATTTCTTTCTTGTCCCTCTTTTTTCTCGATTTCTTCGCGCACCGTGTTGCTCCCAGGAAATTGTTCGATCTTGAGTAACAGCATAATTGCCCTCTACATCCTTTCCATCCTTCTCTCCTATGATTCGATGCTCCCCTTTTTGTTTCTCTTTTACTTGAAGCGATAAGCGTGGGACACCCTTCATCGTTTTGTCGAGGTCCCTTTTCATCCCTCCCCCGTATCGTAAGTCGCTCCCTGACTCTTTTTTTTGATTTTTTTTGTTTGCTGTAACGGGGTTTCCCCCAATTGATAACGTGCTTTGTTTACCGCTCAGCTGAAAATTCTTACCGCTTCCTTTCCCAAACTAACCTTTTTCCCTTTTCCAGCTGAATGATTGGCTGCGTTCTTCCGATTCGTGGAAAAGCGTGGGTTCGGTCCTTTTCTATATATTCCTTCTGTCAAGGCATAGAATCCAATTGCCTTCCAGGGTGGAAGTCTTAACTTCGATAAGTTCGAATCTTAGTATTGTCTCGAGAGACTGCTAGCTCACAATGGGTTGCTAGTTCACGCGCATTTTTTTGGGGTTTCTGTTTTTTTGTTGAATTTTAAGTCGACAGCTCCTGGAAGACAGGAAGTAGAATCTCAGGCAATGGAAGGGGTTAAGTTCCCTCTTTCCTCTTTCCCCATTTTTTTTGAGATAAGCGATATCCCCTTTTAAGAGACATGGGCATCCATCTCTTGAATTGAGCCTTCCACCTCTTCAATTCTTGTCATCCCTGTCGACTGTCCACTCTAATCACATTGTGGTACCTAGACCCAGAAGAAAAGCATAATCCACGATCTCTCCTATTCGTCCCCCTTGGAGTAGACTTTGGCCCTCCAGGAAATACGGACTACTCCCGTAGTCAATCGATTGCCCCCTCCTAATTGAATGCTGCCCTTTAACCCCCCTCCCGGCATCTCGCATTTAAACTCCCCTTTAAGCCCAATACGAACACTTCAAGATAGAAATATTTTGTGTCTTTCGTCTTTTCTCTTTTGAGCCTTGTTCAATTTCTGCGTAAGGGTCATTGCCCCCCAGCCTCCTTTCCAACCAGGCTAATTTCCCCAGAAAAGACTTTCCGTTCGGTCCCGTCTCTATCGGGATAAAATCTTAAGAGTCCCCCCCCCCCCCTATCTTCAAAGATCTCTTCGTCCCTTCCATTTTAACTGCACCCCCCCCCATTTGCCCGAATCAGCTCTATCCTCTTCAAATCCTTTGATGCGCCATTTGACTTTGCATTAAATTTTTTTGAGACCTCCCCCAACCCCTTGGCCTCATATACAATCTTGTTCTCCCACTTTTTCCCTTTCTCTTCCTCCCCCCAATCTTTCCCTGGTCTTGTGCGTGGTCTGTGTCTTTTCTGTAAATCGCTGCCTCAAACATTCAGCCCCCCTCGACCTGGAAAACCCTTTTCTCGGGCACTTCACAAACCTCGCCCTCCCAAACTCGAGTTTTTCCCGGACCGATTCCCCCCCCGACCCTCCACATGAAGCTCGATTCCTTTTCTTTTTTTCAACACCCCCTAAGCCACTCCCTCGCCTAGCGAATTCCAATCATCTTCTACAAAGTTCATCTCCCACGACCACCTGAAAAAAGAAGGACTTTCCCCGGCTTCTTTCCTCCATTTGCATTGTTAAACGACGGACGCAGACTCAAACCTCGTCGCCGACTTTCAACCCCTCTCCCCCCTTCATGAGCTCTCCCCCACTTAAGCATAGGAGAACAACTCCCCCCCCCCCCCCCATTTCCAAAAAATCTTGGGCCGACCCTTTACGCTCCACGTTCATCCAAAGCGTACCATTTGGAAAGGCGTCCCCAACGGCACTCAACCCTAAGAAATTTTCAAGCTGTTTGGGTACACCCGCTTCAACAAATGGTGTCCTTTTGTATTTTGAATCGTCCTTTTTTTCATTTTTTAAAATTGTGCTCAGTTCCATTCCCCAAATACATGCATCTGGAGTTTTTTCTATTTCGGTCCTTTCCTTCTTTTACCTTCTGCTCCCTTTTTGTCCTTTCTTTCAGTGGGCATATATCTTATGCAACTTTGGCCATACCAGGAAATCTTATTCTAAACGTCGGTTGATATCGGTGTTAATTCGGTTTCGAATCGCTTTTTTTTCCCGTTTACGATTCCTAAACCGGCTAGGGGTTAGAACGTCCCCGAGCGACGGTTCCCGTGATATTTGTCTTTTCCATTTTTACCATTGATTTTCTTGTGGGATGACTTCTCTTTAATTTCCCCCCCCCCTAATTCCAGGTGAGGCCCGACTTATTGATTCTGAATCCATTTCTGTTTACTACTTCCCCTTTTTTGTTTATACACCCTTGCAGAAGAGTTCACCGCAGTGTCCTTTCCCCCCTTGAAAGATTGTGATCGATCCCCTGAAGAGGCACCCCCCCACGGCCGATTCCGATAAATTGTCTTTCTGATGCCTTGCTTGCGCTTTTCTTCAACCCCCTCCGGCCACATAAAACCCCCCCCCAGAAGTTCTTTGGCTTCCCTAAAGCTGCTCCCAAAACATCTCCCGGAGAGTGACCTCCCTCTTCGAGGTTAGTATTCTTCTGCCTTTCATGGTTTTTTCACTACACTTTGTGGTAGTGACGGGAAAATATTCGGCCCGCTGCAAGCCTTTGACCTCCCATTCTTTTGCCCCCTTTGTAGGACCTAAAGCACTTCTGTCAGTTGAAGGTAACCGCTTCTTATAATTGAGGGGTGTTTTATGTACCCGTAGTTTTTTTTTTTTTTTTTTTTCTTTGATTTTATTTTTATTTATATGATAGGTCTTTTTTTTTTTTTTTTTTTTTTTTTTTTTTTTTTTTTTTGTACGGTCTTGCCTTTTTTTAGTTAATTTTTTAATAACTTTTCAGGACTGTGAATCTCCCCCCAGATCCTTTCATCCCCTTTAACTAGTTCCGACTTCGCTTTTCCTCCGTTTGTGTTGTTGATCCGACTAATCTTCCCACCTTTAAAATATCCGCCCCTTTTTCCCGGATTGTTTGTAAGATGCCGTTTGATATCCCCCCCCCAAACAGTCCCCTTAGAAAGATTCATTCCTGATTTCGCACTCCCTCAAACGTTTTTATGGCTTTTAACTACCCGCGGAAAACTACCCTTAATTTCCTTACACTGTTACAAACCCCCTCTATTTGGACCTTGTTTTGCGTGACCTTCTATTGCCACCCCTTTCACTAACCCACTTTTTTCAGACTGTGAGGAATGCCTATCGGGCCATAAACTTCCTCTTAGATATATTTTCGTCCTATATGACAGCTTTAGCAAGAGTTAGGTACCCATAAGTCTGTTGTGTGTTGATCGGTTTCCTGATTTTGAAATCATTCGCTTTTCGATCAGCCCAACTACCCCCCCATTTTAGATTCTTCAAATTTTGTTTATTGAGAATGTTGAAGAGTTTTTAATTCGATCCTTTCTCAATTCTTTTCTCTTTCTTAGGTTCAAGAGGCTTCCGCATCGACCCTGACCGACATTCTCCAATACAATGTCTCCATTCCCTTTATCGCCCTTAAACTGACTTTCCATGTTTTTTCAATCAAGTACTAGATTCGGACATTAACCTGTATGCCCCTGTTAGGGATTCTTAATACACCCCCCCCGATCCCACAACTTTTTTATTCTCCACCTTATCCCCTGATTATAAAAGACTTAGACTCTTTTTTTGGCACCCATTTTCCCGCCCTCTCCCTTCCACGACTTCCCCCCCTGCACTGCTTCCCATTTCAATTATCAAACCTTTTAACAAAAATCCCCTTCAAAATAGTCCGAAACTTTATCTTCTTCTACTCATGCTTTCGGGTTCCGCACTTAACCCCCCACATTTTCTTACAAACCCCCCCTTCGAATTACCATCCTCCCTTCCCCCCCGGTAGATGCCCCTTTGGTCAAACTGAAACACTTTCCTTCTCTTCTGTGTTTGGCCTGGGACGATAACTGGGTATTAATTTGCCGATAATTGCGACGCTCTAGCACGAGGTTTGGATGGTTTGTGGGTTGCTTTTCAGTTCGAAGCAGGGGTAAGGGCCTTGCTTAAATGATTGTTCCACTGATCAGATTTTGAGATCGGAGAGAGCTTTTTTAAGTGTTAGGATTGTCAAGTTAAGGCCTGTGCGGGTCAGAGACAGGAACATTGTACTGGTTATGTGCGAAGCGTCTAGGTAGCATCTCTGGCAATTTGACATTCTCGTCTCTGGTCTCAGAGATCCACCAGCACTCTCCTCCAGACTCGCTGCTTACCATTGTTCACCTTTCTTACCCCGTCGTCGGTGGGACTACGAGGACGGGCAGGACCGCGACCAAGATGGACACCGTCGGCTGCTCCTACCGGACAGATTGGGCTTTACTCCCCTTTTTCGCCACAGAACCTTTCACCAACTCCCATTGAGATTATGAGTGTACTCCACTTACGATGGTCGGAGTTCCCTCTTTTCTCAGATCCTCCGATGGCTCCTGAGTGTCCTTTTTGTAACGCTTGTACTAGATTCTCGTCCCCATCGAAAGACCCCCCCAGATAAATCCCCACCAAACCCGCACTAACCGCAAATAGCAGGGTCTCTTGATATTTGCGTATAGATTCATTGGTTGTCCCCGCCCGATTTAGGAGTAGCCTTTTTTTGGTGTTGCATCATAAAATCCAGTCTTGAGGACCAAGAATATTTATTCTCCCATCTCCATTGCCATCCCTCCTTCGAGTCTGAAGATTCGCAAGTTTTCTTTCCTGATTTTGCCGTTCAATAGTGGTCATCTTCCGGTTGCTCGGTTTTTCTGTGAAGTTCAACCCGCCTCCCAATAGTTTGAATCTTTTATGGCCGGTTTTTTCCCTTGTAAAGTCTTTGGGTCAGAACCCTTACGATGTTCTCTCACCTTCCCCCAGATACCAAGATTAACGTTGCCGTGCCGCCCCCAGAACATGAGTTCTTACCAGGATTCTTTTCCTTTGTATTCTTTTTTTGTGCAAGTTTATATGATTTTAAGTTTTCCCACTCTTTAGATGGAGTGAACCATCGACCCCCATTTCAAGTACTTTGCGGATTCCCTGGGACCTGCTATTCTTCCCAAGACGTCTAATTCTTCTATATTTAGATCTGGCGGACTTAAGAGAAGTTCCCAATTTGATAAGTCCCCGCGTTGCGTGGCTCAGGCCTAGAAGGATCCGGCGCAAGGCTTTAGACTTTATGAATCTGAGGCAACGCCATTATACTTAACTCCAGTTTTTTTGTTGATATACGCTGATTATCTCGCCCGGCCTGTTCTATTTATTGAGCACCTTTAACTTCCTGATTTTTCACCCCCCTTGTAACACTTTTTTCCTCATCCAAAAATGGTTACTGTCTTTCTTTCCAGAATGGCCCCAGCTCGACTTTTTTTTGAAACTTATTCGTTACCGAAGTACCTCAGGGTCAAGCCGACCATCTCCCTGATCTCTCAAGATTCACTCTCTTCCCTGTTATCTAAGAGTCACCGGACGGGAATCCCCAGCAATAGAAATTCTAGCTTGTATCCATCATTTTCATTTTTGCTGGAGGTATCTTAGTGAGCTGCGTACCCCCCTCCTGTCCGCACAATTTTCCCCCCTTACCTTTTCGAGCAGACCCCTAAAAGCCTTCTATGTCTTCTTTCCTTTTTCGGAGGGATCCATTTCGACCCCCCAAACAGATCTTCCCCAAGAGATTGTTCTGGCTTTTCCCTAACCCTGAATGAAAACCCATTTTCACTTCCCCCTCCCTTCGATAAGGACCCAATGGCTATCAGACTTGATGTGTTTCTCGCATGTACTCCCAAAATTTGACTTTGCGATTCCCAAACCACGGTGGTTCTCCTCCTTATCCAAGCTCGTGGAGGTCACCCCCCCCCACCTAGATCTTTCCTCCCCCCCTATGGATGGGCGTTGGTGGTGGTTTGTGTTTTCTAAAGTTAAGGTACCCCTGAGAATTCTACTTCATCGCTGGACAAATTTCGTCGGGCACTCCCCCCCCCATCCCTAAATCCAAAAACTTGTTCCACGTCTGACCTCGAATCCGTTCAACTCCTGCCCCCTTTTTTCGCAGAGGAGAGATCATTTTTGTCTTGAGCCTGCCCCCCCCCAACTCCGGACTTACCTTTGAGTGATCGCCCTCGAACGTGTTTCCCTTTTAAAGAAGTCCAGAAAAACCCAATCCCTCCCGAAGAATTTGACCTCCCTTGATTTAGTCCTTTTAGCCTGAACCGCTCCTTTGCCCGAACCCCAGAATCCCGTGCGTAAACGCTCAAAATCCTGAGAGTTTTTGCCCCCCCCCCAATCATTTCCCGGCTTGAAGTTACCCAAGCCGGCACCCCCCAAATAAAAAAACTGTGGCTGACCGAGACGCAAGTTTAGATTGCCAATTCGGTCCCTGATCCACAGCCTCCCAAGTACTCTTTTGAAGGGCCTAGTCTTTTTTCTGGGCGTCTACCTTGTTTCCCTTTGAGTTATAGTTCTTCCGCAGTACTTTTTTTTTCAATTTCCACTCACATTCTCCAGGCGAATACCCCCCCCTTGAACTTACCCGTCTGGACTCTTCCCTGGTTTGCCTAGAGGTCCCCTCCTCAATCTTTTTAAGTTTACGCTTTATGGGCGTTGTCCTTTACTTCGAGAAAGTCTACCTTTACTGTTTTCATACAAGGACCAAGCTTATGCCCCTCAAAGTCGGTCTTTAGTATCCGTAGGTTTTCTCTAATCTTGGTTCCTTTCTTTCTGATCTAACCCTGATCTATTATTCCGAGCGCTCGACGTGAGCTTTTCTTCCGGACCCCCCAATGGTCGCTATAGGTGTCATTCAGGCGATTTGACTAACGAAGGTGCTTTTCAGTCCTTCTTCTGAGACTTTGTTTGATTGCCCGGGCCGCCCCTAGGAAATCCGAAATCTTTTAGGCAAAGCGAACAGTTTCTTCAACTTTGGCAACGCACACCCACAAGCGAATTTTGTCCCCTTTCGTTGGTTGCTGCTTGTCTAGAGCTTCCACCTCCGGAACTCTTAAACCAGACGGTACTCAAGGCTCTCATGACGCTTTGGAAAGTAGACTTCTTCTGCCGTTTAAAGGGTGACTCTCGTGTAACGGCTATCCAGGTCCCAATTTGGTTTTTTTTCCTAGTGCCTGCCCCTTCCCCGAACATTTCCCCTCTTTTTTTCCTTACATAAAAATTCCAAGGACAGGACCTGTCCTGTCATAGGTTCAAGCCCCGATTCGCGGAGTGACGTTTTGAATATTCCACCCTCAGCTGCCCCCAAGTTTCTACTCCTCCACGTGCACTTCTCCAAGCCTGCATTTGGAATCCTCATGTTACCCCCTCTCTCGTGGCAAGTGAGGCATCTCTCTCTCCTCTTTTTTCTGAGGACCCCACCTTCATCCTTTGTAACCTCTCGGATTGGCAGTAATTTGTTAGTAACCCCCGGAAAGTTTTCTTCAGGATGAAGTTTTTCCTTATTCCACTTCCCTTCTTTTTTTAGGGCTTCTGAACTCCCTCCGGCCTTCCGTCACTAACTTTAAAATTTTTACTTCTCCCCGTTTGATCCTCACCTATGGGCCCCACCCATTTTGCTCTATGGCTTTGAATGACCCCCCTCGTCCCAGTGGTACTCGAACTCCCCCCTCCCTTACTACTGTGTTTCAAAACCGTAGCCCTTAGCAATTGGGCGGTTTTTTTTCAAATTTTTCGTAACCCCCAGGAGGTTGGAGTTGAGAGTGTTCATTTGTTGACCCAGAAAGTCGTATCGCCCCAAGAAACACAACTTTTCTTAGCTTCCTTCAAATCGTTTGATCAGCCGTTTCTTCCTTTTGTCAATCTCCCTTCTTTCGCTTTGTTCATTTGCTTAGACTGCCTCGGTGCGGCCTGCAGCAACTTCTCGGGCCCGCCACTTTCCAGATCACCTGCTTTGTAGTTCCGACCAAGTTCTTCCACTTTCCTTGGCTTGGCGCAAATCTTCCTTTCTACTATCGGAGCGTACCCTATGCTAAGGTTAGGCTATCGCTTTCCCCACCCCAAATAAATGCCGATGATAACCATAGATACCCTGATATCCCCAGCCGATAATGATTCCTGACCAAGTTAATGACAGATCTCCACCCCCACTTACCCCTTTTCCTTTTACCCTACTTATCTTGGAAACTTACCTTTCCTTTGCCTGTCCAATAGGTCCTAACAGTCCCAGGAAATTCCTTACAATGATTGATTGCCTCCCTGAACCCCTAGTAAAAAGTCCCTCCTTTCACTTTCCCTTTTGCCCAATTTCACTTAAATTCAAGCCCTTCAATGTAGGTGTGGCGGGTTCTTTCCGCCATGGTGGTCCTTATACCTTTTTGCCATCTTCAAGTTTTTTTCTTTCTACCCTTTTCCGCCCGAGTTTTTTCTGTGGAGTTGCCGTCTTGGCTTGAATTTTTGGTCTCTCACTGTCTTTCATGATCTTTCGCTTCGCTCGTCGATTTTTTTTTCTTGCTGTCTTGCCTTTTTAATTCTCAATTTGGCCTCCATTTGACCGCCCCTGCGTCATTTTTACATTTTGCGTCGTATTAAGTCTGCAATTGGTACTCCTGCGATGCCTCGATAGTGAGTTGCGATTTTAGTTGTTTTTTTTATACTTGCTTCTTCAGTATTTTTTTTTAAGCCGTTTCACTCTACGATTTCCTCCACGAAATCTTTTTTTTTTTTCTGGCTTATATGTAACTTCCGACTTTTTTCCCCCTGTATATGTTTGGTAGTCTAGATATTGCCTAATCGAACACACCGCCACCACACGTCATAGTGGAGGATCGCTTAAGTGTTGTCAAATTCTGGCTTCCTTTTTGTGTTGCGCTCAAAAGGACACTTGGTCGACGGACTAGCTTTTAGTGACCATCGATTCGTTCCTACTGATCTCCGAGTTTCTCCCCTCATGCGCACCTTGTTTTAATTACTGAAGTTTTACTTTTCAGATAAGGCGTTTTCAGCGCCTTTTTGTCGAGAATTCAGCCTCGCGGCTGACATCTCAGGTCTTCTCGCTTCGGGTGGCGTTTACCCCCTTTTCTGGAACTTGACTTCTTTTGTATCCTACCTTTCAGCTTACCCCTTTAAACAGACAAAACGCCGGTCGATCCTTTTCGGAATCATTTCGATTCTTTTTATTCGTGTGGATCGCTTTACCTTCAGATCTTCCTCTTCCTCTTCGGTCCACTAATCAATTTTTTTCAAGGGGCCTGAGAAAGTTTTTTGCCCCTCTTAAACCGGGTAATCCTATTTCTTCTCTGTCTCACTTCTTTATGCAGATGCAGTCAACCCTGATTTCCAACCGCGATTTGCCAGGAGTCTTAAGTATACTTTTCTTTTTTGACTGGTCGCCCATTGCCTCCCGAGGGCTACTCGCTTATATATCACTCCGTTTTTTGTTTTACTTCTTAGTAGCCTTCCGCCTGTTTTTTTTCGATACCTTATGCCTTGCGCTTCAACATACCCCCATAGCGCTTTCCTCCGCGCGTTGAACTTCCGATATCAAGGTTTCTGCTCGTGACAGCTTCCCAAGCATCCACGATCTCGAAGCATGCCTCCCTGGTTTTTTGGGAACCCCGGCCAGACCCCGCCACAGTACGAAAAATGATGCCTATTTGCCTTCCAAATGAGGAAACTCTTGCCGTTTTCCCCTTGTTCCCAGTGCGGACCCCGCCCGAGAGTAACCCGAATCCCACTAACACGATGATCGACATAACTCTTGATGGGATTGTTTGGTTCAGTTTCTAGGTAAACCAACCTTCCTGGTATTTGCCCACCCGTTACCTCCGCCCGAAGACTTAATTTCTCTCAGTACTGTATCTTTTCTTGGACCATTCACCCAAACGATCTGCGCACACCTTCTTTCGGACTTTTTTCCCCATTCCTTTAATGCCCACCATTTGCTTCACCACGGCGATTCCCAAGCAATGGCGATTGTGCTTCAACCCATGCTTTTCCCCTGCAAACGATTGACGAAAATGGATTTTAGATGTAAACCCCCTTTTGCCCGCAGCCGAACCTCGGTTTTTCGCGGGCCCCACTCGACGATTCCCAACCTAGCTGTCGTGTTGGCTTCTTGTTAGGGTCCCGGTATTCGCATTATTCAACATCCAGCCAACTTAAACACCGTATTTTAACTTCAACAGGACAATAAAGACCACCCCCTTTAGGCACGGGTGAAGACTGCCCTACATTTCCCACGCCGAAGCGAGAGATCAAAGGCTCCCTTCCCAACACCAACTACTACTTCCGAGCGCCTTAGACCGCCTGACCAAGCGTTGACTCGAAAACCTGAAACTAAGCCCTTCAGAGGAACTGGCCTACCAGCGGATTCCCAAAGGAAGATAAGGCAATAACTTCGCCCTTGAACAGATGCCTCATGAAAATTCCCACTTGTGCCATGGAACCCATCCATGCCGCCGCTTCCTGAAAAAGGCGGCCCAACCCCTCGGGGATGCCCCCCCCAGCCTCCGTCCTATCTTTTCCCTAAATCCCAAGGATGACACCATCCCGCCCCATTCACTACAGGGAAGCTGGTCGTGGCAGTACACGTGTTGTCCCTATCTTTGGCGAGCGGATGGAGGCGGATTTATCATGCCTTCCGCGAACCTTCCATCCTCTTTCCTCCATTGCTCGTTTTGCTTCCCTTTTGTTTTTTTGATTTTCTTTTTAAGCGTAATCTCTCCTTCTCCATATGTGCCTACTTGTGACCTCATACCGAAAAGCTGCTTTAAACCTGTCGGGTTAGTATCCGTAGTGTAGTCTTTTCTTTATTGGTTTTCACCTCAACATACAGGGGTCTACCGCCTCTCTCGATGTTTCTTTCGCTTTTGTTTTGACCACATTTCTTTCCTTCACCGTAATGAAGTCCGGTCTTAAGCAGGATGTCTGAATTCCTTGCGTTTCTTTCTTGCTCTTCAGGTCCTTCTACCACCTGATTGTTTTTTTGGACGGCAAAAGCACCAAAAGCCCACGACCTGGCACTTTCGCGGCCTTGAATCACCAACCAAATTTCCCTTCATTGGATTCGATTGAAGTTGTTGTGCTTCCGCGGATCGCTGCCACCCCGAAGCCACGCTCCCACTGATGGGTACTCCAAGTTTCTTCTCCCTCTCAGTCGATTTTTGCATCACCCTCCAAGTAGTATTGACTGTCTGGAATAGGAAGTCACTCCTAAAATTTGTTTTTCCCCCCTCTTAGAGGACCCCTTCCAATTGAAGACTCTAAGTACCAAAAACTTCCGCTTTTCTTAAACGGTAAGGACCCTGGGAGTTAAAGAAAGGAAGGCCTCCCCTTATTCGCTTTTTCTATTGCGGTGACTGACTTCATAGCAAACTGCAAGACGGGTCCGAAAACGTTCCTTTTTACTCCCAAACGGCATCTGCCAAGAAATGACTCTAAGCTTTTTTCGCGAGTGGACTATCCTTGCCCTCCTCACGTTGTTTTTTTAGAGTCTTTAATAATGCCCCTCGCGGATGCCAATTTTCCCCTAGTACCCCACCAACATTTTTAGCGGATTGAAGTTTCTTCTCCTGCCTAAATTCTCACTGCTTTTTGATTGTTTTTACTCCTTCCTGCGGCCCCCCCTTCTACACTTTGTTTCATCCAAAACCTTTCTGTAAGTCACCCTGGGTCCTCCTCTCTTCACCGTTTCCACCAAAAGTTCTTTCGGAGGACTCATGCCCATATAAATTACCCCACCCTCCTCATATTTTCAGCCCTCTCAATGGGTTCCTGAGCACTACGGACCACATACCGTGAGTTTGAGCGAGGCCCTCCATTGACCCCTCATTGCGCTATTTACTTTTCAGCATCAAGCCCAAACCCCAGTTTGGACTCACATTTTTGTTGCCTGGTGGGGTGGGGTTCCGGTACATTCGTCCATTCCTTATCCTTTTTTTTCTACTACTGCTTTTCGCCTGCCGGTGTCTGGCAATGGGGCCGAACCATACCACTTTCATGCTGGCCTCACCTGACACTTCTATTTCCTCCTCCACGATCCGCCTTTGCCCCCCCGTATTAGTAGCGGAGGTTAGGTGAATCGGTAGGCGGCTGCAACCAATAATGCTACCTATCGGACGCCCTACGGATACTAACACTGATCCCCCCCCTCCTTTCCCCCCTATCTGTCTTCCACCCATTTGAAGCCAGATAGCCCTTCTCCGAAACGATTCCCCGCCCATCCATTCATGGTACAACTTCCTTTTTCCGCCAATCTGTTGGGGGGGCCGAACCTATAGGCAGCCATCTTTCCATGTCTTGTAACGACATTCTCAAACTTTCCCAATTACGCTATCAAAATTTTTTTGCAAAACTATTTTGACAGCACCATTTACCCCAACTTTCAGTTTGTTCGGGGTTGCAGTGAACATGGATATAATTGTGAGATCCATTGACTGCCTTCCGGTCAAGTCCACGAGATTTTGTTGGTAGTGTGTTAAGTTGCGGACTTGTATTCTTTGTCCCAGTCATGTTTTCGTCACTCGCTCAGCGACGATCCTGCCTTTCCTTTCTTTGTCCGCTTTACCCCCGCAATTCGTCATCTTATGATTGGTTTTCTTCTTTAGTATTGAATCGGGCAGATGCCTCCGTGCTCGCCCCACTGAGTTTTTTGAGTTCCGTGATTTCTTCTTCCTGCAGCTTTTTACCTTCTCTTCTGGTTCCTGCCTCCTTCAACGTTTTGGTTTCCTTTCTCTTGTTGATTTTCTCGTGGAGGTGATTTATTGAGTGACACAACACCTCGACACGCAACAACTCGTCTTTTCTTTTGCATCGTTTCGGCACGCCTTTCTCCCCCCCATTTCTCTTCGGCGCACTGCGCCCTCCTTCCCAGGCCATTTGTCCTATAGTCCACAGAATTCCCGGTTGCTTTTACAATCGTTGCGTGCAACCTTTCCTGCGCACTTGGGTTGGCCTTAGTTGTTAGGCCTTCTAGTCGCGCTCTTTTGTTGTAGATTGTCATGGCCGCCCGCCTTCTCGACGATACATCATTCCGGCGCGGGCGTGGCGGTAACGGTTTTTTTTGACCATTTTGTGAGATATTTCAGCGACCTTCCTCCCCAGCACCCCCCAAACGCAATTCTTCCCCTGTCATGATTTCGCCCCCGCTTTAGGGGTAAGTTTTCTTTTGGATCCTTAGTTACAGGGAATATCTATCCTCTCGATGGTTTTCTTTTATGGAATTAAAACATCCTATGGGCCCGGGCGGCATTAGGCCCTCCTCCGGCTTTATTCATCTCGTTTTCCTTATGCTGTCTGTTCACATGGTTGATGTATTTTACGCGCGATTGTTTGGATTCATGAGATTTTCGTCTTTCCTTCGCACCACGCGAGGATTCGGCTGCCAAGGAATTGAGGCTCATCCGACGTTCT
>Ga0179591_1313652_pt1 | contig 20554 bp, 17 predicted proteins | sample CZOMad2_1_08_16f_FD_182891 | JGI IMG/M metagenome (GOLD analysis project Ga0179591, IMG submission 182891) | Vadose zone soil fungal communities from Angelo Coast Range Reserve, California, USA - CZOMad2_1_08_16fungal (PacBio error correction) | ecosystem: Environmental > Terrestrial > Soil >... | reverse complement strand
CGTTACCACCGCTCCTGGGTTTCCCGTCAACCATCGTTTGAGCTTTCGAAATTGAAGACTGTCTATGAATTCCATTAATTAGGACTTTAACTGCTGACCTTTGTTTCCTCCTTCCGGCGAACCGCTCTTGGAGGCTCCGTTATTGGTTCGTTTGCGTTTTTACGCCCCTATCGTTATCTTATCCTCTATGGACGAATTCACATCCGAGTTCAAAATGACATTTTTGACCGTCATGTCCCGTGTGTTTACCCAAGAAATCCGTGTTTGCCTCCTCCCCCCTCGCAGCTGTTGAACGGACTTTTTTTCCGGCTCTCCGTTAGGGGGACGGAACCATGGGGCCTGTTATCTCTTATCTACCACTAACTTTTCCCCCAGTGTCTTGAAGATGAGGAAAGCACTCTCGTTGGTGGACACTCAGGAAGACCCACCCCTTCTCCCAGGAGCTTCGTGCCTCCCGGTTTTTTCCGAAGGCCGGCTTTGAATCCCCTACCTATTTCCCCTTTGAGGGAGTCGTACGCCCGCTTCTCCACCGAGGGGACCTCAACCCAATCTCCGTTCCACTGCAAACCCCGACCTCTTGCCCCGAACCACAAAAAGATGTTTTGCCCATACGGTCCCCCCCATGATCACCCATTGCATAACGGGTTTTCGGGAGTCGTCATGGTCTCATCAATGATAATTATTTCCCTCTTTGCTAGGCTGATGTCCCCAAGTGAAAAAAAAGGACTGTTGAAGATTCGTTCATTCTGCAAATACTTTCCCTGGTTCTTTATCCAGAAAAGTCTTCCCCCCTCTTAATGCTTACTTTCTCCTTGCCCATGGTTACCTCATACCCCTCACCTCCCTAACGAAGCTCGTTTTAGCATTCTCTTGGGGTCTAATCTCCTCCAGTACCAGTATTCGACCCTTCCCCTTCAGAATTACAATTTTCATTGTACCCTTGGGGACCTGTTAGCAAGGAGCCCCAGCTTCCCCAACGGTTTACCCTCCAAGGTGCCCTACCCTCTGTTCTCCCATTCCCCCATTTTCAGAGGTCCCCCCAAAACCAGTTCCACTCCCAACTCTATCCTCGCAGTGGGATGAGATCCCCTTAAGGCATGGGCAGGCTGGCTTGAAATCTAGAAGGTGTCGGCATTTCTTTTATAGAAAAATGTTTTTCTCTAGTGCTACATTCGTCCCCATATTTTCATTCTAAGGCGGGTGGCTCTAATAGTTCTTACTGAGATATGAACTACTTTTGGAAAGTTCGGTTCTCTCGGATGTATCCTTTTCAGGGTTGATCATTTCTGGCCTTGGCTGTTTTGATTTTGGTGTGGGTTCTGCATGTTCCTCCTGGTGTCTTAACTCTTTTTGCCTATTTTGTTTCCCCCCTCCCTCGTTCCCGCTTTTACCGCCCCTATTTGACTGCCTCGGTTAATACGGTTGTTCCATTTTGTAAGGTTTCTTCCCAATTCCGGTGGCTCCCTTTTTTCGTCTGTGTAGCTTCTGTTAGCCCCTACCCAGTCTGGCAGTATTCTTAGCAAGAGGCGAGGCATGACCCGTTCCTCCATGATGTCGCTCCCACTTCTTCCCCTGACCTGCTGGTCTTTTAACTGTTTCTTCCGGCCCTCTCTTGCCTCCCGGCCTCCACCCCCCACCTTGGACGGTGGGCATCCATAATCACTCAGCTTTCGCGCCCGGTAAAAGATATAAGATATTTCCCCCAATGAGCTCTCCTTGAGCGTATCTGGTTTTCTTTTTTGTGACCCCCCCCCCTAGGAGTCGGCATCAGGAGGTAAAGTCTGTGGCCTTTTCACCACCATAGTCCTCGGCCCCGACCTGACACTTTACTCTGTTCTCGGTGCTCTGATTTTGCTCCAAACACTCATAGTGCTTATAACAAACAATTCGGTCAAACTCTTGATACAGTCTACTGAAATCGTCCAATTACTTCAGGAAGCACGAGTATTCTAAAACCCACCCCTCTCCCGAAGAAGTGCGCTTGGCATCCTCTTCCATCAATAAAGCCTGGCGTAAGCCCGGGTAATGCTACATTAGAGGCCCGGAAAGGGAACCCCCGCCGGCATTCTCTGGAGTACTGCCCTCCACTTAAGTTACGATAGAGCCTTTCCCTTTTCCGTGAACCTCTCTCTCTCCTCCCCCCGGCCCGGCAAACGCAGATGTTTCCCCATCGATCAATTCGTTCCTCATACAGCAACCTTTTCCCCCTCCCCCCGGCACCATGTTATTTTCAATTCGTTCCCATCGCGTACAAAAGTTTGGCTCTGTTAGAACTGCGCGGACTTTACCGACAAGACTGCCCTGCTCTGTGGTGGATGGCTTACCTCTTCTGGCGGCCCCCCCCTTACCTCCTATTATGTACTAATAATCGTTTTTTTTTTGTTGAGACTCTTTCGGTGCGGGTCCACGCCGCTCAATATGTACGGCCTTTCTCACTGGTCGGCTGACTCGTCAGCGATATGTCATAGTTCCCGCTGACCCCTTCCTCGGTCCAATATCCCTTCGTTTTTCCTGACTTTTATTTTCCTCCTAAACGGTAGCGGGATAGATGCTATTTTGCTTTGCGTGAACTTTGATGAAGATCCTTGGATTTTTCCCCCGGTTGAGGGACTTCTCTATCTTCAGCTGCTTTTCTTCCTTTCCGCTGCTGCGGGGTTTTCTTCACACTTTTCTGTTTTGACGTTCCATAAGGTGCAGGGTTTTTCTGCGCCGTCTTATGAGGTTTCTCTTTTCTTTTGTACATTTTCATTACTCCCTTTTCTCCTTTCTACCTTTTCATCTCAGTTTTTTCTCCCTTGGCTCTAGAGAGCTCTCAACTCACGCCATTCCAGGAGAGCAGAGTTACTCTTTTCCTCTATCGTCCACTTTCCCCCCATTCTCACGTACCCCACTCCTTAGAAGTTCCTCACTCCTTATTTAAAAACCCGCTACCCTCGACCGCCCCGCATTGAATGAAAGGCAGTGATCTAGTGTCCCCTCGTGCCCGAGGGATGCTGATTTGACGCCGGGCCCGCCTGGCCCATTTGTTGTCCGGGGTTTCATTTCCTGCTTCCTTTGAAGAGCTTCGATCATGATAAGTGAGTATCCATTCTACTGACCTTTTTCATTTCCGTTCTGCTGAAGGATCTACTTGCGCCCCCTGTTTTCGGTGCTGAACAAGACGGCTCCCTAAGCTGCCGCCCTTTGAAAAAAACCCCCCTCACCTGTTGATTAACCTCTTCCCTTCCGCAGCCGTCGTACATCTGCATCGGCTCCTTTCCGCTCTTGTTTGTCCACATCCCCAAAACAAACCGCCCCTCTAAAGGAGGGCCTTCTCTCCTAAGACCCTCCCCCCTGGGAACGAAATCCTGCCTGGTTTCTTCTACTTGAAAGGTCCAGTTTCCAGCATGAGGTGCCACGAGCGTCATTCTCAAATAGTGGTCGAGCCGAAGTTACTAATTCGGTGACTCTTCTCCCAGCTTCCCTTTCTGGGTGACGTTCAATGCTTCCCGCCCTCTTGAAAAGTTTTGGATCACCTAGCCGCAGCCCACCATTGTAGCTTTTCGCCTCCCGCGCAATGCCCGGTTCTATACCTGTCTTAATACTTCCTCTCTAGACTTTTCTTCTCGAATCTCCTATTTTCCGCCCTCTTGGCGGCGCCCAGTGATTTTGGCCTTTTTTTGGGATATACCGGGTTGGACTTGTCCCTATTCCCCAGAGCTACAGCCCGTTCCTCGGCTTCTCTCCCTTCCGTCCTCGCTAAGAGTTTTCTTCCGCAGCCCTCCACCCCATTCGCGGAAGAGCCTTCTCTCTATTTCTCTCACCGTTCCCTTTTTTTCCTTCCCGGAATCTTTTCTGCGGCCGCTTGTCGGTTCAAAGAGGGAGCAGGTTTTCGATGTCAATTTTCGAAACCTTAATTAAAGGTTTCCTTCTCGCTAAGAGAAACGTGGTTGTGGGTTTTTGGGGTTTTCTCGCGACCCGTTACACGACCCCCCCCACTCTTCTTTTCGATTACTTAGTGGACTTATCCCGAAAAAACCTCGTTTTCAGGGGAGTGAGGTTTTTTCAGGATTTTTTCGGGGAACCGGTTCGCGCTTGACGACCCTTTTTTCCGTCCCGCAAACTCAGTTTCAGTGTCCCGTCTTACACCATTTCGGAACATTCGATGGTGATCGGGTAGGGGTCCGCGGGGACCCCTAAGGTCGCTCTTTTTTTCCTCCTCCTTATCACCACAGGCTCATGTAATAAAGCGGATATCATTCATCAGGACCCACCCTTCCGGGTTTCCTATCACTAGCTCTGTTAATACAATAGTCTTTTGCATCGCGGTTGCGGCCCCCTTCCTTTCCGGATTTTGTTCTTTTTTTCCGGCATGACCTTGAACGTTCCGGTAAATTTCGCGGTCCTCCTTCGTATCGAGAATTAATCACTTCCTCTATGCACCCTTTGCAACTCCCTGATCATCAAGTCTCCTTTCTGAGGCGGCTCTCTTCCCCGGCAAGCAAACGCCCTAGTTCTCTTTGATATTCATCGCTCCGTTCTTCATGCGTCTCCCGAGGTTTCAGCCTACCCTTGATCGACTTTTATCTTTCCTACCGTTGTTTCTTGTATGATCGATCCACTCTATACCTGGCTCATTTTAGGTCCCCTTCGTCTCTAGACTCCAAGTGTACTGACTGCCCTTGGGCGCGGACTTTTGCCTCAATAATCGGGCTGACCGTTTCCATTTTTTTCCTGAATTTCCATATTGTTCCCGTATTTTTTTGCCGGGGGATTCGGTTTTTTCAATTCCCCGTTTTTCCCGACTAGTCCCCGCTCAATCCATGCAACATCGTTGCGAATGTGTATCGAGCCGAGTCATTCCCCCCATTAAGACGGCTACCTGCCGGCCGCACCACGCGCCTGCCGGATGCATATCTGAAACACACTCTCTTTAGTGTGTCCCGTTGGCCGGTGTTGATCTCTTTCCTATCCGAAAACCCCGAAATCCACTGTTCGGTAGATAGCTGGACGCCCGCCCTCTTCCTCCTCCCGCTTGTTCTTCCAACTCTTTCCCGGACACCTCTCACCAGTTAAACCGCCCTTCGATGGTGGAACGTTCTTTTAATCCCTCTCTGGAATTACGGTACGCTTCACCGCTCTACCCCTTCACCCAGCGTTCCCAGCACCAATCGATAAGCTACGGACCCCCTGATGGGTTCTTCTTTAGCTCCCCTAAATACCTGGACTCTTTTTTTTTTTCCGGTTCCTCAGTTTTCAAAGATCTCTGTCGGTGCTCTGGTCTGCCTTCAAATAGAGGCCACGTTGGCAATGAGTACGACTCGAACTTACCTTCGGCATGCATGCCTCTTCACCGAAGATTACAAGGCTTTCTCAATTGTCACTAATTAAACTTCATTCCTCCGACCTCTTTTCCCGTTCTTCTGCTGGGGCGGGACCTCCGCCCAGTACGACTTCTTTTTCCTCCCAAGCTCTCGATTCACAGCGTTCACAGGTGGCCTCCTTCTACAAAGGATAACGCAACCAATCTTGAACATCAACGTGATGCCCCTTTTTTCCTTCCATAAGTCTCGATGGACCTTTTCTCAACCAACTATTACTATCGCAAGGTGGGGAGTTCATACCTGAAGGAATTGAGTGTCTTTTCGCCCTACTCACTATACTTTGCGTTTTCGGTCTCTGATCCAACCACTTTTATCTCGGGTCGATCCTTAATACTGTAATTCGAAGGCGGGCTACGCTTCCCTAAGTTATTTCTTTTTCTCCTAGTTTACAAGGGTGTGAGATACAGTTGTGGTTTCTAGTACTCTCCTTTTCTTTTTCAAGGGGCTTTTTTTGGTTTGGGGATGTTCTTGAGACCGTTCTCTTTGTTTTCAGTAGCGGCGCTTTCCCAGTATCGTCTCTTTTTCTCCTGGAGGAAACTGGCAACCCAGTAGCCTCCTTCGCCTCGTTCCTTTCTGTTCCCGCCCGTCCTCTGTTGTCTTGGTGGTGTAAGTTGCTTATTGGTCTTTTCGTGAGATTCCACTTTTCCCCCACCCCCATTTTTCCCAGAGCGTCCGCAATAGTCTCCTTGAGGTCATCTGATTGGGAATCCCCTTGCGAGGCCTCTTGATGTTTTTATCTTTTTCCTAGTTCAATGAATTCCCTCTCCTGCCCACCAAAATTGGCCGTGTATTTTTCCCCTCCATCCCCTTTCCACTCGCTCGCCCTTTTCCCAATATCTCTCTAAAATGTGTCGGAGGTCGCTTATAGGTTTTTGAAACTAGGATTCCCTGGAACAGCCCTTCCCCTCTTTGGTTTTTCAACCTTATATTTCATTTTTTTCTCTGATATTTCCAGGGAATAGTATCCTTTCTGCTTGCTTCCTTGCTTAGCAAGAGCTTTATCCCCTCCAGAAACTTCCCCCCTAAGCGTTTAAGCTCACTAATACTTGGGTTAGTACCGATTTTTTCAAGAAGCAGGGGTTAACACAAGACGGAAGTCCCAGTCCTAAAGACCACTTTCTTAAGCCCTTGTTTACTTTCCGCTAACCCCGCCAGCCCCCCAATTTCGGCCCCCTCGCCGCGTCTTGCGGTTAACTGACGCGACGCCGCTTTGATAGCTTATTTGCCCCCGTCGTTCCCTCCCCTTGTGCTTCCTTGCGAACCTCACGCCCCGTTCTTCCAGAATCCCCATCAAATGCCCCCTTATCCGTTTCGAAAGAGAGTTTTTCTGACCCTGCAAATTGTAATCGTTCCCCCCTTTACCGTTCCCGTTATCTGTCTACCGAGACCTGCCAACCTTCCTTCCTCCTTTCTACCTCTTCACTTTTTGAGCGGCGTCGATTCTAAAATCTCTTCCTCCATCCTACGTGTTGTTTGATCTTCTTTCTGTGGTTAAATCCGACAAGATCTCTTTCTTCCTCGTTACTGTCATTTCCTCGCGTGCTTTGCCTATGGCACCCCGCTTCCCTCTATGGTCCCTAAATTTCGCCCTCCTTTTGTGACCTTAGCTAAATATTCTCCCTGCTTTATTGGATAGAGCCCCTTCTTCTTTTGCGTGTGGCAGTAACTGATCACTGGTAGTGTTAACTTTGACTTTCGTGTAGAGAGTGAACTGGCGGGCTTAGAACCGTCTGAGGGGGTGTCCCCCTTGCTTTGATTAGTTTTTTTGCTTGCTCCTTTTACCCCGTGGATTTACCAGTGCTTTCTGTCCGCCCTTATAGGATTATACTCTTTTGGGTATTGCTAGGAGTAAAATCTCATTTTTCGTATTTCCTCTTCTCGGGTAATTTTCTTGGGCGCGTCTCTCTGTGCCTCCCCCTGCCCCTTGAGACTCTGTTTCCCTTTTCGATAGGGAAATTAAAACTGACATCCTCAGACCCCATCCTCCTAATGTTCCGTTTCTTTCCCAAAAACAGCCCTTCCCGAGTGTTAGCGTAGATCGGACTTCTCGATCAGTGAAGGCGCTGTCTGGCCATGGATGGTATTCCAGAGGCAGGCCATTTTTTGGTCACGTTTGCTCTGCCTCTTGACTATTCCCCCTCCCCCCCTTTTCCCATTGTGTGAGGACCGGCATGACAGTGTACTTCCTCTCTTGGCTTTCAGGTCCTTTCCCCAAAGGTTCGAGGTCACCCTACCTCCCTCAAACTTCTCTGACCCTTTTTTGGAATTCAGTTGGAACCAACCTCCCAGTTTTATTACCGCTTTGTAAGCAGCAGATTCTTTCCCCCCACATACTTCGCGACTTCGAGGGTCGTGTCCCTATGGAAAAAACCCTTCGTGAGTACTGGAGGAGTACTGGCCCCCTCTCCAAGCGCAAACCATCCCTCCAATGAATGGTTTTCATTCCGGTTTGAGTTTTCGCCAGACAGAGCTCCACGAATTGTAACTACCCCCCATCGTTAAGGATACATTACCCCCGGTCGCTTTGCCCTCACTTAGTGACCTTTTTTTTCTTTCTCAACCCCTCTACCTTTTACTTTTGGATCGATAAGGCATGCGCAACTATCCCCCTCTTTCCTCTTTAGCCCTAACTCCCAATAATTATTTACGGCTACTCCCCTTCTATCTCGTGGTCAGGCGACTCTTTTGGAACTCTCTATTATTCTCCCTTTCCGCTGACGTGAGTTTGTTCGTGACTGGTTTACAAGCGGTCCTACGCTTTAACATCTTTCCCCTCTAAACCTGGAATACGGCTTGCAGGACGTGTTACCTTGCGGATTTCTCCTTTATCACTCGACGGAGAGCGAAAACGCTTTTTTTTTCGTCTCGAGAATCTCTTTATCGCGACAAAATTTTTTCCCCGGCCTTATTATTTTCGTCTTTCGTAGCTGTCGGTCAGCGGCGCAGGGACTTGCTTATTTTCAATACATTTCTGCCTCTCCCCCCCCCCCCCCCCTATGCGACCCTCTACGACTCGAGAAGAGATTTACTACGGGCACGACCCTTTTATTTTTGGGATCATTTGTAGTTTCTATTGCACATATGTGTTAGGTGGCCCCGTCTTTCTCTTTTTTCTGGTTACCCTTTTCCGCTTTTGGATTTCCAACGAGGTATTTGCCCTCTGGCTAAAAAGATTCCTTTATTTCACGCCTCCCCAAGGTTCGTCCCATTTCTCTTTGATATTTCTGGCGTTTCCCGTTGCCCCCAGAAAGTATGGATTGATTCCCCCTCCGCTTAGAATGTTCTAATCTTTGGTTACCGTTTCTTTATGGATAATTGAGACCCCCCACTTCCCGTTTGACGCCGATACCTAGGCGAGATCTGTAGTCTTTTCAGCACCCACCCCGCTGTCTTTTTTAACGATTGTAGCCGGTTTTTTCTTCTTACTTCCGTGCCTTCCCTTTCCGGCATTCGCCTGGTAGGGCCTTCGTAGCTGTAACCTCGACCCCCTCCCTTCCTTGACGACCCTCTCAAGGATTCCATTCATGCGATTCGGTGCCCTCCTGCCCCAAGCAATCAACTGCGTCGTATTTTCCTTTTTCATCGGCACCTCTAGTCTTCATCTTTTCCACTCTTTGGGCCTTCACTATCGGGATTCGTATCTAATTCCCTTTCCTTTTTTGTTTTCGAGCCAGAGAATGCGATCTTCACTCTTTACCGGTACCATAGTGGACCGACTCGACGCGTTCTTCAATACTCAATTGATGGGCGCTCCTTTTCTTGTTTTGTCGCCCTCTTCTCTCCACCATGGAGACCGCCGTTATTTTTTTCGTTTGGTGCGTTAGTAGAGGCCACCCCGATTACTTAATTAAGATCCCTCCCCCCTCCATAGGTAAGTATCTTTCTCACTCCAAACCGAACCTTCCAGGCCTCACGAAACCGTTGCCGCGGATGAACTTTCGGGAAGTTCCTGGGCATCTCTTGTGATCTCCCCTTTCGAACCATTCCCAGTAGCCTGTTGAATTCGTCCGACGAGGCCCGCAATACGCTTTGGGGCACATTTTCCCCAGTCCACGTCCCCCCAATGCGTAGTTACGCGCCTATTTTGGTAATACCGCTTGAACATCTTTGGGCAGCAAGTACGGTCACGCCTGAACCTTTTTGCCCCTCACCCCAGGACAAAAACTACCCTGACCTCGGCCCGACAACCGATTTTTTTGTTAGTTCCATCATTGATCAAACAGACTGGGTTTGTCACTCGTGAGAATACTCTCTCGTCGTCTCAGGTTTCTGGCATCCCTCGAATGCAGCCACCTGTTAAACGGTCCGTGGGATTTCCCCGTATCTTACGTCATTGAGGGCCTTTACTCTCTAAGGCCTTCGCAGACTCTTCTCAGGGCTTCCGGGCCCCCAAGTGCGTCCCCGGTCACTTGCTTCGATTCGTCTTATTACTCCCTGGGGGTCAGGCGCTGGAATCCTCCTCCGACGTTCCTCCGCTCCCCATACTCTTTTTCCCCCCCGCGTCTACGGTTGAACCCAACGGGTTTACTCTTTTCAGAACATGTCCGCGAATTCAACCAAAAACTCGGGAAGAGGCCCCTCCACTTTTCGCACTCCCCTTATCAATCCATCTGATTTCTCTTCTCTCCACAAACTTATCAGTCTCACTTATTCGTCCCGTTCCAGGGCCTGGCGGATGGACTCCTCTCCCATCGACCATACGAGTAATGTTCTTACTGCATGTGTTCTCTCCCCACTGTTTCGAGAATTTGAGACCTCGTCCCCAATTAGTTGATATCGAATTCTGAGCCGCTCCCTCTTCTATCGATCATGTAGACACGATTGTTCGCTTTCCAAAATTTAGTTGGGATGCTATTCTCGTCTCGTTTCTCCTGTCTTCGATTGCCCCCAGCCCGCCTGGATGGGCCCGTGGAGTTGTGTCTAAGGAGGATGTCCGGATTGCTCGGAGCTTTTTTTCCATTGATTTACCCGACCTCTGACAGTAGCCTCCACCCATCCTTTTGGCCTCCAGATGTTCATTAAAAGGTGCTGTTTTTGTGGAGGGGGGTAAGTTGCTGGATTGCACTTTGGTTTCTCGTGATGTGTACTTATTGTTCTCCACAAAAGTGGGCCCGGTAGGAGTATCACGTCCGACCTATGCATTAGGATGGCCTGCTCAACTTCTTAAGTCTACTGATTTTTACAGCTCTCCCTGTATTTCCTGCCGCCGCCCCCAAATGTCCTGTTTTCCATCCCATCCTTTTGATCCACTTCTTCCCACTTCGTTTTACACTGGCAACGTTGGATTCGGCGTCTGTTTTGAAAACTTGAGTCTCTGATGAATTTTTTTTCCCCTTCGAGTCATCCCTTATCTTACTTTACTTCCTTGCTCTTTTCTCAAAGACACTAGGCGGTCCTCAATCGTTCTTGTTCCTAACCAGCAGTCTTGCTATCCCGCGACCAACGACCTAATACGCTAGAGTCATCTCTCTCCAACTCAATCATCTACCCTACGAGCACTCCTTTTCAGAAGCTCCGGCAGAAATCACCCTGGTCCTCACGGTTAAGGCGAAAAAAAGCCGATCCCGCATGTGGCCCCCCCTGGTCGTTTAAGCCCGCCGTCCCGCTTCCTCCGCGACCCTGTTCCCCCTTCATAAGCTACCGTTTTCTATACACTGACCTTCCCCACGAAACCCCCCCTCAGAAATCCTCCTCAATCGTTCGTCAGAGTACTGTTTCAAACTGCAAATTGCTATTATGACCCCTTAGGGTGTCTAGGGCCAAACGTTCGTCGTATCCGGGGCTTGACCTACAGTTCCCCCGGGACCTTTACTAGGGCGGCCCCTGAGGGCTTTCGGACCAAGTACAATCTACTTGCTCCGTTTTGTTTTGTTGAGAGAGATTGACGTTTGGGTTTTTTTTTTATGTCCGGCCCATTTTCTCCCTCTCCTGTTTCAGGGAAGCGTTATCTTTTTTTGGCCAGGTCTCCTTCCCCGGTTCAAGATTTTTCCCTAATTTTATAATTAGGCAATTGCCTTTGTAAGACCTTCTTTGCAGTTCAAATATAGAAACTGGATTCTCTTGCAGATTTGATTCTAGGATTTCCGTTGATTCATCTAAGTTCCCCCGGTTGCCGGTGTTCAGGTACTCTATTGATCTCTTTCGGCTACTCCCGATGCTCGTTTCTTCTCTTCTGTTCTCCCGCGTTTTTGATGCTTCCCTTTTCTCCAGGGATTGATCTGCCCGCAGAAGCTTCCTTTGCTCGTTTGTTTATCTTTCCTTTTATTCTCCTTTCTTCTTCCGCCGCCGTCATTCTGGTTCTGCGCTTCGAGATTTCTCCATCTTTCTTGTGCCCCGAAATAAGAGCCCTCCAGGCTTACGATTTCCCTTGTAAGGTCCCTTTCCAAATGACATCCCCATTTTCCGGATGATACTGTAAAAACCAGAAGCTACCAGCCCCTGTGAAGTGATTCCCTTTCTTCGCGGCTCGATTTTTCCCGCTTTGCTGACGCATTTGGGCGGACTCGCGGAGTTGGTTATTGGCGCCCGTTTTTACCATTTTGGGAGGAAGTTATGGTCGATTCCGCCTTTTGGTGAAGATTTTTACGAATTCAGGCGTCGTTCGGTCTGACATCCGTTTTCAATTTTGGGACTCCCTTGCCCTGGACCTTGAAAAAAAGGTTGGCGATGGCTCCAAGCCGGCCACCCCGGAATTTGCCCAGAATTGTGCAAAATGCACCCACCGCCACCATGCAATGGGAGACGCTTCCTTCCTACATCCCCCCCCCCTCTGGCCTCGAGGCCGTCTGAGTGGGGTTTCCCCTCATCGGAAATTTTCGTGATCCGTCTTTTTGCGGGAGCTTTTACTATCCCCGTAACAGCCATTCATTGACTTGTTTCCTCCTTAAGTCACTCCCATTAAAGCTTCCTCCCACCCCTTTACCACCCTCGCTGCTAAGTACGAATCGGGAGGTTTTTCCCCGATGCATGATTGGGACGATCTCTCCCTTGTCGCAAACTTTTTGGATCGTGGAACCCTCCACCTTTCTCCTGTAATTTTATTCCTCCCGCAATGGCCTTCCGCAAATTTTTGTTTCGCCGCGAGAGTTGGTGACGTAGGGAAGCTAATTTCTACTGATTCTCCATTTTCGCGACTTTGAGGTTGATACCCTGATTTTTCGGCTCTTCCTCCCGAGTCCACTATCACTCTTATCTCGGCTTTAAATGGGTTTTGATACGTCGTATTATTTTTGTTCATTTTGCCCCGCAATTCTAGGTCCTCCCCGTCTTCGGTCGTAGAGATTTCCATTTGTTCCCTTACTGCAATTAATTAAGGCGGCTGAGCTGGTCGGTTCTCCTTTTTCCGCCCCAGGAAATTTAGGACTTCCTTCCACGTCCATTTCCCCTTTTTCTTCGCTCGAAAGTGCCATCTCTCCCTACGTATATTCATACGTATTTCCTACGTAAGGGTTGGTTGGGTCTCATTTCTGAGTTCCCCTGTAGTCGAGCCCCACTGTTTTTCGTGGGTCCTATTCCGAGGGGTTTGGACCTGTTGTTTTGTGCTCGGCGGTTTGAGCTTTCCCCCGAAGAGTTCTTTACTCCGTCTTAAACCCTTTCCAAAAATGGCACTGCTTTTCTATGGGGGGTTGTAACTTTTGACACACCCTAAATCGCGAGGCGACTAACTTGTTCCCGCGTATCGTACTTCACTTTTCTTTACTTCCTCCAAGTGTCGGGCATCGCATGCTTCCTTCCTACCGTCCGTGCCGTCAAGTCTTCTTGAGTTAAGTCCTTCCCTGCCGTCTTGTTGACCCTTGCCTGTTGCCCCGGAAGTTTTATCATTCTTTACTTCTCCGGGATGAATTTCACGATTTCCGTCATTTCGCCTATCTGAATATGAATCCGCGCCTTCCTTGCTTCGGCGAACCACTAACCCTGTTGTTTTGGTCCTCCCCTCTTTATGGTGAATGCTTTCCAAGCCCTCAATGCAAGCGTTCCAAAATTTCTCTTAGCACTTCCGTCTCGCCAGCCGTGGTGCATGTCATGGTCCCCTCTTTTTTGCCGTCAGCCAATGAGTCTCGACTCTCTATCCTTTCTTCTCTGCCGTTTCTTTGAGAGATATTCGATGACATCCAGGGCTTACATTTCTTGCTTGCCGGTAATCTCAAACTTTCCCTCTTTGAAATTGCAGTTGAAACTCTTTCCTTTTTGCATCTTTTCTGAATACTCACCTGATAATGGAAAGGCCGCCTTTTTTTTTGCCGGGTTTCTTCTTTGTAAGTCGCCTTGGGTTTATTTATCTATCAGCGCTTCCCCCCGCAAATGAAGAATGTTGATTTCAGATCCGTCCGAACATCCCTAGCCCCAGAAGCCAGACAACCCACCATTTTCTCGGGACCCCCACTTTATTTATTTCCGCGCTCGCTCTCGTTTTAAGGGTTAACCTTGGGTTTTGACTCGCTCCCCCGACCTTTCGTCATTCAAGTTTTTTGGTAGTCCCTTAATCGCTGGCCCTCAACTCCCTTAGACTACATCCCTGGTGGACCGTTCCGGAATATCACCATCGACCTCTGCTTGATGTGTGAAGAAGTCTTTAATAACTCTTGTTGGCGGCACGTTCACCGCTTGCAGAGGGACCTCTTCCTCACCAGTCCACACTTCCTCCCCTTTTGGCGACACACAAAGATGGTCTTTCTTCTTTTCTTCGTCCCCATGAACCAGACCTTTTGTTTTGTCGTCCTAAATTCTTGTTGATTCTGGCTTTTTCCCTCTCCACTCTCCCTTGAAAGGCACGTGGAGACCCAAGTCCCCCGACAATTCCTTTTAGGGCTCTGAGCGACACTTTTTACCTCCGTATAAGGCTCCGGCATTTTGTCCTGTAATATCTCTCGCCTTTCTATTACGTCTATTGGGGCAGCTTTCTAAACCGTATTTTTACGTCTCGATCTCCCCTCGCTCTTTTCACGGTTTTTTTTCCTTTCTTATATTCTTATTTTATGTTTAATTCTCTCCTTCTCCTATTTTCATGTGATGTCCCCCTCTCCTATTGTTTTTCGTAAAATCTCTGGTTTATATGGTGTTTGTTCTGTCACCCACCCCTATGTGTGTGTGGTTATAGTTTTTTAGTGTTGTTTTGGCTTTCTCTCTTTTTTCCTCCCGAGAGTTTGGTTGTTTCCTTTTTTGTTCTTCTGTGAGCGCGCCCAAAAATGTTTTCCTGAGTTTCCCATGAGCGAGTTTCGCCCAACTTTTTTCATCCTCGGGTCATGACTAGCTTGTCACCGTCCGCCCCCCCTGAGGGCCCTGTAGGTGAGGTATGACCAGTCCGTTTTGTGGCTTTTTTCTTTGTTTTCCTTTCCACGTTCATGTTACCCCCGGGCGCAGGGATTTCTGTTTCGCGTTCTCGTCTTCCTTTGTTTTTTTCCAGGGGATGTCCCAGTTTTTCTCCGGAGCCGCCCCTGTCTTCCCGTTGAGCTATCCTTGGCCCTTGTTAGTGGGGTCAAAGGCATAGCCACTCCTGGCCACGCGAGCCCCGCATGTGCTGTGTCGCCGCCCTAGGGTTATTTCATTTTTTTTCGGGTGCTCTGTTTCTCCCGGTTTTGACCGGTCGGCCGTCGGATTTGGGTTCTACTTTTAGGTACGTCTTGTTTTCGTCACTTTTCTTTACCCCCCTTCTTTGGCGACTCAGCAATGTCATGGTGCGGGCATTCTTCCCGCTCTTCCCGTGGTCCGTCCCATCGTTGGTCATTGCCGCTGTCTTGGTACTTCCTACGTCATTCGTGATTAGAAGCCTCTTTCCCCTTGAGGGTTTCTTCTGCTTCTCGGACATTATACCATTGGTCCGACTCGCTGTCCCACATTCTCCCCCACACTTGCCACTAGTCTATACTTCCACTCCTCCCTCGGGCCCTTTCTTTAGGCTCCAAAGCCTCTATCAGAACCTGGCCGTCAATGCGGTCAGAGCTTTTCTTTTTGCTGCCCTCTTACGGTCGGGTCCTTGTGTTTTTTGCCATCAAGTAGGTGTTGCCTCCGTTTCCCTGGCGGATTTTCACCCCCTTCTGTTCATTTTCAATGCCGTCTGCACGGGGAACTCTCCGGTGTGTTGTGCTGATTTCTTATACAAGACCACTTAGGTGAGACCTGCCCTTACTCCCGCGCCCTGAGCACTTGATCTGATCCTGGTTCGAAAGAATCCTTTTTCGATGAACTCTCTTCCCCAAAGAAGCTATGTTTTTTTTCACCCACCCCGGAGCGAAGCCCTCGTCGGTGGGCAGTTAGATTAGAATGGCTGTATAAAGGCTTTGAGCCAGATGTTTCTGCTTGCCATTCCACCCCGTTCCGAAGCTTCCATCTCTCCCGGACCTTGCCGACCGCCAGCCGGGCGCCATCCATGGGTGGATTTCTGCGACCTCGGCCAGTTACCGTGAACTCTTGGATTTTCCTCTGAAAGTCTCCCAATCTTCGTGCTGTCTCATTCTCAAATTTATACTTTCCAACCGGCACATTAAACCACTGCACGAGGATCAATACTCTTGATTTAAACCCCCGTTCCGCGTGTTTTTTTTCTACTGCGTTGCTTCTTCACCTTCCTCCCGGGTTCCCTGTCAGGGACATCAGCGTGAGGGCTACCCACGTCCGGTCCTACGTTGTGTGTTGCTCCTATACGGGGGTTTCTCTTCATCCTTCTTTCGGCGAATTGTTCCGTTGGCCTGTTTGCTTTCACGTGGACCCGGTGGGTTTTCCCCCCCAACAGTAGGCCTTTGACGTCTGTTACCTTTAGCGTCAAAATATTTTCCGTTTTTTTTCTCCTAGGCTCTAGATTGCTATTTGTTATATTATGTTTTCCCTTTTGATGCACTCTACCATTTTGTTCCTTGAGGTCAGGGTTTCTCGGAATCTTTCGGGATGAAGAACCTTGGCGTACACTGTGGGTGGTTTCGACTCTGCGGGGCTGTCCGTGCAGTTTTTCCCTACCCGGGGTTCCGCCCGTACTTGTGTCTTATTTCTGTCCTTATACGGGAGCTCGTTTTTTTTCTTGCTCTTCTAGTAGCTCCTTGTCGCCCCTTTGCGCATATCCCGCTCTGTGGCTGCGGTTTCGCGCTTCTCAATTCCTTTTGTGTGTCCCCCTTCCCCAGCCCAGGTTTTTGCGTCTCCTGACAATTTTTCCATTGGTAATTGATGCGCGACTGTTGAACAAGCGCGCTAGTTGTGTGTCTCGTTGTCTTTGATTTTTCCCCCAACAACTATTACAGCGCCAGCGCCGTGAGCCCTGAGCCTTTGTCTTCTTTACGACCTTTTTGAGTCATGTCTGGTTCGGGCAGGATTTGGAGGGAGAGGAATGACCCCCTGCCTTTTTCTGTGGTTCAGGCTTGGCTGGCTGTCTGTCGTGATTTCCCTAGGGTACCTTTCTCTTTTCCATGGTTTTCTTCTCGCTATCTCCGAGACAATAGTCGGTGTTGCTGCAGTGTCTAGGCTATGGCCCCTCCTTGCTGACTTTAGTACTGGTCACCATTTTAGCGTGGTGAAAGGAATATCACACCTCCCTCTTCCCGAAGAATTGAAGCATGCTGATGGTGCCCCAGCCTCACCACAGCGGTAATTGCCCGCGTTTTAGCCCTGCCTTGGTGTGGCCTCCCCTGCTGCGACGGTTTTTTGTCCCCTCCCACGATGGCCAAACCCCGGACTTGGACTTTTGCACGTGGTATGCGGCGGCTCCCAGACCCGCTGCAACCTCTCCCCGCATCCAATCCATCTTATAAAGCTTATGTGAAAAGGATCCCTCCCCCCGCATGCGCACGGTCGGAAACCCTGGTCCTCCTGTCTCACCCTACTCACATTCTGTGGCCGGTTTTCCGAAGGAGGATTTTCTCGCCTTCTCGATGTGATGTTCCTTATCTCGTCCGTTTTTAAACATTGTGTGGTTTTTTTTGCATCCGCCCTTCTAGATTCGACTGCAGCACGCAATGCCTTTTCCTGCTCCCCATCCCACGTGCGCCTGCGTTCTTTGTTGATTTGTTCACTTTCGCAGTGATGAGGTTAAAATTGCGAGTTCCCTTTCGGTCGTTGAGTTTTTTGGGATTCGTGCCTGGCGCATGATTGTCCATGCACCGTCCGTCTGTGAATTTATGCCTTCTCTCTTGAGTCTCATTTGTCGGTTTTTTCTCCCCGCCCTGATCTTATGAAGGAACTAGCGTTATGTTTTTCTCTTTATATCCGGACCATCTATTGGGGCTCTGCCTGACTCCTTTAAGACTCTTTTTCCCTTGGGCCTCAGTGGCGGGAATTCCTTGCTTCCTTCTTCTCGCAGCTTTGATGAACTTTTTTAAGTGTTCCGGTCGGTGCTTCTGTTTCGCGTATTCAGAGCCCAGGACCCTCCCTCTCTCGATCGGTTCCTGCTTGTCTACTCTCCCCCCCCCTAGTGGTCGGTTTCTTCTTGTTATTCTTTTTCCCTTCTTTAGGACCACTTTCTTCGTTCGATTGTTTCATGGTGGACGGCGCTTGGCACCCCTCAAGCGGCGTTTTTTGCCGATATTGGAGATCACTTTTCCAACGGATTTTGGCGGGATTCTTTTTCACCCGCCTCTTTGCTCGTCGTGATCAGTTGGTTCGTGGTCGACCTGTTTGAGCCGCAATCTCGTATTCCTTTCTTTTGCTAGAGTTCTATCTTTGCCGCCCCCCCATTCAGTCCCCCCTGGATGTAAGTGAGCCCTTCGTGTCCCCTTGTGTTTGTCGTTGTCGGATTCTTATGAGAAGTCACCCCTTTCCCTTTGTTTTCAGGCTTCCGCGGATTGAATAAAGAGTGAGTCTTTTTCGGTCCCATGTCTTTGTTCCGTCCTTTAGTTTGGATTTTTGTTACTTCCTCCGTGCTATGATGATCATACCCATCCGGGATTTCCTGGTCCGGCCTTCCTCGCTCCGATATGTTCCGCTCCCGCCTCTATCCGATCGGTTCACCGTTCGCCACCTAGGATGGTGCGACCTGGGACGTAACCCAGCCTTTTCAGTTTAATCGTTCCACGAAGTGCTCCTTACTCAGTTTGCCTGTCAAGCTTGATAGACGGATGTGCTCTGCCCTTGAGCCGTGTTCCTTTTTCGAGGCCCATCTATTTTGCTTCTTTTTTGGGTTGATTTCTCTTCGCTGATTTCTACGTGCCTTAGGCCTTCTCTTGAGCTCCTTTATGCTTTCGTTGTAGTTGTGGTTGAAGCATTGCCTTTTTTTTTCCATTAGCGTTTTTTCTGAATTGATCTCTGTCCACTGTAAGTCTTTGCGTTGTCTTAGTTTCGTTGCCCGCCTCGAATTCTGTGAGCCTCTTGAGTATGGTTCTTTTTTTTTGGGTGGTTTATTGCGTTGCCTCCCCTGGATCCCCTGACGAACCTTAGTGGAACGTCTCGACTAGGGGCGACTCGTTTGAACAGTCATCGATGCTGGTCCGTGACGTAAACACCTTTTTCCTTTTCTACACCGGCGGCATTTCGGTTTGTTTGTCTTGATGATCGTGAAACTGTCCGGATGTTGTGAAGAAATGCTTGCGTTTTTCTTTGGTTCTTATACACTGTCGATCCCCGTGAGTTTCTTAGGTATCGCCAGAGGAAGTCTTTCCCGCGCTCCAATCTGTATTCGCTCCTTACTCTTCTTTTTCGTCGGTTCTTCACCTATAGTAGCATTCTCCCGATAGATGCTCCGGAACCGCTTCTTGTGTCCGAGTTCATCTAGTGCTGTTCGGGGTTTCCCCTATTGCATCTGGACCTACAAGTCCTCCCTCAACCTGAACTTGCCCCGAACACCCCTATTGTGCTCGTGTCCCCTTCTCTCCCAACCGACTCCGTTGGTCTTCTTTCTTCACTTCTCGCAAAGATGTACTTCCTTGGATGGTTATATCACTCCTCCGGCAGCCCAATTTTAAAGGTCCAGGTGCACGTGGCGATCTCCCCTTCCCGACCCCTTTTCTGCCTCTGACAATGCTTTCCGACCTCTTTACCTGTCGTGCCACTGTTCCCGTATAATCTATCCTCCTGTCCCCCCTCTCTTTTTCCTTGCTGGGGTTCATTTTTTTAACTCGCCAGTTACTTTCCCTTCCCAGCAGCCCTTGGTTACGTTATGACTCGTTCTGCAAGGAGAATCCCCCCCTTGCCCAATCCCTAACCCGGGCTCCGCACCTTTTCGTTTCATTTTTTTTTTTTTCCACGAGTTATACTCCCAACCTAGTCTTGTTGATAAGGTTTCTCCTTGCAGGATTGGCGGCTGTCTTTCTCCCTCGACATCTTAAGAGTCCTTTGTCCATTTTCCCCCAAGGACTTCCTATGCGTTTCACCATTGCCCCCTAAGGGTTGCGATTCTCGCCTCAGCGTCGGACTACTGGTGTTCCTGATTACGTCCCATGCGGGCCCGATGGGTGATCTTTCAGTTTTTTTTTGTGGATGCTTGTCCTTTTATCAGTGGAAAGGCTCACCCGGTGTCGACTTGTATGGCTTGTTCGCCGGTTCGCGTGCTGTTCTGCATTGCGCTTTTCATGCGGCTCTTCTGGCTTTGTCCTTGTTGTCGTTGGGGAAACTACTCTTTTCTGCCCAGTAGCAGACGCGTCCCTTCTTCTTTTCGATCCGTTTAGGGTCTCATCCCATTTTTTCTGCTTGCTGTTTGATTCTTGTTTCTGGTTGGCGTTGTGTCGTTTGATAGATGGCCTTGTTCTTTGAGAGGTTGACCGTCGCCTGACCATGCCCTTATCACTGTTTACAATGATGGCATCCCCCCCACCCCGCGCCCCCCCCCACCCGGAGCCGGTGATTGTGATCGCCCGTTCTCGCCCCTCTTGCCCTCCCTCCTCAGAATGGGTATCCTTCCTCCCATTACTCCTCCACTCCCTCTGACCTCACGCAGTGCACGTTGCAAATCCTGTCTAGCACTTGTCAGTCCACTTGGCGGGGTGGTTATATTTTTTCGTAGAATCTGAGTGCACTTCCCTTGCTTAGCTTTTTCACCGTCTCTTGTGGGTGATTTGGCCCCTTCTAGTCTCGTGTCTGCCTTCTTCTCTCGTCCAACTTCCCAATCCGTAGCTGCTCTTAACTCCCTGGATTTTTTTCCTATTCTCCCCGCGAGAATCTGTCTTTACAAGCGCTCAGAGCGATTTTTAGAGTACCCCATACGACCGCTTTCCCTGCCGCGTTCATTAAGCCCGGGCTCCCATCTGGTAGGCGTGTATCCCCCACCTCCCCGAGCC
>Ga0179591_1347574_pt1 | contig 20560 bp, 19 predicted proteins | sample CZOMad2_1_08_16f_FD_182891 | JGI IMG/M metagenome (GOLD analysis project Ga0179591, IMG submission 182891) | Vadose zone soil fungal communities from Angelo Coast Range Reserve, California, USA - CZOMad2_1_08_16fungal (PacBio error correction) | ecosystem: Environmental > Terrestrial > Soil >... | reverse complement strand
ACGTGCTCAACTCTAGTGAACGGTCCATCGCCTGACGTCGGGGATTCGGCCGGACATCACAGTCAGGTACCGCGTTTCTTTTTCTTCAGGTTTCTTCTCTTGTCGGCTTTTCTCTGGTTCCTCCTCTTTCTTGGACCGAAGTGAGCAAGTGGATTTTAATGGGAGAGCAGCGGTTCTCTCTTTGGTGATTGATAACGTTCTCATATTCTCGTCAGACTTCTTCGTCGAAACCTTTTTTCCTCCTGGCTCCTTATTGAGTCTTCCCCTCCACAATAGGCTTTTTCAGTTTGACCAAAAAGGTGGCCATGTTTCTGAGAGAAGGGCGATTCCGATTTTACTTTCCTCTTTTCGATTTCTGGGTGGCTTTTTTAAACCTTAGCTCCTTTCCTTCGGCCGGTTTTTCCTCCAGGCCCTCCAACGACGAATAATGCTTTTGCATTCACCGATATGTGCTGCTGGGTTTTTTTTAGAATCGATCGATTTTAGTCAGGTTCCTGACCGATCGTACGTTTTTAGACTGATACGCTCCTTGATTCTTTCAGTGTGACTGACCAGTATTTGGACCTGGCAATTTACACTTCTCAAGCAGTTTTTTCCTATGCCCAGAAGTTTTCCGTTCTTTTTTGTCATGCGGATTTCCGGGCCCTGACCACGCTCCAGCGGTGCTTGCGCACTTTCCATTCCTCTCGAATCTCCTCCCCCTTTGAGGCGTGCTTCCCCTTTCTTGACCAGCCCTCTTTTTCTGTCGCAGCTAACGATTCCTTGAACGGGGATTCATCACTTCCTGCGGGAGCAGGGTTTCGTCTTTCCGGCGCGGTTGGGTGTTTCAAAATCCTTCCTTTTGCGTCTTTTTTTTCTTTCTTTATTTCCTTCCTTTTCACTGGCCCCCCTGACGGTTTCCCCACCGATTTTTAACCCTTCGGACAATGGTACTACTTCTCCCCCGTAAATGGGGATGTCCGGCGTGGCGCTTTCTTTTCCACTTTTTTCCGGAACTACGCTTCTCTAATTTGCGCTTGACTTCATGATTCACCAGTCCTGTCCCAAGGAAGACGCCCTTATTTTCCTGTTCTTTTAGCCTTCATTACCTTCCCCCCTCCCCCTCGTTTCTTTGATTGAGCCTCGGAGCAAGTGGATACGATGTCTCGGCGAGGCGCTTTTTCGATGCTTTGTGAATTACAACTTCCTTCCTTCAAATTTCCCTCCCTTCGGGGTTTCCTTCTGACAAAAAGCCTGCCGTTTTGAAGATTCATCGCATACGACCTTTTTCTTTTTTCTTTTCCTGCGGTTCTTCTCCGATTTTTCTTCCCCTCGTTTGGGCAAGATGCCCGTCCCCTACAATCCTTCACGCTCGATCCGGCCTCCTTCGGCTCCCTTCTGTATTCGTCCTTTCTACATTTTTTCCCGGTTGGGACGCCCAACAGTTGAAGGAGTGTTCGACTCGGCGGGATACTTGTCTTTTATTTTCAGCTTTTTCCTAGTATTTCCTGGGTGATCTTTTCCGTTGCGGTTCATGTCCCAATATGCAAATTTGTTTCCCACCTGCGCAGCGTTCCCCTTCTATATGGCCCTCCCCGAGTTTTTTTTCTTTATTTTTTCATGAATTTTCTCAAACCAAGTAGTGGAATTTCTTAGGGCGCGACCGGGCCGGAGTTTCTTATACACGCCTCAAGTCCCCCCCCTGCGTCGCCCCCCCCGTTGATTTTCATGCCCTGCCTTGCGCCGGTTGTCAGCCCTTCTATTTTGAATTCTTCGGGTCCTCATGCTGGATTCCCCCCCATACCATCGCAATATAGTCGCGAAACTTGGGCAACGATTTATTTATTTTCGATGCCCGAGCCTCTTACGACTCCGCTTTCACTTTTTTTGCGGCAGATTTGACGTCGTTTGCGTCCGTGTTGACCCCTCCTTTTCCCCTATCCAATTTCTTTAACCTCTTTATGCTTATTTTTCTGGCTAAAGATTCCGGGAAGCTACTGGTTACAGATCATGCCTTTCTCCCCACCGGCGCGAGAATGTCTGAAGGAGAGGAGCCTTCCGGGTTTTCCCCTTTTCTTTCCTGGCTCCTTGCTGTGCGGCCTGCATACAAGTCCTAACGATGTAGGCCCTAATGGCCTTTCTTCGTTCCTTCGACCCATTCACAGAAAGAAACTGATATAATTCTTGGGCAACCTTAGTAATTTTTTTCCTCTGAGAATGGGACAGCGCGAAATTCTCGCTTCTTTTACCCCCACCCATTTTCCGCCTGTGATACCAACCAGAGTGTAGGAACTGCTGGCAGCGTATTTTTGCTTTCCCCCCTCCAAACGTTTCTAAGTCCCCTCAATTCTGTCGATTGTCATGGAGATTGTTGCTTCGCATCGCGCAGCGTCTCCGGGCCTTTGAACTCTTTTTTCAAATCCTTTCCCGTGAGCTTTCTGTGGGTTTGTTCTCTCTCCTAGAGCCTCCGAAACTGCGGAGGAAGTCGCAACGATATACAAGCGCCCCTTCCCTTTTCTGGTGTGATTTTTCCCTCTTCGAAGGAGTTTTTCCTTCCTCTTTAATCTTTCCTGGCGCTGTTTCCTCGAGGCCGGTCTAGAGGGTTAGAGTCCTGCTACGACGATGTCCCCCGATATTCAAGTGTTCTCCCTCTGCCCCCTTAATTTCCTTTTTTTTTTTTTCCCACTTCTGTGAAGGGGTTCTTCGAGGTGGCTTCTCTGGCGAACAATGGACTAGTTTCCTTGCATTAGCAATTACTTCCGCTTGCCATACCTGAGTTTCCTTCCCGGAATTTCTCCTCCAATTTTCTGAAAAGTCTCGGGAACTTTTTCCCTCTAGCGTCATCGAGTAGAACTTCTCCTTGTGTTTCCCCAAACGAGTGGGAACGTCGCCGGTAGCCATAATCTGCCTCATCCTTTAACTCCCCCTTTTATCGTTTTCCTTTCTTCTGGCGAGCTATAACAGGAAGTGTTAAATTAAGCTGTGGATCCTTTTTTTTTCCCCGGAGCCCCCTACTCCTATGCCTTTCCTTTAACGCTCGTTGTCCAGCAAGATTCTATTGACAACCTTCGCAAATATCAGGTTTCTTTTCAGTCCCCTTTCTCTCCCTCAAGCCAAGTTTCTCTCCCTCCTCCCTATAGTAGTCACGATTATTGAATAGGAGTCACACTCACCAAGCACGTTTCCGCTGCACTGAATCCACACGCCTTCTCTCACTATCCCCCCCTTGAAGGAGTCCCGTTTGAAGTTTCCCCTTCACCTCAGGCTGTTTGCCAGATGAAGATATCGAATCGCTCACCTTCTTGCAGCCTCGAGCTGTCTTTTATCTCCTTTCCTGTGGCCTTTTTTCCTTTAATGCGGCGTCCGAATGGACTCGGTTCCCTCTCCCCTCCTCCAACCGGGTCGATCTCACCCCCCGCAGCCCTCCTCTCTCTGACAATATGCAGTGGTTTTGTTGATTCCGTACAAGCCCTTCATGCGTTCCGCCTTTTTTACCCCCGCCACTTCTTTTTTGAGCTTCCCCCCCTTCCCCTCTTCCCCGACATCCTGAGCAGAAGCTCGTCCTCCTTCGGGAGGTTGTTAGAAAATCAGTTCTCCGAAAGGTTCAGGCAGGCTTCATAGTGCCAATAGCTTCAATCGTTTTGTTTACTCCTTTCCTACGGGAGTTTTTCTCCTCCTGACTTATTTTTCCTGCCTATCGAGGTAGGGACGCATCGGGAGGAGGATTATATGGCCTAAGTTGGACAATAAGCTTTAAAAATTTCGGCTTAATATTCCCCCGTCCCGATTTTACCTATTTCAGGCCTCCCTAGTAGTCTTTTTGAGTCTGGTTGTTTATGATAAGAATTTCCAAGCATTTGTCGTCCTTAACCCTTTCCTCCCTATGATTTTTTCCCTTCTCAAGCTTTCGGGTCCTCTTTCAGTTATATTCCTTTGAAGACCTATCCATTAACAATGAGCTTACTTGTCGGCGGAACCGCTCATCACGGACACGCGATAGTCTCATCAAGTTTCCCTTTGTGCCCTTCTCAACCGGAGTCCCCTTTTCCCCAGCACACGATAAATAGCTTTTGTTTTTTGACCACAGAAGCTGGAGATGCGGCGCCTTCCTATGCTTTTTTCCTCTTCCCTCAGGCCCTTTCCCCCAGTCAGGATGTTATTTTTTAGTTAACGTGTGCCCGACAAGATTTTGAACTCATGTGCACGTGACGGCTTTCTTCAGTCAAGAGTCCCTCTGAAGACTTTCCTCCCTTTCTTCAATGTTAGGATTGCCACCCCCAGCAGGTTGTTTTTGCGAGCCTCCCCGTGGATTGGCGAACATCTTGTTTACTTGAAGCCCCCCCTCTGAGCTTTTTCTTTGATCTACTCCTTTCCCCCCTAGTAGCAGACTTTTCTTTCTTAGCCCAGGGAGACGCGCGAATACACCCATTAGGTTGCGCCGGGGCGCGGCCTTCCGGAGAGGAATTTTATGCTCTTTACCGAATTTCTCTTTTCTCGCATCTCTTCTTCTCCCCTCCGGAGACTTACTGCTCGATGATCGTGGAAAGTGGTAGTAGAAGGTAGGGTGAGGTAGAGCCTAGGCGGTGATAATCTCCCTGGCTTCCTTTGCCAATTCCAAGTGTTCCCCCCCCCCCCCTTTTTCGATCTTCTTTGGATTCGATGGCTGGGCCGCGGGTACACATTTCGACAAATGAAGAAATCCTTCCATTGCGTCTCTTAGGTTTCTCTCTCCGCCCTTTCGTCTCAGGCACCTTCCCAAAATCCTCAATTTTCGGCAAGGGCCGGTCACCCCCCAACGATATACGTGACTTCGAGATAGAGTCCCCCCTCTTTTAAGACTCTTCGCAAATCGGTGCTCGCGATCCCCAGACCTTCTGAAATCAGTCATTCGATACTTGACGCGCCGCACCCCCCCTTTTCAATGTTTAGTGAACCCCCCTAGTATTTTTGAGAACACCGAGGGCGAAATTCCGTTCGCGCCAAAGGGTGCAGATCCACCTCTCCCCCCCCCCTCTGCTTTTTCCTTTTTCCTCAGAGCCTCTTTTCAGTTCTCTTTTTTTAGACAGACACAGTGCGGCAGAGCGAGACAAAAGTCTTGCCGCCAGCGCCCATGAGCAAGTATCGCTAACTTCAGACCTCCTTTCCCCCCCTATTTCTTTTTTCCTTTTTTGTTGTCTGAGATGCCAGGCCTTCGATAGTTAAGCCACGAGCGATACTTGCCTCTCCCTTCTCGGACCCTTTCTTCAGTTCATATTTCTCAGACCGAGAGAAACTTAGTGCGGAGATGCACGACTCGCCCCTAAGACCTTTTTTGATCCCCTCCCTTTTTTTAGACGTTTTACCCACCCTGCTCGACTTCTCTAATTTTCAGTTGCAGGTATTTCTCCTCCAACTACGGAGCGACCTGCCTCCCATTGATTTTTCTCCTTTGCAGCCCTCTTATATTCCTTATCTCCTACGGCTCTTCACCCGTAGAGAGATGAGGCGCCTCACATCCAAATTTCTCCCCTTTTTTTAGGTGTTCCTTTCCCCCCCCTATAGTAAGTCCCTATCACAGTATTTGAGGGGGGCGGGTAAAGGTGGAACGGACTACAATGAATTTCCTCCCCTTCTCTTTCCTCCCCCTGTGCTAAAGCTCAATGGTCCTGGCAGTGTCCGATTTTTATTAGGTGGAACCCTTTTCCCAATAGACCTCCCGGCCAATTCCCTGGTCTTTTCCTCTAGCACCCCCCCTATGGGCCTCTTCTCTGATTACCTCCTTTCTGGCTAGACGCACTCTGCCTTGAGCGACACCGATCTTTTAACTCCCATCATCGAGGATGCGGCTCCCCCGCTGGTTTTCTCTCTTGTCCTGGCGTTTTCGATTGAGGAGCACCCTTTCTGCGACGCCCCTGTCTCCCCGGCAGCAACCGCTTTCCAATTCGTCTTCCTTCTACCCGAGTTTCCACTGAGCCTCTAATCAAAGAACAATCCACCGCGGGCGATCAGCGGCTGCATTACGGAATCCTTTTCCCCCGACCCTAGCTCTCCCCTAACTGCCGACCTGTGTCTCAATCAATACTCAGTGAAATGCCCTTCTCTCAAGTCCTTCCGTGAGCCTCCCATCCTCCAAAGCCTGCCACCTTTTCACCGAGTAACAATATAGCTTACGGGCACACTAACTAACCAAGCATCCCCTTCCTTCTTTCTGCTCTGTTTTTCGAGATAAGAAGCTCTCTTTGATGGCCCCGGAATCTAAGTCGCCGAACTCTGCTTGTTTTCACATTTTTTTGACAACGAGATTAATTTAGACGGTGTCGCTCCGCCACTTTTTTCTTTTCCCACTCTGATCTTCCAATCCGACCCTTTGCGTGGTCATTTCAATGGACCAATTGAAGACGGGGATTCCCGACAGAGAATCGGTCCCATCGTGCGGCGTTTAAGGTATTTGAAACTTTGCGTGCGCTTTTCTTCGTTCTCCCCCTTTTTCGAGAGAGGAAATTTATCTTCTATGCTCGAGGGAAAAGAGAACGCGAAAGCAAAATTGTGTTCAGAACCTCCTAGAGAGTCTCTTTTTCCTGCAAGATTCCATGAAACTATGGTGTGCACAGAGTTTTGCTTCGTCAATGTTAACGGCTTTTCCCCTTTTCGCCATAGCCTCCAGAGTTCTTGTCCCTCCTGCTTCCAGATTTCTTAGGCGAAGCTAACTTACGCAAGACTCAGTATCGGATTGTCGCCCTCACGCGGCCGTACGCTAACTTTTACCCCATCATCTTTTCTGCACTTTTTCTCGCTCTTTTTTGGCTCTCCCCCGTCTGGCATGACAGGAGACACTTTTTTTGGCGAGCTCGCGTGCAGTTTTTTTTTTTTTCGCCTTTCGGGGGGTTCCTCCACTGTCGCGGAACCCCCCTTGTTGGGTTTGTTTTTCTCCCCCCCCCCCCCCCCCCCCGAGTCCTCATTTTCTTGCACCCTTTTTCTTTTCTTTTTGGAGGCTTCTTGCCTGTCTCGCCCGTTGGTGTGGCTCGCGCTTCGCATGCTGAAGATCGCCTTACCTTGGGTGGCACGCGCAAGCCGGCGCACTGCCGACAGACCGTCGTGCCCTCAAGCCTTCTTTCTCTGTGTGTTCTCCTCTTCTTGGCCATCCCCCTTTCTTGTAGTTGTATACCCTCCCCTCTCGCCTTTCGAGAGTTCGCACGTTTTCTTTTTATCTGGTCACGCCTCCCCTACGTATTTCACTTTCTTTTAAAGCGTGTCTTTCTTTCCGGACGTTTCGCCAATGGCATGAGGGATTCTGTGCTGCTTTTTTTTTTTCCTTCCGGGACGGTGGTGACTGAACCGTGGCCTGCCCCTGATAAGCCAGCGCGATGTTACGATTTGCTTCCTTTCCCACATGCGTTCTTTGCGACCTTACTGCGGGCTTTCTTCCGCCTCAGAGTTCGACGTGAAGCCTTACTTGACCCCCCTTCCCAGGACTTTCCCCCTTTGTGCCCCTTCAATGTCGCGCTGTTCGTCCACGAAGGAGGATACTAATGAATTGAGGTCAATGCCTCTCGGCTGGACTGTTCGCTTCCTTTGCTGACGTCCCTTTGTCATTGAACCCTTTCCTGAAGGTCTATCGACACTCCGGAATCTGGGCTTCTGATTTTTTGCGAAGGCAATGGACTCTCCTTCGTTGGCGGAGAGTTTCCAGCACCCCTCCCTTCTTTTTATGTTCCCCTATATTCCTTCTTTTCCCCTAAATGCTCCTTTCCCGCGCGTGTCACAACAGCCCTCTTCAACCCAATAGGAGCTGTATCTCCTCTAGTTGCCCAGGAACCCTATTCGTCATTACAGGGGACCCCATCCTTCCCCCTATATTTTCGAGTCTTCTCCCCTATCTCTTCCTCGCTTCTACAGGCATCATTCAAGAGATTCTCCTCATACCTAAGGCGCAAGATTTTCAGAATCACCCTAGTGAGGTAGCCTTCTTCCTTCTTGTAGATACTAATTCCCTTCCTTTTAGATCTATTCCGCCTCTCTATAGAGTCCCTCCTACCAAAGGTCTTGGAGAGTTCCTTCCCTATTTTCCATCGAGCAACTTTGGCACATTAGCCTTGAAGCCTGTTGTCTTGTGTTTTTCCTTCCCCAAGCACGGCGCTATCACTGCCTTTTCCCTCTCTCACAGAAATGTTCGCCGTTCATACTCTTTGGAAGTAATAAACTCCCGTTCCCACGCCGGACTCCCCTTTCCAAGTCTCTCACAGCGCCAAAATCGTGCCCAGATCGGTCGCATTTTAAAATGAAATCCCTAGTCAACCCTTTACCCCATAAACTTCTCCCCCCCCCCGACCCCACCGCTTTTCGCTTTTGGTTATCTTTTCCCCCATGAGTTGCACGCTGGTTGAATGAACCTCGAAAGCCATGATCCCCACTTTCCCCCGCTTTCCTTAGCTTGCCCTATAGTCGCCCCTGCATACGGCCTCCGTCTTAAAGTTCCCGGCGTTTCTTTTAGATCTCTCACCAGCATCTCTGAGACGATGTGGACGTCCCCGCTGACCTTTACCCTCCTCTAGCTTTTACTTGAATCTTTACTAAATAAGCCGCTAGGGTGCCGCGCTCTTTGGAGACCTCTCCCCTTCCTCCCGGGTCCTTCTTGTAGAACTCACAGGGCGGAGAAGAAAGAGTCCATCATCTGAAGCTTTACCAGCCTCCCCTCTCACCCATCAGGCCTAAAGAGTCGAAATCAAATTTCTGCCCATCGTGTAGAGTCCGTTATTTATCTTTGTTCCCAAATCCTTTCAGTTTTCCCCCTGAGCGAGAATTACCCACTTTGGATGACACCTGACGCAAATGACTTCTCCCCCCCCTCAACCTCCCCAGGATCCCCTCTTCCCGTTCTTGATTTCTTTTCTGGAGGTCAAAGGCCTCTTGAACATGGCCGAGAGCTCAGTTTTTTTCTAACCCCTTCCTTATTAATCTTGACCAGATTAAACCCACCGAGATCGCTATACCCATTCAGAAAAAATGAACCTCGGGCATCCCAAACTTTTCCTTTCACGAAATTCCCTCCTTCAGCAGCACTTTCTTATCTCCTTGCCGTACAGGATAGGCAATCCCCATCGCTACTCCGCGGAGGATGCCTCACTCCATTCTTTTTTCTTCCCCTCCCCCAAAAATTTCTCCTTTTTTCCGAATACACACCCCCAAAGTTTCCGACTCCTCTTGCGATGCCCTTTTCCCGTGAACTGAGTCCTGTTGCAGCTATCCCCCCTCCAACCAAAGCGCCCACTTGAACCTTTCCGAATGTTCTCAGCAACTGATATCGATACGAATCTGACGCCATGCATTTTTTTACCTACCCCCTTCGGTCCGTAGAGATGTTCCTTCCCTAGCCTTTTTTACTTCAAAAAAATTTCTAAAGCGCATTTTACCCGCTTTCCCCCCCTCCCTTCCCACTCCCCTGCCCCCCATCCCCCCCCCCTTCCTTTTCGAGGAAATTTAAAGAAACGTCCAGTGAATCCACTTTTCCTGCGACCCTTAACCCCCACCCCCTTTCCTGTTCCTTCTTTCTTGTGATCTCCCCATTCCAAGTCGGTCGGCCCTAGGATTGTAGACCGGGTACCGTTTCCGAGTAGTTGCTCTTCAAAAAAAATGCTTCCCCTGCCTCCCCTCCAGGTCGTACCCCTCTTTTCTTTTCCCAGATTGTGAGGTTCCGTGTATTCTACCTTCGCCATTGTATTATGTTAATCTTGAAATATCCGCATGAAAACGCAGACAATTTTTCAGTAAGGCCGTCCCCCCTTCCCCCGTTCCCCCCTCCCCACAACTTCCCTCTTTCCGTGCTTTTCCCCGAGGAATTCTTAAACGCGTACGCAAACATCTGGTTGTCCAACATATGCAATCTGCGTTTTCGGGCGGTCTTCTCCGCTGTCGTACTCAGCTCTGCCCTTAGTTATCGAGTTTTTTCCCGTTCCGATAAGACCAAACACGGTCGATTCAGAAATTTGGGACAGAGTGGCTCTTTTCAGATTCTTCCTTTCAGTTAGGATCTTTTATCTTCCCCCTTCCAAATTTCCCGCAGTTTCCCAGCGTGAGAAAAGCGATTTTCGCCCCGGATCACTCCATAACGATCCTGGTTTTTCCACCTTCCCTTAGTCTTCCGTCCTCGTCCCTCTTTTTGCGTAATCAAAATCTCCTACCCGTTTCTTAATTACAAAGCAATATTAGAGGAGCAGGTTCAGTATTTCCCCACTTCCTTTTTCCCAAGTCTCTCATTTTTTCCAGCTCATCCTCCCTAACAGGTCAGTATTCTCTTCTTCCCCATTACGGAGCCCCATCCCGGTCGCGCCCTAAATGTATTTTCCAGATAACACTTTGCCACCGGTTTTTGTGTAACCCCCCTCGGTTCCCCCCTTGGCTCCACACCCTTCTTTCCCCAGTGCCCGTTTAACTTTATGAAAAGAACCTTATTCTGAGCTTCTCAATACGTTGGGATCTCCCCCGGGCACGGCTTTTGCGCGACCCCTTCAATCACCTTTCCCCCCGCCCCTCCCTCCACATTGACAGCGTTCTCTTCGTTCTCCTGAAATCTCTCCCCAATCAGAGCCTCCGTACTTTTTGGTTTCCTACCCTACCTTCCCCTGGTCTCCCTTCCCCCCCCTTTTTCTTCTAGATTTTCTCTGTTAATTTTTTGTCGAGAGATCTCCCTGACCCTAGTGCGCAGCGACCTCCCAGGATGGATTGCCGGGTTTTCTCTTGGTAGTGCATCACAGGACCCTTCCTTGAGCGCGCTGATTGGGACGTCCCTGAGCACCGACGTCTTTCTTTCCGATTTCCCTGTCCTTGTTTTCGATTTTTTTTTTTGTTTCCCCCCCGGAAGGAGTGCACCTTTGCGCGAATTCTCCTTGGCCTGGGTGTGATAGCAGCGCCCACGGATTTATCACCGTCTTCCTAAAGAAATTTCGTCCCTTAGAAATTTTACGACGGTTCTCCCGCGTTCTTCTCATGTTTTGATTCTTTCCCCCCCCAATAGTGCTGCCGGCGTACCGGTGCAGGTGTTTTCTCTTTCGAGTCCGATTAGGGAGCGATTAGGATTTTGCCGTTGACGATATCATATTCGACTTTCCAATTTCCTTTTTTAGCCCCCCCCTTTCCCTTCCTGTTTTGGTGGGCTTCCCGCCGCCGAGATACCTCCTCTTCATGTTCTCGATCTCTTTGCTGTGTTCTTATGCTCTACTCGACGTTTTTTTTGTTTTGATCGAGTGACGGCGAGCTCCTGTTTGCTCTCATGCCAGGTTTCTCCATGTCTTTCTTCTTTTTCCTTGGATCGTGCTCGACGCAGGTACTGTTTTACGATTCAGCCCCCCGAGCTTGAGAAGTCACTCTGTCCAAATTCGCGATTGGTCTCCTTGTGTCCGATTTTTTCGAGAACAGGGAAGTTCTCGATCCGCGTTTAGCATCCCTCCTTGGCCCTTCCCCTCCCGCCCCCCGGTGACGACCGTTTTTTATTGCACTTTCCGCACCAGATGTGGGCGCACTCGCAATTAACGATCTTCCTGGATTAACACTTCCGGCTTTCTGGGAGCGATGGGTTTCGGTTTCATTCGCCTTCCTTTTTTCTTTCTGTTTCCCCTCTTTGTCGTCTTTGTGTCCTGTTTTTGTTTAGGATTGTATTGCCCCATCCAGGAACTTTTGGCGAGGTTCACCGCTCTTCCCTTGTCAAGATGACTCATGACAACCAGCCCATGGTGATGGCTGACTCCCATTTTTCTAGCACACCTCCTTTTCCCAATTAGCTCCCCCGGATCCGTCTTTACATTCGAGGCTTCACGATTACCATCATTTGTCTCAAGGAAGATTCATGCGGGAGTTTACGGTGATTCTCCTTTTTTTAACTTCTTTAAGTCGGCTTCTTTTTTTGTTGGCGACTTGTTTTACCATACGTGTAGAGATTTGTTAAAAGAGGGAGGTGTTTTATTTCGGATTTTTCTCCTCTTCCCCTTCCTTTCCCCTTTGTGTACTTAGGAGCCCACCGCCTTCGGTTTTTATTCGATATCGTGTAATACTCATTTTTAGTTGCTGATCAGTTTTACCTTCGTTTGCGTGACTTAGTCGTTTTTTCCAGCTTTCCCCCGTGACCCCCCCACACCTCCACCATTGGACAGGAAGCCCGCGCGAGCTTGCAGTCAGACTTCGCAGGTCGGCCAGCTTTACCGTTTTAATTTGCGATCACCGACGGTGATCGTTTTTTTCGTTCTGCCGCCCCTTCCTTTTTTTTTTGTGGAGGCTTCGGGCTTTAGTGGATTTGAGGCCGCGTCGAAAGAGTAATGACTTTCTGGTTTGAGCTGTTTTGATCGGTTCGCAACCTACTTTTTTCCGGGGTCGCCCCCCCTTCCTTGGGGAATTTCCTTTCTGTGGTGGTTTAATGTTATTCATGGCTTGCTCCCAAATTTAGGTAATCACCGCTTTTCAGACCGGTGCCGGGCGCTGTCATGTTAAAGTTTATACTCCGCTTCCCTCTGCTTTATAGGTCGGCGTCGACATGACCGGTTCCAGACCAAGTTACCTAAGTCCAATTCGAGCTCTTTTTTTGATACGCGGAGTTATTAATAAAATCTGCCATTAGGAAGGCGAAACGATGTTTTTGAACGAGGGGATGGGCCTTTTCAGACCTCCCCTCCTATCTCTCGTTCTGAGGGGGTTTCTTTTGGGTTTATCTGCCCTGAGTCCCAGATGTCCATATGTCCCCCCCCCTGGCTCCTCATGAACTGTTTTTTCCTCTTTTTTCTATGTTCCTGTTTTCCTTCGCGGCGCTCCCCAACATTCACAGAAATAAGAGAGCGGCGTGTGTGAAAATGAGCGATCGAACTACGGGCCCTTGAGAACGGGTCTGTCCTTCGCAGGGGCGTTCTTTCTGTCCATCCTACGGGTCATGTTTGAGATCCCTTGGCTTCCTAAGATTGCTTCACCATCTTGGAATATGGATAAAAGAGAACTACAAGATCTCATTCGTATTGCGCCTCAGTTTAATCTTTCCTGTTCTCTTCCGATCTGGATTGCATTTCCCCTCTGCCATATTCCGGCCATGGTTGATCGACCAACTCCCCGGGCTGCATAGGTGGCCATGGCGTTTCTTGAGGTCTTGTTTTTTTTGTCGCCCGCGTGCCCTTTCTTCAATTATTACCCCCCTTCTATTTGTTTCTTTGATATGAACCGCATCCCGGCTAAGGATATGGCCCCGCTTTACGATGGAAAATATGTCTTTTTGCCCCAAAGACCGTGACGGCCGCACTCGGACTGCTTCCCTCCTCTCCCCTGCCGAGTTTCCTTCCTTTCCCAGACCCCTTACCCCCTGTCCCGCTACGGTGGACTTGGTTAACGGGAAATATTGCGCCGGCTTGTCTGGAGTAGCGAAGCCCGGGCATGGCGAGTTTAGCCATGTCGCCCCCCCCTGCCCTTACTTCCTGATTTTGAGATCTGCTGTCCCTTCGCAATTTCCATCTCTTATTTGAGCCACCTGGTACTGAGAATGAGCTTCGGCCCCCCCCGGGCGATCATGTCGACGTTTCTGCTGTTTGTGCGCTGGACGAGGCCCCCCGCTTTGAGTGTCTTCCTCCGCCGCCCCTTGCCTTTTTCCCCACAGTCTAATTCTGAATTCCTTCTTCACTTTGCCGCCCCACCAGTACCGGACGGTGTGCTATGAGGACTTCTCTTCAATGGGGGTTTTTTCCCCCCCCTCGGAAACAGGGCGAACATAATATGTGACAGACGATATCCCGCAATGGCGCTTTTTTTGTTGGGGGATTACCCTTTGGTCTATCATTGGGTTTTGTCTTTTTCCAGGAATGGTCCTGTCTCGATTGGTAAAGATGTTTTCACATAGATGAACCACGATTGACATGGTTCAAGCCCGCCTTTGCGATAAGGTTTTTTTTTTCTCCCTCCTTTTCTTTCCTTCAGTTTTCTCTGGCTTATTTTTGAGTAATCGTCTTTTCCCCCCTCTATACTCACTATAGTCTAGTCCAGCTGAATTCAGTCGGCGTCACATAGCCTCTTCCCACGCCGATTCCCAGTGCATCATGATCAGTCCCCTCCGTACTCTTTTCGTCACTATAACTTTCCCCCCGATACGGCGCCGGTGGGCAGGGGGTTTTTTTTTTTTTTGAACCAAAAACCCCATACGGCGGGTTGTCCCCTCTCTTCTCCGACCTTCTTCCAATGGCAGATCTTTTAGGATGTCCAGGGGATAAAACGACGTACTTTCCGGTCTCCGGCTTGAGAGGCCAGCGGCTGCCGGGAGATCCAAGAATGGCTCGGGCTTCCCCCCCCTGATCCTCTTCCTGAAACCCCCCTCCCCACTTTTTCGCTTTTCTTACAAAGCAGGCATGCGTTCCGCCTCACCTGCAATACGCGCCCCCCCTCCGTTTCATGCTCCAGCCTCTCCCCCCCGTTGTCTTCCACTTCCACTCGCTTTTTTTTTTTTTTAACACCGTGAAGCCCGACATAGTTTTCAGGCAGGAGTGTTTTTTGTCGTGACACTAATAGCGTACGCCTCTTGGCTGGCGACTACCTCTAGTCTTTTTCTTCTTCCACCTTTGGGTCCCCGCCTGTGGCGGTGACTCTCTTTCCCCCTCCACTCTGAGTCGATTATAGGAAGGAAGTGGCCATAAGCCGTGCCCCCCCCCTTTCGGCGAAAACCCTCCTTTGCAAGACCCCCACCGTTTCATTTGCCTTGATGGGTGTTGCGCTTGCGATGATTTTCTTTTCTTTTTGGTCTGCTGCGCCCCCAGTAATTTGCTTCGGCTTTACGTTCACGATAAATATCATTCACGAGAATTGTTATCCCTGTTCCTCAACCCTCCCCTGGACCCTCTTCTTTTAAGCTTCCGTAGCCCACGATCTGCAGATGAGCATTCGATCCGCGGCCCGTGTCATTTCGGCCCATTCCGCAGGAATTTAAGAAAGTCCTTACAAGATTACTATCCTCGAAATAGGTTGCCAACGAGAGCCCCCAACCTTTCTTCTTCACCCCAGTTTCTCCCTTTTTTACCCCTCAGCGTTCGCGGGAATGCCACTGAGCAATCCTAGCTCTTTGGCGCAACTTTTCCCAAGATCTCTCATTCCAATCTCACCCTCTCGTTTGTTCTTTAGTTTTAACCGGGGCTGACGATGTGCGCTTGGAACCCCCTTCTTTCTCTTAAGTTTTTAGACTTTGGTCGAGACAGCTAGTTAAGGAAGCCTCTCAGGCAATACCCCAATGGAGCGTCTTTATACCTCTGGTGTCTCTGTTGCTTTTTTCAAGCCCCATGCCTTGTACTGGAAGATCCGATCTGCGCCGCGGTGCGTGAGGGGGCGTGGAGTCTAACTTTTTCGTACCCGCTCCTGCCCATCTTCCCCCTCCTGATTATTTGCGCGGGGTGTCTGAGTTCGTAGAGTAAGTGATGACCATCCAGATGAAGGCACTTGTCTGTCCTGGGTCGATTGTTATAGTCTTTGCGACTCCTATTCTATTTTATGAGGGCCTTATCTGGTAGAGGCAGAAGTGTCTGTAGAGAAAGATGTCCAGGTGATAATAGAGACGTCGAATTTCCCCCCATAGTTACCTCAGTTCTCCCCCCCCCCCTTCAGATTTCAGCGCTTTCTTGAGCCCCCCCCCCCCCCCCACAAACCCCCCCGCCCCCATGGCGCTGGGCCACAATTTTACAGGATACACGGTCTCTGCGTCGCCTGGTCACGCCGTTCCCACTTAGTAATGGGGCCCGATTCGTTCCCTTCCCAATCATAAATTTCTTCTGTCCCTCCCCCTGCAATTTTCGCTTAGAGTCACCGTGGCAGCAGATCTCTGAAGATCTGCCGCCGATCCGGTGAGTTCGCAGCCGTCGCCGAGCTTTGGACAGTCATTCTTTCGGTCCGTTTTTTGCCGAAGGGAGTCGCGTTGTGGTGCGTGTATCCTGGCCCACGGAGGTTACTAGCCTCACTTCCGTAGGGTGGGAGATTCCTAAAGCGAGTCCGCCCATGGCTCTCCGCCCGCCCCTTCTGTCCCTGGACCGGCGAATCCGCGGGCTCTTGAAGCCGAGACCCCCCCTCCCCCTTCTTAGGGCGATTAGACCGGTTTCTGGTGGGTGCGTCACAACCACTTCAGGCCCGCAAGCTCGGCCCCTTCGAGGATCGTAAGTAGAACTCCTCCATCTCTCCAACGTGTTTTGCTGAGGTCGTTGTGTGAGTCCAGCCGTCAGATCGAATACTTGCCCCAGCTCTGCGACGAAGGGGCTCGATGCTTTGTCTCCCCTGTTGGGTCTCTTGCTTTTTCCCCCCTCCAGTAGTGCGGACTGCGGCACCTGCCCCTCCCCGCCCCCTGAAGGTGTTGAGCCTATTCCCCGCTTCTGGTCCCCCCGGCGCGGCGTCCGATTCGTCCCGATTTTTTGCGGTTGTTTGTTTCGAGTCCAACTTTATTGGCTTTCAAGAGTACCGGTAGTTCCCCCCTTCGACCTTTTCCGCTATCGGCAATGCCTCGGCGCGGCAAATCTCTTCGCGACGCGTGGCGAACACCTTCCCGACGCAGGGTCCGGTCTTCTTTTCTCGCACGATACGTCTGGAAATGACCGGTTGTGTATAGAAGGTGGAGAATTTTTTTTCCCTTTTTGCTATGCGGTCCTTAATACCTCCTGAATTGGGGCCCTAAGTTATAGGCCATTAAATAATTCGGAGTGAATCTTGCGCAGCAATTCCGGCTCTATGTTCGAGCCCTCACCCCCCTTCTCCCCCCCACGACCTCAATCAACGCGGCAAATTCTCCCTCAAAGGGTATGGCTCAACTGGAACTCTTATGTCCCTTCGACCCTCTCGAGTAAAGCCCTTTGAAAGAGCCAGCAAGTCTATTTCACGCCATAATTTAGAGACGGATCCCCAGGAGACGCCCTGAGTAGCCTTGCGCAGACCCTCTCCCTCGTAATATCTCTTCCATCCTAAGCGACCACTTTAGCGCACCGGCAGCCACCGAGCCCACTTGATGATTGAGCCTCTCCTTAAGAAGAGATGTCGCTACGAGTTTGCGACCTAAACTCCCCCTCCCTTGACTAAAGTACCCGGCGCCACAAGAAACCTTATAAAGGAGAGTCACGAGAAAAATCCGTTTCTCACCATCGACCTGTAGGCTTTCCATTTCGAGCCCCAGTCCTGAAGCCCCTACTTGCCAATAGAGACTTGATATGACTACATGTCACGTTTCACTCCCCCACGGTCCCAACCTTTCTCCCTAACAACGTCCCCCTGCAAGATCTGCAGTGAGGATGGCGTTTTTCCAGCTTTTGGAAGGCCTTGGCCCCCACCATCGTTTTCTGATGCATCTCCGTTCCCTCACCGAGGCTGCTTTTTTCCAGATGACAACCGATTCTCCGGTGTAGCAAGACGTTTCCACTTTGGCGACGCCCGATGTAACCGCTGATCGGATCTGTGTCAAGCTGATCGGCTTTTCGTGTATCTTGTTCTCAATGACAGCGTGCCGCGTCTCTGGTCACGCCGGTTTCTACTGAACAACGTTTTTTGAATAATTTCGTTTCTGCCCTACGTCTGGTATGTTCTTTGGGCTCCACCTTTTAGAGAGTCCGGCAATTTCTCTGCTTTGTATCGGGTCGCTTCATGGTTCTCCCCCCGCCCCTGACTATTTTTGTCTGCGGATCCCCCAGCCAGAAAATACATAGACTTTCGGCCGGGCACGTCTTCGGAAAGTCCTTTCAATGAAAACCCCTTCTTTTAGAGTTTTCGCCGACCGGCTCTTTTCCCTTTTTCCTGCTCCCCCCGAGATTGCCCGCCGCCCGAGTGGCAGCGTTACACTCACGTCGAGGCCGAGAAACTTCGCCGCCAGCTTTGTGGCCGTCTTGTCGCCCGCGGCGTACGCTACTTTTGGGCCCTTACACACACTCATGACTGGACACGTTCAGGGCGCTCATGTTATACAACCCGCCCAGCTTTGTCGAGCTTTGCTCGTCTTGTTCTACTTGTCTTTCACTCCTTCTCTTGCGTTAGCGGGGGGGGGCTTTTGGAAACGCATGACGTGCGTCGTTGAAGGATATCCCTTTCCCGCCCCCACTAGCATTAAGCATAGGGTGTCGTGTTGGAGCTTGTTTTTCGATAGATGGCAACGTTGGTAGGTGTGGCGTCCCCGAGCCATGATTTAGCCTTACACCGCTGGCACAAGGCCGTCGCCCACCTACTTAGTTGATACCGCTCCCATCGCTTTTTTCTTCCTGGTCTTCGATCTCTTTCTATGGCCAGTGTACCCTGCCCCCTAAGCCCCGTAAGCTTTTCGCATTATATGGTAAGCTAACTATCTCCTGATGCGGCGCTCCCTGTGTCAATCGTTGTTTCTTTTGTGCTTCCGTCCTTTTTCAATCTCTGGACGTGCGCAACTTCTTGTTGCGTGGTTCGCCCTGTTCCGTGAACCTTTCCGCCAACAGAGACGGTCGTATTTGCTCCTGTATTGCAAGAGACGATGCTTTCCTTTTTCCTTTATCGCAAAAGGCGGTGTCTTTCCCCGCCAGGCAGAGCGTTCATTCGTGCCTCTGTTGCAAACGTGAAATTTCACTTCGTTTTAGATTCCTCATACTCTTTTGTGATGACCCCTGTCCCAAGCATTGGGATCTCCGAAGCGATTTGCGTTTTTTTGTTCCCTCCTGTGCTTGCATGTAAAGTTTTCTCGGTTTGGTTTGGATTCCCCCCCCCCCCAACTTAGAGAAGTATCGACCCTTGCCCGTTCCTCTTTGCGGAGGGCATTTTAGCGACGGCCAATTCGTCCTCAAAGAAACGCAGCATGCGCCTTGTTTGATGCAAGGCTTCCCTGGATAATGGCTAATAGTCCTCACCTGATGCTCGCACACTCCTTCTGACTTCTCGCCGCCGGTGCGATCCTTTAATTACTTGGTGCAAAATCGAGTAATCAAAATGAATATCCTAAAGGAAGAATCGTTTCTTATCGGACTAGTGACATGCTGACGCGCTGACCGCTGGCATGCGGGATCCTCACGTGCAGACGATTTTTTCTTTCAGAACTCCCAGTACGCCTATCTTCAAGCGGTTGGAGAGCTTTCGATAAATGTCCTCCCAAGAAGTTTTCCTCGCTATCTAACCCCCCTCTAAATAACGGTCTTGGCCCCTCTATTATATTTACATCCAGTCTAAGGTTATTCCCGCTGCTCTCCTCACTATAGCCAAAGCCAAACAAACCGAAGGTTTCAGATAGCCCTGAAATGTCTTCTTTCCTCTTCCTTCCCAAATATCAATTTGTCCCTCACTGCAAGCCTCCTCTGCAGCACGTTGGTCGAATCAACAATCGGCCAAAGTATTGCTCCATTTTCACAAATCACTCCTCAAAATTTGAGCCGGCTCCACAGGGTCATTCGAGTGTGTTGTCCGCAATCGTGAATGAGGATGGTCTTCGTTGTATCCATCCCCCGGGGCAAGCTTTTAAGAAACTAGGAGTCCCCTGCCTCCATTACGGCTACTTTCTTAATGGCCCCTCCCCAAAGCTCCTTCCCCCTTTACCCAGTCCCCGTTTCCGTGTAGATCTTCCATTGTCGCGTCTTCACGTAAACGTCATTATTTGGTGATATTCTTCTCTTTTTGGCCAATTTTATAGGCCTCCTGGCCGCATTTTGCGCGCCAGGCCATGGCACGCGTTGAACGTCTTGTCGCAGCCATCCCCCAACGACCCGCGTCCCTTCCCGCGGCCTCGTCGGAAATTCCGTTCGCTCACCAGATGGCCCGAATACCCCGTTCAAATAGTTTCGCCTGAGATGGGCGGTTATTGAACTCACTCTTCCCCCACTTTCGAATTCCTCCCCCCCTTCCGTGGTCTTTTCCCACCGGATAAATGTGCAGGTTGGTCTAAATCCAGTTGCGACGCCGATTAAGGGGTTTTTAGGTGGAATCGTTCTTCTCCGTGAAAAAATGTTGAGCCTCTTCTTGTGGTCCTCCCCCGCGATTGTATCTGGTCTTTTAACCCCCCTGGCTGAAAGCGTACTCACACGGAGATCGCTGAATCACTATTCTCCAAAGGGGAACCTGCGTCCTCCTCCAAAGTTGCTTCCCGTCCCCCGAATGACTTTTTTCACCCAAGACCCCTGTAAGCTTCTCCCCGGAGGAAATCCTTCAAAGCGCACCTCCGGAGGTCTCCCCCCCTCCACCATTTGGCCTCAAACCAATCTTCGTTACCCCTGGAAGTTTCCTGCCCTGATTAGGGGCTTTAATGGGAAACGCTGAGAGTGACCTGTATTGGTCTCGTTTGTCCCCGAGTGCCCCACCGGCCAGTGCCAACTTTCCCCGAGTTTACTTCCTTCAATTTCGCCCCACGTCCTTTTATTTCATGTCGATTAGCGAATGAAAAAACCTGCATTCTTTTTCTCGAACTCCCACGATAGACGCATCGTCTTTGTGGTTGCCGCTTTCAAATCTCCCCCGGTGACACGAGCGAGACAGCTCTGGTTCCCCCTGGCTACATTTGGCATCCGTCCTCATCAACCCAGAAACTCATTGTTTTTTTCTTAGGAGCCTTGCTGCCATGTTCTTCCCCCCTCCCCAGAACCCCTTCTGCAATGGTCTTTATTTCCGAGCGCCAGCTGTTACGGTA
>Ga0179591_1204328_pt1 | contig 20565 bp, 24 predicted proteins | sample CZOMad2_1_08_16f_FD_182891 | JGI IMG/M metagenome (GOLD analysis project Ga0179591, IMG submission 182891) | Vadose zone soil fungal communities from Angelo Coast Range Reserve, California, USA - CZOMad2_1_08_16fungal (PacBio error correction) | ecosystem: Environmental > Terrestrial > Soil >... | reverse complement strand
GTTTCTTTGTCTACGGACAACGTTGCGATGCTTCCCCCTAGGCGATATTTTGTACAATCCCCTCTTTCGGATGGAAGGAGGACAAGCTCTCCCTTGTCTTCCTTCTCCTTTCCACGTCACCTGGTAGTCGTTCTCGCCCCTGCTACCGAGCCCTGTGCACGTGTCTGTGGTGCTGACCACGGAAACTTTTTGTCTTCCGCGAATCTTTTTCTTTTTAGTAGATGGACGATGAGTTCCTCCTCTCACTTATTGCTTCGCCCTCCCTCTCCTTATTTGTCGTGCGTTCGGGCCTTTTTTTTTCCTTTAAAACGACTCCACTAAGAAAGTTTGCCTGTCGCTTGTTTCTCCCCGGTAGCCCGGGTGCGCACATCGTAAGTTGTCTTTCGCCCGATCGCAGCACTGCTTCGGCGGTGAGATCTTTCATTTCTTCTACCTCCTTTAAAGAAGCTTCTTTTTTTTTTGGACCCAGCAGGATATAAGAGTGCGTTCTCCAGCGGGGAGGGACGCCGAGGTCGCCTCGCTTCCTTTCCTGGTTTCCCCTGTTAAGTGCTTCCGGGCACGGCCCTTTCGTCGGCGTGCGATCAGTTCCTTAATCCCGATTACTCAGGTGTTTGGTTTCTTGCTTCAAGGTGCCTCTTTTTTCCTGGAAACGGATCTTTCTCTTTTTTCCCCTTTACCCGAGGTAGTCCTTTGATGGTCTCTGTTTTTCTCTATGGACGCCCTGGCAGATTTCTTTTTTTTGCTGGTCCAGGGGTGGCCGAGTGGAACTGACCTTTTGTGAGGGTGGTGTAACTGTCTTTTTCTTCTCTTTTGAGTTGGGTTTCCCTTCTGCTTCTGAGATAATCTCGCCAGGGTCAGCTGTCTTTTCCCGAGCGGTACGTTACAGAGTGGAGCAAGACTGCGGTGTACAATGCCGGGTTCCTATCCTTCTTTGTTGTTTTCTCCAATTCCTTGATCCTCGAGTTTTTTTTCCCGTTTTCCCAGACATAGTCCTCCCCCCCTTTTCCCCTCTTGGACCCGGAAGGATAGTGATTGAAACTTGTTGACTTATGGAGGGAGAGCATCTCCTTTCCTTGGGGGAGAGCCCCAGGCTCGCTCCCCCCTCTAGAGCTCTACGCCGAGATGGTAACGCCCTAGGAAGCCCTCGCCTGGTTTTTCCTGACTCTTGCCCCCCTTTCCCCTGGAAGGGTAGTCTTTTTAAGTGGCCGAGTCGTTCTGCTCCCTTCCTGCTCAGTGTTTATGTTCGGCTCGGCCTGGAGCGCGAATTTTTCTCGACCGGATCGAGCCCTCTTCCCTTTTGCCGGGTGTCCTTTTGAGACACCTTAACTACAAAATACGGCGATCGAGGCGAAATCTTCTGCTTCTGTCTCTGGGCAGTTTGGTTTCGCATGGGTTTGATCTTCTCCTTTGTCGCCTACTTTTAAGATATAAACGCTTTCTAAGGCGTCGAGATTGACCTCCCAGTTTTTATCTACTTTTGTTCGGGAGGGTAAAGTTGTAGGCAATAATGCTGTTTCTAGATACTTCTAGGGACTCGTTTTTCAGCGAGAGACCCACCGACCTTTTCCCCTCGCTGTTTGAGAGTCCTCCTGCCTCTCTCACTTTTTTCCCTTAGTTTGGTGGACCAGGGATGGTAATTTTTTTATCCTTTTTTTCTTGGCTTCTGAGAACGCGTGCAAAAGCTTCGCGCTTTCCCTATTTTTCAGGAAGTGGCTCGGATAGTTTCTTTTTTTTTGCTGGCAGTCTTCGACCCGTCTCTTGTGATCGGTTTTCTTCGTTGGAGAATCATGTTCAAGATTCCTCCCTCTTGCACGAAGGGAAACCCCCGTCCCATTTTTGTAGGACACCTTGAACAATCTCCTCCCGTCTGACACTTAACTACGTCCTTCGGCCTCCGCCATGGCTTATTCTTTCCCGCACCCCCCCAGTTCCAAGATACGCACCACAATTGTGGAATTGTTTTGTTTTCCGAAAAGAACGACCAACTTTCTTTTGTTTCTCCCCCAACCTGACCCCATTGGGTGTTTCATGTCTGGTCGGGTTTTTGGTGCGGGTTTGATTTTTATTTGGTTTTCGGGGTTTTCCTAGGGTGTGCATGTTTATGGATGCCGTCAGGGCTGACTGAAGGGTGGTGTCTTGTCCTTGTGTGATTCTTTTCCTTTTCAGAAAGGTTTGAGGTTTTCCATCCGAGGTTCGACCGCCATGGCATCTCTTAGTAAACGCACGAGTGGCCGTTTCTGGGTCCCTTTTTCTCTTGGCTTTGTTTTCAGTGGAGACTCATTGTCTTATAGCAGTGTGCAGAGGTCGCAGTTTTTTCGTATTCCGTTGAAAGTCCGTTTCCATGCTCCCGGTGGTCCGCCCTTTTCGTGAGTCCGGCGGTGGCGGGAGGCTTGTCTTTTCCTTCTTTTTCAGTTTTATGTTCTCCAGTCCGTGTTATCTTTCCTTACAAAGTTCTTTTGAGGCCGTGGTGTTTGTTTTCCGTTTCTTGCTTTTTTCGTTTTTCGCGTCGGCAGGATCAGGTGCCGCCACAGCACCGGCGTTTCTTCACCCTTCTTTGATTGCAAAGGTTGGTTTTCGGGCGAGAAGACCGATTCTCTAGATGCGGCGAAGGGTGGATTTTTTTTTTTTTCTGCAGAACCCTGGCAGTCCCCTGTTTTGTCCTGGCGCATTCAGCGCCCGAACACTTCCCTCATGCCGCGTTCTTCCCTGCTCTGGTACCAAGATACTTAAGATCCGGCTCATCCGTGATTTTTCTCTTAAATCCCCCGGCCAACCACGCGATTTACTGCTACCTCCGTTTGTTGGTGGGATTATATCTCTCTTTGCCGTGCCTTTCCCTCTGGTAAAGATCAGATGCGTTCCCTACGTTACCGCGCAGGGCGTTTATGTTGTAAGCTGTCTCCAAGGCAGCCCGTTGTAGGCTTTGTGTGTTCTTTGCTGAGATTTTTTTCTTCTCCAATTTTTAACGTGCCTGGCTTCCCTAACCAGATCTCCGGACCCACCATTAGTTGTGTCGCAATCATGCGGGATGCTTTTTCGTCACCCGGCGCCCCCCCCGGCACCCTTTCCATGATGACGCCTTCTCCTTGGAGCTTGTGGTGGTGCTGGTTTACCCATTCAGCAACCTCCGCAGCACACGGCACCCCGCCCCAGTTTGACCCTTTCCTTTCCCGCAAACACCAGGCCATCAACGTCTGGGCCTGACACCCCTGAACATTCATCCATGATTTTTTCCCGTTTATCCTTTCCCCCTCCCCCTACAGACATCACAGCCTCCTTCCTGCCCTAGCTCCCCCCTTTTCCGCCTTTATGACCCCGGGGGCCACAATCTTCTGCTGGAACAAATCCGCCCCAAGCCACTTGAGACTCCTTCAATGTTTTTTGTGTGAGCAAGTTCCCCCCCCCATACAACCTGGCCATTACCCCCGCTTCACCCCAAATTCAGCGACCACAGGCCCCCCACTGCTTTCTAGCTCGTGTTTTTTTCCAAGGGGCTTCAGACAAATAAAAAGTTTTCTTGACAAAACTCCGCCTCAAAACCTTTCCCTTGCCTACGCCCTCTATCACATGCCTGACCGCAACCGACACAGAACCAACTCCAAAAACCAGGTCACTTACCATCCAAGTCCCCCCAAAACAGACAGGCACAAAACTTCCCCACTCCCAAAGTTTTGGCTTTCTACAAACGACCCATTCGGTAGGTGAGTCAACCCTCCCCCAATCCCCCCACTTGTTTTGTTTGCTCCTTTTTTGGACGTGATTTCTTGAAGCTCGAAGTCCAGGGCCGGCTTCTTCTCCCTCCAGTCTATCCTGTTAGTAGCCAATGTTTTGCTCTGAGGTCCTTTCCCCAGTGCGGGTGTCCTTTTTTTAGTGGCTCGAGATTTCTTGGAAACGCGGCCGCGTTATCTAACCCCCCGACCTCCTCCGCCGAGTTGAAGAACTTTCCGCCCCCAAGCGCGATGAACTCCTCTCCCATTCCTTAGATTCCTCGCGAGAGGGCGTTCTGGTCAGCCGTAGGGGCCGGTCCACCCTCTTTCCCACTTCTGAAATTTCATGTTCCGAGCCTTTGGTTTCCCATCCCCTTTAAGAGGACCTGGATTCCGTCTTTCTTTTCTCCCGCTTTATTCGGCAGGCGTTAGCTGCATCGAGCCCACCCCTCCCTACTTTCGAACAGGCAGGGAAGAAAGATTGTCCCCACAACCGTATGATGACAGTTTTTCTTATTCTCTAAGTCCCTTCTTCTCGTATTACTTTAGAGCAGAAGCCCTAATCTTTCCCCCTGGTCACGCGAACACTTCCTACACCCCTTCCCCCCCCTATCGCCCCTGACGAATCGGTGTTCGCGTCCCCTCCTGTTTTAAGTCTTTTCGTCTGAATTCACTCTTCTTCCTATCCGGTCCTTCATTTTTTTTTTAACGTCCACGTCTTTTGGTGAGAACATAACTTTTTTTTTCTGGACTCAGCGGCCACGGAAATTTCCTCACCGATTGTCTATTCTTCGTTTGTCTTTAGACGAAAACAGGCTTTGCTTATGCGACCATCTCCTCTCGTTCACGTATCTAAGTCGAGCGTGGTCCCCCCCTGAGTCTTTTCGTTCCAAAACGAAGGCTCTTTCTCTTACAGAAGACGTCACCCCCCTCCGACTCAGTCAGATGCCGCAACTTCGTCCCCGTTTTTGGACGGTGAGGCTACCCCTCCCCCGATTGTCTCGTGGTGGAGGGCCTCTTCTTCTTTCCGTGAAGCCCTGAATGTGCACCCCTTTCTTTCCTTTTTCCTTTTCCCTCGCCTCTTTGTTACCAGTGACTCGTGCTCCACGAATGCTCGCGACCCCTTAAGAAGTTCTCCCCCACGCCACCCAGCGACCTCACCCCTTTTCCCCCCCCTGACCAAACCGAAGAGTCCTTTTTGTTGGTACGTGTCTCTTGAGAAGACTTGAGACCCCATTTCTTTTCCTACCATCTTTGAACAGAATTTTTTTCTCTAGAGAGGTGCCACACTTTCGTACCATCTTCTCACGCGTCCACCCGGGGTTTTTCAGGCCAGTTTGCCACCAAATCAGTCAGTTTCCCTGGATTCTCTCCCAGGGCTCCTGTAAAGGCCCTCAAGTATGGCTCGAACGTGCAAGGGTGCTGTGAGCCTGCGGTTTAAGGCAAAGTTTTATTTTGGCATCGACGTCTGTTCCTCGTATTCCATTCATCGGCTCCTAGCCCCCAAGAGGGTTCCCCCTATGCGTTATATAGCCTTTGTACGTTTCTGCCCTCCTCAGCAGAGTTCCTTCATTTCTCCTTTTTTCCCTGCCCACTTTTCCCCCTCCTTCTGTCGCGATTCTCAAGCAAGTCTCCTAATTTGGAACCAAGAGAGGTTCCACCTTTCGTTTTTCTCCCCCACATGCGGAAAAGTCTTTCGCCCTGAGTTATGTGGTTGAGGATGGTCCGCACGGAAATTCCTCTTTTTCTTCCCCACGGGAGCGGTTTCCTCCGGTCCCCGATCAGGCCAGTCTACTTTTTTCTCCTCTCCTCTGTCTTTTGTGCGTCCTAATCCAGAAGTTTCCGGGTCACTCTTACATTTTTTTTCCAAGAATGTTTTTTTTGCGGAGAGAATACAGTTTTTCTTGAGCTTCCTCTTCCCCTCCCCTGAATGTGGCTTCTCCCGCCTCCCTAGTTTTGAACACGCTTGGATTCCAAGAGATAGAATTTGTTATTGCCACGTTTCAGGCTCGTTTCCATTTCAGAAGACGACTATTTCTTCTTGTTTTTTTTTTCTCTCTATGCGTGTCTTTCGCCTTTTTCGGTGACGCAACGTGCGGCTTCCCGTACCGAGGCCGATCTCAGGGTCCACTTTTCCTCGTTGTCCCTCTTTCGTTTTTTCGCGCCGTCGCGGATCGGTGTTTTTCCCCTACGAACGGAGTCGCTCCGCGCGATGCCTTCCCTTGAAACAGGTCCGGTTTTTGGACCCTGAAAGGTTTTTGTAGTGACCCCAGCCGGGAGCCCGATGATCCCCCCGCTTTCTCTTTCTTTCCACGTAGCTTCTGATAGCGAAACGGCTGTATCGCCTGGGAGTCTTTCCTGCGGTCATGCGCGGCCCTTTATGGGCCCGTCGCACCCGACCTCCCCCTCCTTTCCGATCGTCGTTTCGAAACCTTTGACAGGGTGGACTCTTTCCTGCCGAGCCGTTGTTGGCTGGTTCTGTGTAGATCGCCGGGATATCAAGTCCTGGTGCCTTGTGCGCAAAAGTATCCTTTTTTAACAAACACCCTTTTTTCTTGTTAACCTATCGATCTTTCCGTTGCGCATCGCAGACGTTGATGGGGGCGGGTCCGCTTTAGCCAGAGTCGGAAGTTTTTCTCACCGGGGACGGACTTCCCCCCTCCGATAATCGACATGCCGGCGTCGCTTCTTCCTTCTTTTTCCCCCCCATTTTCTGGGGGTTTTGGTGGTGGTTTCTGAGTGCAACGACGGCGGTTTTTAAAATTTACTGGACTTGGAATAGGGTGAGGTGTTTGGTGAAACGTTAGTGAATTTTTTTTCTTTTTCCTAGAGCGTGTCTCCGCCTGATGTTGAGCTGTTTTTTTGGTAATGCGGGACTGGCTCTGGGCGTTTCCGAGGTCGGGTTTTTCCCCTTAGTTAACCTTTAATTCGTTGTTGGGAGGGTGGGTAAAATGTTTTTTTCCTTTCCCTCTTTTTTTGTAGGGTTTACCTCAGGGGACGAATGCGGGGCGTCCTCCTGTGTTTTAGATTTTGGTCATAGCCGGCGTTATTCACTAGAATTCGGGTCCACAGGCTTTTATTCGCCCTAGAAAACAGCACCCTGACCTACTTTTTTTCCCGAACCCTCCTGGTACAGCACATCCCTTTTTTTTTTTCCCCCCTTTCCTAGTTGGCCGATAGGACCTGCGTGCGGACCAATAGGTTATTTGTTGTGACGAGAATACGTCTCCGGCGTGGGTGACTAAAACCGCTCGTTTTTTGTTGAGACCTCTAGTTTCCTCACGCTTTCCCGAGGAAGTTTCGACCTATTTTTTAGCCCCTAGAGTGTTTCTTTCGAAGATAGGAACAACGTCCCTTTTCCCGAGGTAGGCGTGGCGGGCTTCGTCTCTGCGCAGAAGCGGTGAGTTTTCAGAAATCCAATGTCGGTCTTCTTTCGTGTCGTCGGACCGGACTCCGGTGATTTGAACTTTTTCCTAATTGGTAAGCTGGAGCCAAGAGATTCCCCTCGGCCGATCGAACCAGTTTAGGAGATTTTCCTCCCGGGGATCAGGTGGATTTGTTTCGTTATGACTTATCAGGCCGCCTTTCGTCCCTGATCGTTCCCCTATTCCTTCCCGCGGCGCCTACTTTTTCCTGTCTTGAACTTTTTCCATAACTTGTTGAGTTGCGGGCTTGCATGTTTTACACATGCACCTCTTTTTCTCCCCCGTATGCCCAGTTCGTGCTTGATGGAAGGACCCTCCCTTTCCGGTATCTTGCTTTTGCATCATGAAGCTAAAGTGATTGTTCCCTTTTGGGTTTGTCCCCCTGTTCCGTGTGACCCCGGTCGGGGGCCGTTGTTCCGGACCGATCCTTAAATCCTCTCGGTAGAGATGGAGAAGTGTAGATTTTTCTTCCTCTCTGTTGGCGGATGTCCGGATATCATTTATGTCTCGGAGTCGGAGTCCGTTAGATTTCCCTCTGCTTCCCTCAGTATTACCGACTTTAGACCCCCTTTTTCAGGAACGGTCAATGGCTTTTCCCCAGTCACTTGAGTCCCGCCCCACCGAGAAGTATCTCCTCCTACCCATCTTGCTGAAAGCCCAAACCCTTAGACCCTCGGTATCCCTCCCTGGTGTTCTTGTTGGAAACTACCTCCCCCCTTGGTTTTGCGTTTTCCTCAATGAAACTTGGCTTTTTTCCCTATTGGTTTGATGCTGGTCGGGGCTTTTTTTTGGGTTGATTTGGGGGGGTAGTTCCTGTGTGGTGTTAGCTGTGACTGTGTATGTTCCCACTTTAGGGGTCTGACGTGACCTTTTTAGTCTTTGGGTTGCTTGGGGGGGTGTGGGTGAGTTTGTCCTCTGATTCTCCTTTGGTTTGCGGGTGGAAGCCTCCTCTTCAAGTGATCGCGTAACGGCCGGGGTGGACTTTGTTATGTTTTTTTTTGTGAGGTTTTGTTTCCAGAGAGTTTTTGGTATCACTGGCTCACTTTCCGTCAGTGGCAGATTCTTTTCCTTTGGTTTGTTTAGAGGACGATTTGCCCTATTAATTGGTCCCCTTTTTTGCTGTCTTGCAGGTGTTGTTGCAGGGTGGGGAGGGTTTCTTTTTTTTTCTGTTCTTGTCTTTTCTTTAGGCCTTATCCCAAACAGTTCGTCGTGTTCGTCCTCCCTCGTTTGTCTGACCGTTGTGTGCTTGTCCTCTTTAGTTGCCCCGCTTTATGGGTGCAGGTTCTGCTTCTTTCTGCTCTTTTGTTCCAGACCCCCCCCTTTATACGCCTTCTTTTTAAGACCAGTTCTTCTTTGGGGTTTTTAGAGCACGCCCAGTTTCCCTCTACGATTTTTTGCGTTCTGCGTGGAGGCTTGAGCCCCTCTGGTCTCCTGGAAAGTTTTCCCCCCCTCATTTCCAGTGTCCTCGCCAGCACCATCAACACCGCGCTGCACCGCCCTCCCCATGAGTTGGGCCGAGAAGCTCCCGATGCGACGGGAATCACTGTTTCGCCGATAGTCACTCCCGAACGGAAGTTTTCCCCCTTTGCCTATATATCTCTGTTATACAGACCTTTTTGTTTTTGTCGTATTGATTATCGATTGTCCTCAGGGTAGATGGTTTCCACGACTTTTCTGAAATGGACGTGTTCAGCCTCATTCGGATTTGAGGATCGGGTTTTTTCCCCCCTCTTGTCGTATTCTCCTTGTTTCTGGCTTTTTGTGATGGCGACTATTTTTCTAAGGACTCCAAGGGCTGCTGGCACTGGCTTACTCCCCCGATATCCGCCATTCTGACCTCTATTTTGCATGTGGCTGCCCGCCACCAGCGAAACCTGCTGAGTCCTGCTCGAATGCGCCCCGACATCTTATCGTTTGTCGTGATTGTGGACGGACCTTTTTGCAACCCCCTGCAGCTTACGCCCAGAGGCAGAAACTACGCTTTCCCCCCACCCCCGGCCCACCGTACTTTTGGCCCGACCGACCACGGACGGACCTTTTTGGCCTGCCTTTATCCCCCCGGCCGCCAGACCCTCACTCCCCCCTCACCATGCGCATCATTCTTCCTCGAAGAGTCTCTTCGGTGTCCAAATTCCCCAGGCTGTCCCAACAGACGTCCTGAACCCCCACTCCCTTTGACACGATGACACTTCGGAGCATGTGAGCACCCATTCATAATACACGCCCATCGCCAGGCCCCCTGGCACCAAGGCACTCCACCTGCCACTTTTGGTGTCCATCCTTCGAGCGGTCTTTCTTCTTCTGACCGCCACCCTCACCCCGGTTCATCTCGCCATTCCAGCTCCCACCCAGCAACCGAACCCCAGGAGACGGTTGAAAGAACCCGCCGACCTAACTTTCCTCCCACACAACCCGCTAAAACCAATCCGCCCCCCAACCCCCACTTTTCACACCCAGACACAGCACCCCCTCATCTTGAAAAAAGTGCTGTTGAATTTTGTGCTTTCCACACTGCACCCACCTGTTGGAGGTTACCTGTGCGTCGAAAAAATGCCCCCTTGGGGCGTTTGTCCCTCCCTGGGTCATCAGGATTTTCGAGGGATTACTTCTTTAAGGAGGCGCCTCCCCGCCTCAGTTGTATCTCAGGTTGCGGTACGGAGGGCAAGTGGTCCTCCCGGTGCATGCCGTATCGGGATGCGTAGTTTTTTTCTTGAATAGTCGAGGAACAGCAGGCGCTCCTTCCACCTCATCTACCTCTTTCGAAGAATCTTTCCGCCCACCAGCGCGATTCCTTTCTCTCTTATCTAGCTCGGCCATCGCCGAGTTTTGGATAGGGTCGCTTTTCCTCCCGGCAACCCCAATTTTGGCCCGGAGCCGTTTTAACCGAAAAGACGGGTCCACTCCCCCCCCTTTATCTGAGGCCCTCTTCCCCCAGCCGCTAGACAGATTTTTCGGCCCAAGCCCCGCACATCCCCCCTGCCTAGAGATTTCATTTTACTTGCCCGCAAGGGAAGTGCCCCGCCCCCCTACGAGGTCCCCCCTTCAGTCTGCCCCTATTCCTTCGTTGAAACTTAGGCGCATTTGATAATTTTAATTTTGCATGAAGACCTCTCCGATACAGGTGATTTCTTCCATTCCTCCCCCGGCGCCCTCCGGCACTCTAACGTCCGACGGTTTTTTTAATAATATTTTTTTAGTCGATGCTCCCAGAGTATTCCTTCTCTCCTCCATAGATCCGGTCTTACCGTGGTTCCAGCCAGCCGGCGGCGACCACCCTGATCTGAGGTTCGCGCTGCCCTCCGATTCTCACGTCCCATTGCAGACGCTCCCAGTGCCGTTTGTGCAGACTCTTTCCTCCCACCCTTAATTGTTCCCGTAGGGAGAAGTCTTCCTCCCTGAGTTTTTTTTTTTTCTCGTAGTTGTATTTTTGCGAAGCCCGAGGCCGTCTCGTCACTCCCCCTGCTAGTCTGCTTTTCCCGGTAAAAAAATATGTTCCTCAATAAGGTCTCCAGATTTTTCAGTGCCCTTTCACTTTGCGGCGTACTTGCTACCTTTTTTTCGGTGACTCGTCGCCGGTGGGATTCCGGCTTTTTTTCCTACAGGAGTGTACCCGCGTTTTCCCCAAGTTACTCTATCAACCCCGCGCGCAATGCCTCCCCCATTTATGGCGCCACAGGAGGCCTTCCCTTTCACTTGACTTCACCGCGACGCATAGAAGACCATTCCCCCCTGAAAACCCGAAGAGTACGGTTTCCCCCTTCTTTTTGGTGGGCCCGTGCTTGCTTGCGACCGAACCCCTCCGCCATTTTTTTCTCCTATCAGTCCCCTAGGCGATATTATAGGCTCCTTTTCCCCCAAAAGTCGCAAGTCCACTCGTTCCCCCCCTTTGACCGGCCCGGCTTGCAACCAAGCTTCCTTCTATTCTTTTTTTCGGCACCTTACCATGCAGAGCCTCGTTTTTCTCTCCACTCCGGCCCCTTTCTCCACGGCCGTCCTCTTCGACGCGGGCGATCTCGACGCATTGTGTCCTTTGTTTTATTGTGCGAAAGTTGAGTATAAGCTTTTTTCCGTAGGTGCCCGTGCCCCTCCTCCTTGCCTTACCCGCGGGATCCGTTGCCCCTAACGGGATCCTACTTCCTTAGACTTTTGTTAGGTCTTTCCTTCAGCGCAAGCAGAACTTTTTTTCCTGAGATTTCTCCTGTTTGGACCCCCTTTTTTTTTCCACACCCTCAAGAGTCAACTGGCCGTGTCGGATGTTTTTTTGCAGCATCCAGGCCCCGGCGCCCTCTCCCTTATACCGGCGAGGGCATCAGCTTTTTTATTCGATCAGTCCGTCAGGCGATTGAAGACCAGAGTAGCTCAGATCTCTATCCTCCTGCCCGGACCAGAATTTTCGGGCCAGTCCACCAGCGGCCTGGTCCCTATTCTCTGCGAAGTCCAGAGATTATTCTACTCATTGGCCAGGAGAGAACGAATGTCACGCGACCGCGGGATCATCTCTTGAAAGAATTTAATTTCCCCCACGCGTTTCTTAGCGCTTCGTTTCACTATTACTGCAGACCGCAAAGTTTCTTTCTGCCACGAAGTAGAACTACGACGATATCTCTTCTCCTCCTTTTTTTTGCTTGCTCTTCTTTTTCGTCAGACCCCACACCCAACCCCCAACTTCGGGCCGTACCTAATTGCTCCTACTACTTTTCTATTTTGTAAATACAATTTTTTTGGAAGGATGGGCAAGGCAGCACCTCCCCCCTGTTCCCCTGGATTCACGTCTTTATTCTCCGCGCTCTGTAAGCTTACTTCGGTGACCCGTTTGGTTATTACCCCCTTACCCATTTTCTCGAAACCGGACCTTAGTCCTTTCCTTTTGATGAGCGGACGTTTTTTTTTCCTTCTCTCCCCTGCTGATGCCTAGGCAGTTCTATGGCGCGGAGGCGGGGGACTTCTAGGCCAATAATCACCCTTTTAAGCTCCTCCGAGCATTTCACGCCTTCTTTTTTTAGAAACGTTTATTTTTTCAAGTCGTCTGTCACTTCATGTGGTGTCGCCGAGGTTTTTCGGCTCGCCGATCTAATTGGGATTTCCTGCCAGTCATCCGCGTTAAGAAGCTTTTTTTTGAGTGGCACGAAGCACGAAGGTTTTTCCCTTTGGATATTTTTTTGTTGACGTTAGGATCTCCTGACTTTTCGACGATGACTGGTCCAAAAGTGTCCCCCTGACTTTCTTTTATAGCCTGAAGGAGTCCCCTTTCGGACGTGCCGTCTTCACCGTATTTTCCTTCGAGACGAATTCTTGGTGTGATGGCCTACCGTGGTGCCGATGGTTCTTTTTTGACGCCCCCTGACGTTTCCATAGCCTCTTCTATAAGACTGCTGGTAGCTCTGGGTTTTTTTTCTTCTCCTTTCGTCTGTTCTTCTTCGCATGCGGGGTGGAAGAGAGGTTCCCGGACTCTTCGGTGAGGGTTTTCCCCAATGTGTGCTCTTTTCTTCTTGTGGTTGTTTTCTCGTATAGTTTGATCCGCCTTCTTATCATCCGGAGAAGCTGTGAGCCGGTTGCCCTATTTTGCTCGGAACGGTGTTTTAACGCCGACGGCGGTCCACCTGCCGGGTCTAAGGCCCCCTCGAATCACTGCTTCTAGCCGCGTGGGTCTTAAATCACCGTCTCTATTGTGAGGCCCCCCCCGGATATTGAACGAATATGTTGGGGGGACTGTCGCGGAAGAGACAGAGATTTCTGTTTTAGTCCGTTTTTTGGCCGCAATTCACTTCGTCTCGCGAGGGAAGGCGCCCCCTCGCTTCTGCCCCCCAGCCGCCTTTTTCTAGATATTACACCACACCGGCACGAGGTGGTACGTTATTGGCCTTGACCTGGGCTTATTTTGAGTCCTCCCCAGCCGCTAGGTGATGTTTCGCCCTTTTCCCCTTTCTGGAAGAGCTTTCTCGGCTTATCGAAGCGCGCGGCCTGGGGACGGCGGAGCCAAAATTCCCCACCGAGGCTAATCGTTGTGCCCCCCTTAGGCGCGTGAGCGGGTCGCCATTCTGTTGCCCCTTTTTATCTTTGGCCACTGTCAGGCTCCACGAGGTGATGCCTCACTGAAAGCTCTTTTCCCTCGGTCTCGTTTCCATGAACCTTTTTTGCCGGTGGTGCAGTTCTTGCTTCCTTTCCCCCTTGCGGAACTGGTGTATTTTCCTAATGAAGCGGGTATGGCTCCTTGGTAGTTCTGCTTTTTACACAGTTCGATGACAGTGTTTTTAATTTTCTGGGTCACCTTGGCTTCTTCACGTGTCCGGTGGCCGGGGCTTCAATAGACGGCGACCGGATCTCCCCCCTTACTGCTTTTTAAGCCTCTTCGTCGGCGGGTCCTTCCATTTTTTCTTCCTCTCGAACCGGACTCATTTTTGCGAGCTGTCTTGAGTTCCCCTCGTTAAGCCACCGAGAGCGAAAGAGTTTCTTTCTCCCTATCAAAAGATCCAAGTTTCTTCCCCGGTACACTTTTACCGCCTCGCCAGTCCCCTTGGCTATAACCTCATATAGGCTCTAGACCAGGAGTAGAGGAGACTACACCAAAGTATGACCATACGTGCCCCGCCCCCACTGGTTCTGTTTCGTTAGACTCACCTCACTCACCCTGGGGAGTTGACTCACCCCCTTAAACCCTTGTCCTTGTTTTGATGGTCGGGCTTTTTACGTTTGTGGTTAAGGAGTGGTGTTAGGGTTTTCGGTTTCTGTGAGTAGTTGCTGGTGAGGGTCTTTCTGGTTTAGTTTGGTGTTTAGTAGTGGTTTGGGTGGATGTTTTCTCTGGCTCCCACAGGTTGAGGGTGTCGAAGTCCCCCCCCCCCCAACGCGACCGTAAGCTTTTTCCCTCTCCTGATTCCCTCCCAGCTTGGTTCTGCGAATTGTGTTTCTTGGATTGGCGTGATTTCTGATTATCACAGTGTGACTCCCCATAGCATTTGATTTTCTCCCCAGTGTGTGTTTCGCGACGTCTTTGTCCACTCCGTTTTGCCTTCATTGTCCCTCCTTGTTTCCTTGCTTATTCTTGTTTTGAGAAGGGTGCTGATTTTTTTTTTGAGTCCCCGGAGTCCCTCTGTTCGTCCGCAGATCCACACCCCCGTAGGTATGTTGCAGCATTTTTTGAGTTTCTGGCCTTGTTTTGCTTGAAGAAGGATTGATCCAGTTCTCTACGTGGCAGGATCGGTCTATTTTCTTTTTGCTTCCACCCAAACCCCCACTTACGCGGTCGCCAAGTTTGTAGCGTTCCCCTTTTCCTGGGTCTCCGTGGTGGAGATTTTCCTTTCGGATTTAGAGATTTCTCAGTTGTCTTTCCTTTCTCTTGGTTCGGTTGAATTGAAAGTTCACAGCATAGTTAGTCCTTGCGTTGTCCAGCCCTCTCCAGCCCATACGCCTCTGAAAGTTCTGCCTGCGCCCCACGGGACCGATTACGCCAGCTGCTCGGTAAGCATTCTGTTCCCCTCTTTTTATCTTGCAGACCCGGCACTTGAAATGAGCTCTCATTCCTCCTCCTTTTTTTTTTTTCTTTATATTCTCCGACTGGAAGTTTTGGACTATGGTCACGATCCGTGGATTAAAGGGAATTAAAATTTTTCTTCCTACCATTTTCGCGGATCGGTGGGGGTACCTCTTTTCCCCCCATGTAAGAGCCTTTTGCATCTGCTTTGTGCTGTCTATGGAGCCCTCCTCAGGCTGTTGGACCTGTTCCCCGGACTCCGCTAACACCATTCCCCCGGAAGATATTCTCGGACCTTTTAGTGGTTTTCCTCGTTTCACGTCTCCCCCCTGGCGTCAATTTTCCTGAGCCTTTTCCCCTAAAGCGTGAGTGTGTTTTTGTTCTTTTTGTAGGCCACCCCTCTCCAAATCTTTCGACAGAATTGTTCCCCTCAAGAGGCAAGAACCAATCCCCCCCCTTTTTCCTCTTTTTTCCGCAGACCTTTCCCGACTGTGTGCATCCTTCTGTCTTCAATCGACAAAGCCCTTCCCACCCACTTTCAATCAGCCCACAGGACCGACTAGGCTTTCCTGAATGCAAAGGCTTCACTTTAACAACCCTTTTGCCCAACTCGACCCATCTGAACCTTCTGAGAATGGGAGCCAGTGACGCCTACAAAGAAGGAAACCTCCCGTCTCACACGGCCCGAGGGCACGCTTTTTTTCTTTCCCTTCTTTCGTTTTTTTAGGGGGATCTTTACATCACCCCCTGGCGCCCTTAATCGACAAATCTCCTCACCCGCAACCTACCACCTGATTCCTCGCCTTTTCCCCTACCACTGCAGGAAGACCGCTCCCCCCCGCCTCCAAAAACACAGCCGAACACTTTCAACCAACCTCCCTCCCAACAAGATGACCCCCCACTTCCCAATGTTGCATTGGTTCTTCCCCCCCCCCCAATTTTGTGTTATTAACTGAAACATTTGTGGCGTTTTCTTGGGTATACTTTTTTTTCCTCCGAAAGGCTGTCCCCCGGACTTAGCCGACGATCAGCGTTTGTTGAACCATTTTCCTCACGGTGCGGATTCTGGCTTGTCCGTGCCGGGTCACCCCGGTGTTGTTACGAGTAGTGACTCGTTCCATACGTCGAGGAACAGGCGTTCTTCCTAAGAAAAGACCTCCGGATTTCCCGTTCTTCCGGGTCTTTGAAGAACGGTGGCCAAAGCGCGATTCCGCTCCCACACTTCTCCTCTTTTCTTTTTTCTTTGTGGGATAGGGTCGCCGTCGGTTTTTCCCAGACCCCCCGGACCCCTTACCCGGTCCTCCCCAGGGTAAAACGCCCAAGGCGGGGCCCACTTTCTCTTTCGTTCCCCGTCGCCCGTCACACCCCAGATTCTTCCCATCCTCAAGTTCTAGGCTAAGCATTGCCACCGTAGCAGTAAGCTTCGTGCTTGGCCCCGCCCCTCTTGCATGGCGCCCCCCCACTTCCTAAAGTAAGATGGACCGAGCTGCCTTGTTTTATAGAGTCAGGCTCCGCTGGCTTGTTCAGCTGACTGCAGCCCGGCGCTCACCTCCAAGGACGATCCTTTCACCGTCCCTGGCCCTATTCTCCTCTCTAATCTGTTCTTTTGTTTCTAGAAAGTTGAGTCTTCCTTTATAACACATCCCCACCGAACAGGACCGCAGCTCCATTTCTCTTTCCCGAGCACTTTAGTTTCGTCCCAGGGTTCTTACGAAAATTCCACTTTCTTCACAGTAGAGCGTACTCCGTCACTGCAAGTCATGCAATTTTTTGCCTTTTTTTCTCTTCGAAGAACCCCGTCGATGTCTCTCTCCCCAGTTCTTCTCGATCGCCCCCCCTCCCGCCCTGACCCCCCCCATCCGGTCCCCCCTCAGTATACTCTAGAACGTCCACGCCACCACCTCCCTGGATATGTTTTTTTTCTTTCTAACTCCCCCCACTATTTTCCGAACACACTTTTCCGTTCTCCTGGACGACGTAGTTCAAGGTGTGATACCGCCGGCGCTTTTGAATCTCTTTTCGGTTCTGGAGAATCTTCATGTGTCCCCTAAGTCGGCTCCAAAATTCTTTCTCCCAGGAGAGAAAGCAGGGCACTTTTTGCTCATGAGTGCTCACTCCCTTCGTAGCCGGACCTAATCATCTCACCCCTCACCACACTCTCACATTTTTTTTTCCCTCTGGAGTCATTTTTTCCATAGGGATTGTGGCACCCTTGTCGGCCCTTTCCTCCCTCCTGAGCCAGGGTTCCCCGACCTTCTACACGACCATCGCCATCAGTAGGATGTCTTTCTGGTGGAAACCTTCTCTTTTTCCATCGTTTAAATAAACCCTCCGTGGAAATTAAATGTGCACCCCCATGGGAATTCGCACAAACTTGAGCTGCACGGACGCCCTTTCCTGGCAAGGGAGTGAGCTCTGCAGCCTTCCACATTGTGAGCCACAGTTGACATTTTTCTCTATTTCTCGTCGGACTTCTTTTTTACGAACAAGTGTGTGTGATTTCGAGAGGTCAGAGTCGATCCCCATTTTTTTTTGTCGAGAAGTTGCTCTTTGAGTAAACGCGGATACCTTGCTTCCCCTTTATCCCCCCGCGTATCTTGCTCTTTAGGCGATCTTCCAGAGCCCCTACAGAACCCTGTCTTTCTCTCGGTGTCACCCAGTTCGACAGTTTTCCTCCCAGAAGAGTTACACTCGGCCAGTCCGGAGTTCGCTTTTTTTTTCGCAGACATGGAAAAGGATCTCCCGCTCCAGATCCCGCGGGGCAATCAGCCCCTTTCCCCTCCTCTAAGGATTTTCCACCGCGATGCCGCGCCAGGGCCAGCGGATCTCAAGTCTTTTTCTTGACCTTTTTGACAGCCACACCGGTTTTCATTTAGCAAAAGCAGTCCTTCATTATTGTCTCTGTGAGCCTGCGCGCGTATCTGACTCCAGGTTTTCTTTGAACTGATTTGAAGAGTTTTCTTTCTGTTGATCCTTCCCCTCGAAAACTCTTTTCTTTACTATATTTTCCTCTGGGTAACCCGCCCACGACGTTTCTTCCGTAGATCCCTGAAGCTTTCTCTTCTTTAATCATGCTTGTTGTTTTGTGCCTTCTCTCCGTAGTAGTCTCCTGAGTTAGGACCCGGTCTGTCTAGCTTTTCGACTTCTTTTCTGTTCCCTGTTAGGATTGGAGGATTTCCCGAGCCTTTCCGCGTACTCTTGTGCGTCGGCTTGTTTGAGTCTTAGCTCGATGCCCCCCTTTACCGGTCCCGGCTGGTTTAGGAACCTTCTTTTTTTTCAAGAGAGTTCTCACGAGGAGTCCGTGTAGTTTTTCCGTCCCTCCGCTTTTAGCTTATGCGAAGGCTGCAAAGAGACGGGATCTTTCTCGGAGGCGAGTGGCCCTGGATGCGTTCGACCAACCCCTCATCACGCCTTTCCCCCCTTTCCTTCCGGTCGTTTTCTTGAAACGCCCGGGTTATCACCTATCGGCAGATAGGTGTCTCTTTTATTGGAGATCATCTCTGAGGTGAGGATAAATTTCTCGATCCGACTTTTACTTTCTATTTGTTCCAGAAGCCGTATTCTACTTTGCTCCTCTCGTCTTCGGCGTCTCCGAGGTACTCCCTCAGCACTCCTTCCTCCTTCTTAATGTGATTTTTCACGTGGAACAGGACCCGCCCTTCTATCGCAAATGAGTGAGCGGCCGTGCCGATCCCTGATTCATTTGAGTCTTTCCGGTTGCACCTTGCTTTACCTGTACTTGGTGATTGGCACGTTGCAGGAGTTTATTTCAACAATAGCTATGGAGCTCTGTGGTTTTCTTTTCGGGGAGAAGGGAGGTCGACTTTTATAGTCGGGCGGTTCACTTTTTTTTCCCCCACCCTTGAGTTTTTTTTCCCCTTATTCGTTTTTTTTAGTTATTTCCCTCTTTGGTGATGGGTGACTCCCCCTTTCTTGATGGTCGCGATGCTGGCTCATCCCCGCAGAAGATATTTAGAGTGCTGCGCGCGTGCTCGATTCCGGGGGAGTCCTCTTTGGTAAACAGTAAGTCTGCCTGCGCCGAACACCGCGAACTATTGTACCCTTCTTTTTCACCAAGAACTAATCTCAAAACTGGGCCTGTTTTCGTTTCCTTATTTCTCCTGAGGGAGGCCCCTATTGTGTACTCTCTTTGCTCACGAGCAGGTGGTTTACGATCCCTTCCGCTTTGGACCACCTCGCGAGTCGTAATACCTTTCTTTGCCTTTCAATGCCTGAGATACTCCCTTTTAGTAGACTCTCTTGCACATGAACGTCCGTTTTCCCCTTCTTACCTTTTTGGCCTTGTTTCTTCGTCGCGCTCCCGCGTCTCGTTTGATGTTCTTCACTTGCCCTGTGCGGGACGTTGTTTCCTGAGGAAGGCGTAGAGCTCGTAGGATGCGGTGTTTCCCGAGTCGCAAGGACCTTTTACTCGTCGATTCTTCGTTCGACAAGCTCGGCGCGGCGCGCCTTTCAGTTTCGGAGGTGTTTCTAGATGTTGAGAACCGATCTGCGGTTCTTTGCTCTCCTATGGAAAGATTTCTACAGCGCGCCACTTGTCGCGCATGTGCCTCTTTTTTGTTCTTTTTTTTGTCTTTGAGGCCATGAAACTGTTGTCCTTCCCTTACCTTTCTTGAGCTTTCTCTGATACGATTGACTGCGGATTTACTTTTCCCTAGAGTCTAGTGTTTCTCTTCCAGATGGCTTTTCCTTATGTTTCTCTGTGGAGTCTGCCCTTCCGGGCACCGGTGTTTGGGGCGGGTGGCTGTTGTTCCCCGGTCCTGCGACCCGATCGCCATTTCTTCCGATGGCCGATCTGTTCACAAGGGGCGCGTCCTCTTCATAGGCTTTTCTTCGTTTAGTCTTCTGTCTTATTATTCGGTGCCAGGCTTGGACCTTCTTTCCTTGTTACTCTACTTTTTACCTGAAAATACTCTGCCCACGTCCCTTTCTCGGCGGCACGTCCGATCCGCACCCTCGCTCTTCCTTAGCAACGCGATCGCTTCCTCCAGAAGAACTTGCCGTAGAGGTGACCCCCCCAGGATTTCCCCCCTCCCTTGCATACAACTTCAACCACTTTTCCTTGTTGTCCCCGCACCGAACGCATTTTTGTTTTGTTTTTTAAGCACAAATGCTTTTTTCTGTTTACATCTGGTTTTTTAGTGTCGGTTTTTCCCGGTTGTGTTTTTTGTCTGGTTTAAGGATGTGGTTTTGGGCTGGTCCCTGGGGTTGTGCTGTTTTCCTTTGAGTTCTGCAGGGCGAGCTGTTTGGCGTTGGAGGGGTTTTCTGAGTTTGTCCTCTTTTTCCTTTTTCTTTTCCCCATAGCCCCTCCTTAGCCCGCAGTCGCATCCGGGAACGGCCGCGTTTCTTTTTTGTTCTTTTTTCTTGCTGGCTGTGTAGATTTTTATAAATTGAGTCATTGCAGCCGCCCCTTTCCTCGTTCTCCCTTTTGTTTTTCTCCTTTCTGTGCCCGGCCTGTTGTTTTTTCCCCCCAACGGGGGGCCCTGTCCCCCGTTCCAGGGGGACCGACACCGTTCGTGCAGTTCCTCGGTATCGCATTTTTCTTTTTTTGGTTTCTTCTTAGTTTTTGTCCGGAAGGCTCCTCCCCCTTCTTGTGTTCGTCGGTCAGGACCTTCTTTTTATGAATGTGCCCCTCTGTAGTTGCTAGTTTTTGGTTCGGTGCGGTTCGTCGGAGTGTTCCTTGGTCCTTTCCCCTCACACCCGCCTCTGCCCCTTTCGTCTTTTCTCCTGCACAGCGGGGGCGCGGGTGGCTGTCCCCCTCTCTTCTTAGCAAGATAGCTTTTGTTGAGGAGGTCTTCGGTTAAGAAGCCTCTTTTCCTTATTGAACTCCTTCACTACGCAAATGCTGCCAGGCGCGGAACCTTTTCTAAGAGTTGCCCCGATCCGCGACCGATTTTTAATAAAGCTTGGTTCCCAGAAGCTTTTCCCTCGGAAAGTACCCCTTCAT
>Ga0179591_1164617_pt1 | contig 20574 bp, 14 predicted proteins | sample CZOMad2_1_08_16f_FD_182891 | JGI IMG/M metagenome (GOLD analysis project Ga0179591, IMG submission 182891) | Vadose zone soil fungal communities from Angelo Coast Range Reserve, California, USA - CZOMad2_1_08_16fungal (PacBio error correction) | ecosystem: Environmental > Terrestrial > Soil >... | reverse complement strand
CCCAGGCAGTTCACGTTCCTCGCGAGCTTTGTGGGCTTCGCATCCGCCACTCCCGTCACCCGTGAGACATTTAGAATAGTAGCTCCCCTGCGTGTTTTTTCTCAGGCAACTCCGTAGGACCTCTTTTAAGCAGCAGGCTGTTTCCGTGCACGTTCTTTTGAATCCTGCGGTTACGACGCGCCGCTGGACATCTGCTTCACCATGACTTGAGAAAGAGAAGTTCTCTTTGGTTTCCCAGCACTCGATGTCCAGCAGACCGAGAGAACGAGTCCAACTTGTTTTCCGCAGAGGCTTTCTTTTCTCCCCCAACGACGATTCCATCATGCTTCGGCCTGTTCATAATGGTACTTCGCTGACCAAGAGGTCGAGCATTGGCAGTCATCAGTTTTCCAACACAGGCCACCGCCCTAGACGTCCTCTACATATTCATTTGTCGTCCTTCACGGTCTTTCAGTCGCACGGCGGTGCAGCGGGGATCTTCCTTTCGGAGGAGTTCGTCCTCCAGATACCTCCTCCATCCGGTTCAGATGATCATAACTTATCTGGACAAGTTTTGCTTGGTTTGAGCGGCCGAAGATACGGCGCATAGCTGCCTTTTTTTTTCCAATTCAGCATGTCACCACGCCTCTCGGCAAGTTGCCGGCGTGTTTTGTTTAGACTCGTTCCCCGAGCTCTGACTCTCCTCCGAATGTCAACCTGCCACGGTCCTCTTTCAAGCGATCTAGCTCTTCTCTTGACCTCCCCCTCGATGACTCCTTGCTCGCGGTTCACCAGTTCCCGCCCCGTCACAAAGGCTCCCCAACCCGACAAGTCGTGCTAGCTGTGTCGTTCCCTTCTTGAGCTGCGAAGGATTCCCCCTAGGTAAATGCGCCTGATGTGTCTTCTCGGGCTCCGATTTGCAGTTAATTTCCGAGAGTAGCGTTCGCTCCTGTTCGCGATTCCTTCTTGAGATTTCCAAGCACTCATTTGTCATCCCCATTACTAACGGTTTTCTGTCATATAATATACTCGTTGACAGCGTTCCAGGACTTTCTTGCCTAGTCTTCCGTCGTCGCCGGAAGTTTCAGCCTTGGTTTTCGATCCTCTTTTTTAAGACCAATGGACTTTTTTCGGATCGTTTTTCTCCCGATTTCCCACATCCAACTCAGGTCGAAGCCTCATGAAAAACGATATGCATTTTGCATTGGTACAGTCCCCTAAGCCCCCTTATTTTTTCCTGACCCTCGTCTTCGTAGTAGTCTGTATGTTTTTCCTCCCCCTTCCTTCTACTAATCCCCCTAGAGTCCTAACACCTTCCGCATTGTCCACCTGCGTTTAAGTCTGATGCACTCTTTCCCGCGTACCTCGCGTTCAGGCCACAGCTTTTTCCCAACCCCGTCATCCTATTAGTGAGCGTTCTTGCGGCCCCTCCCAGTTTTAGCTCCCCGATTGAGGATTGTGTATGTTGCCTGCACTGTAGAACATGCAGCTTCACGAGTTCCAGCCAATTCGCTCTCTAGTTCGTACCCCACGCCTTGCCATGATCTACCCCCCCCGACGGTACTCTTGCGTTTTCGCCCCCCGATGGTTTTGATCTCCATTATTGATTTTCTACCTCAACTTCCCGTGATTCGTGTCTTGCGTCATTCATACAATTAAGGCCTTCAGTTCTCGCGCTAAGTCTAGTGACCGTGCCGCCCTCTCACCGGATCCCCGAGCGTCTTATCCCCTCTTTCATCGACGGCTCTCACACGAAGGACTCCTGGCTGGCCCCAATACACACCCCCCACCCGGGATCCTAGTACGCCAGGTTTTTGTTGCTTAATCTTCGAAAGTTGAGCCCGGCCCCTCTGCCAGGCTCGTTTTTTCTACGTCTGTCTATTCCCATGAGGCGTCTATCAGTATGAGAAGCGGCTGTTTACTCTCATGGACTAACGTTCGGCGCCGGCTGGCCCGACCCGTCGCTCCCTTCCCCTAGTTTTGTGCCTTTGTCGTGCTGCCTTTCCTCTTTTTTGCCCCGCCCGTGAAGATCAACAGGACTGGTGATCCCACCTCTCCGTCCCGGCTCTGGTCACCTCCTAGTTCCTTCCGCCTTTCCACGATGCAGCCGGTTTTCTCCACGTAAAGATCCAGGATCGGTCCCCAGTTAGCTTAGTGCTAAGAAATGTTTTGCCCCACTGCCGTAATCTCGGTCGCACTGGTTTGCGTCGCGGCATTTTCTGCAGGACGCTCGCTCCCTCCCAGCCCCTGAACGTTTATTCGTCTACTCTGCGGTTTCACGCTTCCCACGCTTCAGCGCCTGCCATCGACGTTTTTATGCTCCCCTGCAGAGGGCCATCCGTAAGAGCCAGCTTCAGGCCATGTGCGTTTTTTGCCCAGAATAATCTTTGTTGCCGAAGCATCCCTGTCCTTCCCCTTCCAACAAAAAAAAGCTCGGCGAATTTTTCGCGGCGGCGAGGTCAACCTGAACAGCATGGCTTTTTTTGCGCCTTGCGCGGAATCATGTTTGTGTCTTTCTTTGTGAACATCCCCCAGAGGACCCTCGATCCCCCTATCAACCAAACGACCTGTTGTTGAAGCAGCTTTTTTAGTCGCCCCCCTAAATCTTCGTTTTTCTTCCGCGTTCGGTGTATGGTCAGTAAAAATTTTGTCCAACCTCCACCTGGCACCGCTTCGCCCACGATTTCCTTACTCGAAAGACCACCTGGTGGCTGGCACTTGCAGCTGGGACATTAGAAAACGATTCACCCAACGAAACCCAGAAAGTCACCGGTGATACGCACAAGTATCAACGCAACCCTCCAGCAACCGCACATCCAATTCAGTCCATTCGTAGATGACCGTGTTTATGCCCGTTTCTTTTCCCGTAGTGCTCGGAGGAAATTTCCCTTGTATCTCTCATACCCCTAGTAAACTAAGGTAGTATCTCCCCGCGTCGACCCCCGACTCTTCCCCAAACCCCAATCTCAAGAATTGTCCCGACATCTGCATAACCCCTTTAGCTGTTTCTTTTCAAAGTCCCATGCCCGACCTGAACACATACGCGAAAAGCACTCCTTGTGCAGACACGCCATCATTTTTCCCACTAGCTGAAGATGGACTAAATTCCCACTGCCTAATGACCCGTCGGCCCCCCGTTCAATCTTTTCCGACATACCTGTTCTCTCAGCTTCTTAAGCACCAGCCCGAGTCATTTGAATACCATCAGGACAAGAAATCCTTCGGGTTCCGCTCTTCATGTCGACCTCACTAAAACATACGGTACTATTTCCCACAGACCCATCAGCTTCTTTTTGTTGGTTTTTACCACTTTCACTCTCGCCCTTTCAGGAAGAATAGATTTGACCTTAACCGCTTTCGTCTTAACATCACTTCTTCAGACCAGGAAAGGGGAGATAATACTTTTAAGACAGATCCTTGGATTTTGTGTCTGACTGCTGTCGAGCTGACTTCTTCGCCCCTTGGCTTCTCTCTTTTATAATGTCCAGATTTTCTCGGATCCTCCAGACGTCCTCTCAGTTTTAGTTTTTCCTCACTTCGTGGACGCCCCAGCTCGGGCGATGTGCTCCGCGCCTTGCTTTGAACGTTTTGTGTCATATTTCTGCCCTACGTAGCCCCCCGTGAGAACCTCGACGACCCCAGCCACATCTCCTATCATCGCAGACTCCGTGACGAGTTTTCCAGCCCCCGACGATCACGAAGTCCCCGGCCGCGCTTGTCTCTTCCCTTCCTTTTGTCCTTTCCCCATCCTTCCTTCCCTGTTGCTCTGTTTACTCTCACTGCTTCCTTTCTGATGTCCATTGTCCCTCCGATTTCCGAGTGAACCTCTGGGCGGAACTTTTACTGCCCCGGAGGAGACGCTTGGTTAACCCTATAGCTCTTTCCGGTGCGTGCCATTCTATCCAGTCTCTCACCCCGCTAGGAGGCAGACATCTACAAGTATTCTGGGCACTCTGTCCCGAAGTCGCTGCCACACGCCATAAGCCACCCTGTCGCCAGCGATGGCAGATTATTTGTTACCCCATATATTCCGTCACGTATCTGAAGTTTCTCTTCTTGAGTTTCAACTCCTTTCTTGTATTTACCTCATTCCCCATACCTCTCCAGAAGGCCGACAGGCCCTAACAAGACCCCTGAACCTCCCCCTACTCGAGCTTTGCCGCTCCCTTCCTCGAGGAAACCCCTGTAGTTTCCTGCCTGCGAATTCTCAGAAAAAGACTCCCTCTATTCCTTTTTTTTTCCCTTTGCTAGATCATGGCAAAGGCTTTCCAGCCATCGTGGGCGGTACGCGTCAGCACGAATTTCAGACTTTCGCCAAAGAGGTTCCCATGCTTCCACGGTCCAAGACTCCTTTTTTTTCCAAGCTTATGAGGAAGATTCCCTTGGAATCTAAACATCTCTTTCCTCAATAGATAAGTTTTTTGGTTGTCTTCTATTTTGCATATTCACGCGGTCAACCCTTTGCACAGAGATTTCCGAGGTGCCATTGTGTGGACAGTTGTTTCCTGTACCTCTTGATAGGGGCCATGACTTTCTTAGGTCCTGGTCAATTCGAGGCGGACTGTCTTTCAAAAGCATGTTCAATGCCTTTGAATTCCCCCCAACGTCCTCGGCGGCTATGTTCTTTGTCTTCGGCGACTGCATTCCCCCCCCCTTGCTAAGGCGTTCGGATTCCGATGTGAGGTTCTGTGTTCAAAGTTTTCTGTTCTGGTTTATCGAAGTTGGTAGTCATGCAAGCCCTTGTACATCCTGTCTGATGGAGGACGCGGCCTTAGCCCCCCTACTTTTACGTTCTTGTCATGATCTGTGCCAGTTCGTGACCCCTCTTGGTTAGCAGTTGTGATAGCGATTTCATCGCCGATCGGTCCTATCCCTTTTGAGATGGCGGTTCCGCTCCCGCTGTCGCGGCAGTGGTTGGACCCTTCCGCCAGGGGACACGCACTCCCCGCCTGATCGTTCCACCCTCTGCTTAGCTCCCTAACCTTCTTCGAGTTTTTTTCCCCCTAAGACGGGCACTCAACACGCCTGTCACTACATGACGCTTCGATTCCAACAGCGCACTCCTTCATTTTCAGTGCCGATTACAACCCTTTTCTTTGAATCCCCACACGGAGTCCGGTGTCTTGAGAGCCTTTTTCGGAAACCCAACTTCTGTTTTTTCGCGATGTTGATATGGTTCCCTGGTGTATTAGGAGGGGATTCGCCGCGACGGCTTTAGCAATAGTCCCCACGTTTTCCCCCCCGTTAGCGCCTACCAACCCTTCGCCGTAGAAGTTTCCGCCCACACGCGTCTTACAGTGCTACGAAAAATGCCTTTCGCCCGGCGCTGTAGGCATCCGTTTCCAACCATTTCCCCAATGTACATCTAAACTTTCCTCTAAGGTGTGTGGACCCTCCTCCAGGTACTCTAACGACATGGGCGAACACACACTCTACTCCGGCTGCTGCTTGCTTTCTGGATTGTCTTATTGTCTGACGATAGTTTCAATTTTCTGACTCATAGGTGATTTTCTTTTAAACGCTATGGCAGGCGGGAACGGTCGGGTCTTTTCGATTTCTTCCGTTTTGTCCGCCACCACACGATTGTGTTGTGTGTCGATCACATTTTTTTCGTGCACCCACCGACCCAAGTGACGGCCGGGGCACGCTCGTGATGGGGAATTTGACTGGCATTTCTTTATTTTGTTTCCTTCCCGGAGCACTGCGTCAAACCTGTTTTTCTTCATCTCCTTTTGCCGGCCGCCAGCTCATCTTCTTCCTGTCTTCTCCCTCTCTGTGTGGGCCGCCACTGGCTGCACGTGCTTTTTTTTTACCCGTTCGTGTTTCGCTGATGGTGTCCCTTTTCGTGCCGGCGGTTCCTGACCCCGACAAAAAAATAGCAGCCTTTTGTCCCGCTGTTTCCTTTCCACTTCCCCGTTTTTTCTTTAGTAGTGTTAACTTGTTATATTTATTTGAGGCGTTTTATCGAGCTCTTCCTTCACATGCCGACTCCGACGACCGGGTGTCCCAACTTCCTTCTCCACGGATATTTTATGTCTGATGTCGTTTTTTTGATGCTTCCCCCTTTTCCCTTTGTTGCGATGGTTTGATTGGTACCGCGTTATTGCTGCCGAGACATACACCTTGCGTTCGTGATCCATATCCTTTCTGACAATAAGTTGTTTTTGGTACTTTGAAACATGGTTTACATCTCCTACAACCTTGCCCCTAGCAGAACCTCAGCGGATTTCGTGCATACGTAGTTTTATTTCACGTCGCGATGGTTGTGTTGCGTGTCTCTCTGCGGTTCGTTTTTTCCTCCCACTCAATAAACCCCTGCGCCAGGTGTGGCCTCATCGTTCCACGGGACCTCGCGTCAGCATAGACTCTCGCCAGTTGGTGGTTGTAGTGTCCTTCTCCCGCGGTGTCTGGCCGTTTTTGCTTGCGTCCCCGTCCTATTATTAAGGTTCACTTGGAAGCGGTGACCCCCCCGTGCCGTTGTGTGTTGCTCAACTGTGTTTTTTGCCGGTTCGTTCTGGGCCCGTACACGCGATGGGTTTCCAGATCTTTGACCTCCTTTCTTCGAAGTAATCCCGGATGCTTCTTTGCGCGTTTCTTGAGAGAAGGCCAATTTTCCGAACCGTGGCGGCTAGCTGACTTCTATTGTTACTCTGCACTTTTCGACCCAGTCTCTTATCACGTTTTATCAGTTTTGATTTTCTGTCGTCAAACTCTTGAGTATGTCTTGGACTGAAGAGGCTTCTCTGACGAGACTTTCTTTTTTTGGTGTTCTCTCCCAAAGGTCCTTTTTTAGATCAGCGAAATTTTCGTCTTTCGGAATCCCCAAACCTGACCTTTCCTTCTTTGGACTCCTCGCGAGCGGCCTCCCCTGCCCCCGCCTCCGAGTCCGACTCTTAAAGCAGCACGTTTGCGCTACTTCTTAGGCAGGACTCGGCCCTATCTGTTGGTCCCCTCCGCCGGCGAACTTTCCCCCCCGCGATTCCTCCCAACAACTCAGATTAACCTTTTTCTTTTGCTTGCAGCGGGACAGTTCCGTCTTGTTCGCTTCTTTTCTATTGGTTTCGCCATCTCCTATTTTGGAGTTTTAGGTCGTCCCATTTCCCTGCCATTCTCCCTCGGAACATGTTAGTTTTCTATGGCCTATGCCACCCTGGTCAAAGACCCCAGCCCACCGACTAAGTTCAGTCTTTTTCGCTCTTCTACTCCTTTCTGGAGGCCACTCATACCAATTGATTCGAGGGTCACGGACTTCATTTTCCCTATTTGTCGAGTCAGCGAAATTGATTGACTCTTCGTGACAGCGCTCTTGGTCTCCTTTTCGATGCGCAACCCATCCTCTGCTGTGCTTTACTCTTTGGGGTTAATATCGACACCCTCTCACTTTTCTTGTGAGTGGGGTTCTTATGTCTTCTTTGTTACAATGGGAGAGGTGATTGGCTCTTGGAAGCGCACCAGCCTCGACCCCCCCATTGCCACACCCCTCACCGCCACACCTCCCACCGACCGCCGTTTAGGTCCGACAACGCCTCCGCCACCCACCGTCGCACGATGGTGAATTACCTACGGTCCCGCAATTTTAGACAGAAGCACCGGCGGTACTAGCAAACAGCTCATTGGTAGTGCTTTCCGGGAATGATGGACCTGCGCCCTGTGTTGGCCAAGCGGTGCGGCTTCCCGGCCGTTTTTGTTGCAGGGAGATGTCACTGAGCGGAGGTTGTGGTTCTGAGGCGTTTTTTTATCCCCCACCGGCTTAACCGGTTCTAAGCCAGTTAAGCCCTTCCTCCCTTCCCGCCCCGCGCTGCTTTCTCGCTTCTTCTAACGCCGGGATTTCTCGGTCCCCACGGCTGATCACATTCTCAACTGCTTTTGCGACTCCGTTCGCATGACCGATTTCCCTTGCGGGGAGATCCACGTTGGCATGGCATGCTCTTTCTCAGGTCCTCTTTTTCGTTGTTCAGTCCGCTCGGCTGTCTGGCTTTCCTGGGTGAGTTGTCGTCATGGAGACCTTTTCGGCTAGCAAGCGCCCTCCCCGCCGAGGTCTAGAGGATTTCGCAGCGACCGCCTCTCTGCAAGGAGATCTCTTTTTATTACTTCCCCCTTTCTTCGCTGGCACGGTGCCGAGGTCATGTACAAACCCGCTGACACACGTCCTATCCCCTTCTTTGTGAATCCCCGCTTCTTTTTCCAGCTCTTTTTCGTTCGCCCGACAAACGCAGCCATTTCACGACCTGCCGATTCTTTCTTTGTCAGAGTTGGCCCCTCAAATGTAGTACACGTCTACGCCCACCGTCCCCGCCGAATTTCCGCCCCCTGACTCCGATTACTGCTTTCCCTTCGCGAGAAGACGATTCTTGGAGCTTCGAGTTGCTCTCTGCCCTTTCTTTTTGAAAATCTGTCTACCAGTCTTTCGGGGCATACTTCCACTTCCCTTCTGACCAGTGATTCCGTGGCCCCTCCTTCCTCTTTCTTTTCATCTTGCCGCACTTTGACTTTGCGATCGGCGGTGCTCCCTATTTGCGAGACACCACCCGAGACGGTTTTTCCTGCGCGTTTCTACTCCTCTTGATAGAGGGCCCCTTCTTCAATCAAGGATTTCTTCCCCCGCAAAGGGGAAGTTTTCTCCTTTCTCTCCCTGATCGTCTGCTTCCTCTATGACCGGCTTTTCAAGCCCGCTCCCCTCGAGCCCCGTATCCCTTTTCGGGTTTTATTTTAGAGCCACAATCGCGACGACTTCCCTCCGTTTTCTATATTTGCATCCCTCAGTTGTTTTTTTTGTGAGATATGCTCTTCTTCCTTTGTCCTATTGTTTTTCTCTCCTACTTTGAAGGTAAAGCGATTAGACCGATCGTCTAGCTTCAGCCCGACTGGCCTTTTTCTCCGAGAAGGCTTTCCGCTCAACGCAAAGTTGATCTGTATTTAATTTTTTTTTGGCCTGAAGCGCCTATACCTTAAGGAGATGATTCCCCCCCTTGCCTCCTCATCCCCCCCTCCTCGGTTTAGCATCCTTCCTTCGAAATCACCGAGCCCCTCCAGTAAAAGTTTCCTCCATTAAAAGCCCTGAGCGATGCCTTTTTTCACTTTTGAAACCTTACCCGTATTGCCTAACCCTTTGTCCGTTTCTCTTTTCTCCATTGATTTGCAGAAAACCCATGCCCTAGTCGCTTTCCCCGAGTAATCCACTTATTACATTTTTAGTCAGTAGCAGCGAGATTCCGATTAAAGGCGCCGATTGGAGGTTCAGTAGGCGGACTTTTTTCGAAATTTTCCCTCCCCATAGGATTGCCAAGAGGGCTCTTCCCAGAGCTCCTCCGTGCAATGTATGTGAAGTTCCCTTCTTGTTTTTCAGTTTTTAGATAATATCTAGTGACAGCCCTCCTCAACGATGTCCCAGAGATGACAAAATCCTTCTTTCGTAACTTGTTTCACGCGGTGTTGTCCCGTCTCTAGCTAGTGTTCTAGGCCGCCCTGCACGCGGCCCCCTTCCCCCGTCTCCTTGCAGTCTATCCGATTCTTCGCTCTCTCAAGAGATTTTTCCCATCGCGATCTTCCTTCTTTCAGACGTTAAAACCCGGTCCAAGCAACTTTTGCCTCCTCACCCCTGATAACAAGAAAGAGTACGAGAGCTTCTCCCCACTTAGTGACGAGCTCTTTGCCATCAGTCCCCTTTTCCCCCTTGAATTAAAGAGTGAGGAACGCGTCAGACATTTCTAGAAAGAGCTGTCCCTATCCCCTTTTCGAAGTGTTCTCCTTTTGATTTTTCTTTTTTTTTTGCGAGCTAAACCTCGCCCATTCTTTCGTTTTACTCAAGAAAGAAGATAAGTCCTGCGCTGCCGACAGCTCTTACCCCCCTGCGTCTAGTTCTGACGTTAGTTTCTCGGAGGCAGTTTTCCCTTTGTTTTTTTTCATCTCTTCAGAAAATTTTACAGACGCTCGCTCTCGAGACGATGGCCACACCCTTCTCCCTGCGCATCATCGATGGCCCCGACCTGGTCAGTAAGAAGAAGGCTTTTTTTTGATGCCGCCTGCGTAGTTCTCTCTTTTTCCCTTGTCATCACGAGTTTGTTTTTGACCTCCGACGAGTTCTCCTCCCCTTTTTTCCCACCACTCCCAGTTCCACGGTCTTTTAGGCGCGCAAGCATACATCTCTCCCTCCCGTTTTAAGCGACGTTTCAACCAAAATCCTCACTTCCTTGTCGGTTGACCAAAACCACTTTTTTTTCGTTAACGAAGAGGATGGTGGCCTCATTTTCCGGCAACGCGATCCCTCCTCATTTTGACGGCGACAGCCCACCGTTTTCTTTTGGCGAACCTCTCTTTCAACCTCCCCCCTATCTAAACCAACTGCCTCCCCCGTTCGCAGGTGGGTCCTATTTGCAGGTCTCACAGGATTGGACGCCTCCCTCCCACTCATCCTCGATGCATTAGTTATAGTACTTTTCTTCAGACTTCCCACGTCCGTCAGCTTCTTGCGACGTCTATTCCCGTCCGCCCCTCCACTCTCCCCCTCTCGCTTCGTCCCCGAAATCCACCCTGTTTCTACTTTGTTTGATCCCCGCGAACCTACGGCATTTCTTTTAATCTTTTTTCCCCGCACCCAAACCTGTCTTGAGTACGAAAGGTGGTGTTGCTGAACTGAACTCAGTTTAGAACCCCCTTCCTTCACTTTTTTTTTCACAGGCGTCTCTTCTCTTCCCTTCTTAGGCTTATTCGTCAAGCCTTCTTTTCCATTTTTGAACCTAAATTTTTTAGCCGATGGCCATCCCACTTTCCTCCCCTCTTCCCCTTTGATCGGTGACGGGTCGTTGGGATGTTCCTTCTCTCACGGATAGATGTAATCTACCCCTTTTTTTCTCCAACTCGGAAAGGCTCGTCTAAGAGTCCCCTTAATTTACGGCGACACCTCGCAGAAAGAGTTTGTCTCGCAGAACCTCGTCCATTCACGTTAGCAATCGTCCTTTCTCTCCCTCCCCCTGGATTTTTACACACTTTTCTGTAAGCTCTCAAAGGGATGGTCAATTCATTTTCCGTCACGGCCGAACCGATCTCGTAACACTACGGTTATTCTCCCCTTTCTGGGTATTTCCCGAGGATTACCCTCTGAGCAAATTCTCCTCCTATTATTTCTCCTGTGCGTCTTATACCCAAGCCTCTAGTCAGCGCCGCTCCCTTCATTGCTGAACGGTCCCCAGTCCTTTTTTCCTTTTCCGCCGACTCCTCCTACGGCAGTCAATCATTTTCCCCGACACCAAAACCCTCCCCTGTCTGGGGCGTTACCAAGGCGTGAGCGGTAACCTAACTGTGAGAAACCCGTCCTCCCCGGTGTCTTTCCTTTCTGGTAGTGTATGGTTGTGTGTAAATCCCCCCCCCCCCCACGAGTCAAGATGAGAAGATTTCCCCACGCCGGTTTAACCTTCCTTTTCTTAGCATTTCCGGCTCTTTTCTTTAGGTGCGGGACCTCTAACAAAAGGGCCCCTACCACTGGACCGCGGCTCCCTCGCTTCCCGAAACGAGGTGATTTGCGAGGCGACCTTTCCCCCTGGCCCTCACCATCCCTCCCCCTGATAGCATCCCTGTCGACCTCCTCCCCTTCCAATGCCCCTTGCAAGTAGTACTGGATTGCCTCTGAATTTTTCTTCCGTTTCGTTTGATGCGCCGTAATTATGTGATGCGCTGTCTCCCAGCTCTGTCCCCCCCCTTCCCCTTTCTCCTCCCTTTTCACCCCTCCTCTCCAAATCAGAACTTGCAGGAACCATTTTTTTTTCCCGACCTTTCACCAACAGTAGGAGATTTTTTTCCTGTGGATTAAGGACCATCATGCCCTCCCCTCACCCTCCTCTGTCCATCCAATCGTTCCCCTCCCCTCCACTTTGAAGAAAGTGAGTGACACCATCTACGTGAAGAATGACGACGGACCCTTCCTCTCCCTTTATGATTTCCCTGTAATCCGCGGATCCCCGTGCCCCGCCTACTCACCTTTGACTTCGGTCAGAAGGCCCTCATAAGAGAAGGCATTTCTTTTCATCGGCAATGAACGCCCAGAGTTTTTTGGTGCACGCGCTGACTTTTTTGACATACCACCTCAAACCCCCTTTTGATCTTCTCAACAAAGCTCCTAGCGGTGTTTTGGAGACCACAGGCCCTATAAAAGGTAGGAGAATCATTGCCCGGTCTTTTTTCAACAGATGAACCGCGTCTTCCGCTAACCCCCCCCGCCTGATTTAACCTTCCATTCCGCTCCTAAGGTACAGAAAGTCCTCAACAGCAGCGTGCTGGACTTCTTCGTTTTTTTCACGATTTCTTTGAGGTGAACGGAGCTTTTCCCCCCCCTTCCCCTATTTTAAGGGTTTTCTTTTGTCTTCCCTCCTTTTTTGAGTTATCGAGAAGCCTGCCTCTGTCGAGCCCCCTTTTTTCGAACTTGATCGATTGTGGTGTTTTTCTGCCAAGCGATTCTTGTCTTTCTCCTGCCGTCGTTTTGAACGTTTTTCCTCTTTGCTTCCTCGCCGCCTGAAACGCCACGCGCCGACCAGCCCCCTGTGGCAAGAACGAGATTTTCTTTTTGCAGTTTTTGCCCGCCCTTCTCACCTCTGGCGCGGTGTCTTACTGAACTTTGGATCTCTCCTTGAGCCCAGGCATTAGCGGAGATGGCGGCCTTTCCCCGCCGCTTAAGTCTCTCTTCTTTTTTGTGTCTTTTGACCTACGTTCGTTAAACCCTCTTCCCTTTAGTGGTGCGGGCCCCCTTCCTCTGCCTTGTGGAACCTTGTCTGCTTGCTTTTTGCCCACGTATTTACGTCCCTGCTTCCAGCGCAGAGCGGCGCCGCCACTCTCCCCCTCTCTCCCCCGTTTTGAAGGTTCGGCTTTTTTTTTTCGCATTCAGCACGAGTCCCTGCCCAGCGTTCTCCTGGAACCAGACTGCGAGACTTTCATCGCCCCTCCCTTTTGACGAGCGTGAGTGAACGCCCATCAGGCAGGATGACCCGCTTCCTTCCTTCCAACGATCAGCCGGAGACTTTTCTGCCCCCAGAACGCATCTCTTGACCTCCCTCCTCCGTTCCCCCCTTATTGATGCTGCGACCAGGTTTTTCCCCCACCTTGACCGCCCCTCTGATTTTTTTTAACGTTAGTAAGAAACATTTTTTGTGCCTCTACTTCCGACCCCTTCTTTCTCTTGCTTGTCTCTCGTCCCGCAGTCTTCCTTCCCCTCAGACCCGTCAACCCAAGGTTCAATAGAAGATGATGCCTTTCTAGGGTACATCGTGAATTCCCCTCTTCCCTTTTTTTTTCTCCGGTTGTTGTTGAGAGTTGATCTGGCTTCCCTCTTCCCCCCGAGGCCGACCTCTTCTCTTGCCGTTGGAAATTTACCTGCATTTTTTTTCCCTTTCTTAGACTTCCCCCCGGGAGGTGGTGCTTCTACTTTTCCCCTTGGGACTTTTCTGTACCCCCTTGCATGTTTAATGTCCTAGCCTTCCCACACACTTTTCTATAGTCCATGCGTAGTGTTCCTGCTTCACTAGCCTTAATAAACTTAAGGCTCCCCTCATTCCTGATTTTTTCGTTTCTTTTTTTTAAGGTTTTTCATGTTTCTGTGATCGGGGCTTCTGGATTTCCCCCTTCCTCGAAAATATGGTTTCTTTTTTAGTTGCTTGACTCTGAAGACTTCATCCCTTCCGAACCTCTACATTCGATGAAGTTGGTTTCCCCTTACGCGCTGGCGCCGTTTCTCTCCTCCCTCTTGGTCATCGATTTACTCTTTCTTTACCCCTTTTCTCTTTTCCGTTCGAGTTTCGCTTTCTTTCTAATTTTCCCTTTCACCAGTGCCCCACGGCAGACCTCTTTTTGTTAAACAGCGGAGCCGACCCGTCCGACGCACAACTTAGTTTCGAACTAGTGACACAGACAACTCCTCTTTCCCCCGCCCATTTCTCTCGTTCCTTCGGAACACCCAATCAAGACTGCCGGCTTAAATTTCTTCACATCCAGACGCAAAGTAAAATTTCTGTCTTAGTTCTCTCTGTCTTTTCCAACTGTGCTTCTAGACTATGATATTGCAATGGGATGGTAGTCGGCGTTGATTCCCTCCCCCTCCTTCTCTTCTAGCGTCTTATCATATCACCCTAAAATCCCTTCATCCTCCCCCCAATCTTTCTTCCGTCTCCCGGTCGCCCCCTCTCTCCAGTGCGTAAGCAACGGTTCGTCTTCTGATTCCTGATAGAGAAACCTCTCCTCTGACCCTTTTTCCCCCCGCAGATCCCCTTTTCCCCACTTTTGACGTCTATATAAGACTCCTTCTCAACACCGAAGTATGAAAGTTCTTGCTTATGGATTGTGAAATGCCGAGCGATTCCTTTTTCTCCAGTGCTGGTTCTCCCTCCTGGTTTGATGTTAAGATATGAGTCCGGGTCCATTCTTGCGCCGACATTTTTCTCTTTTTCTCCCCACAAACCCGCGATTGCTGATGTGTCTTCTTTTTCCTGTTTCGTGATGGTTCTCAATAAGATTGCCCCTCTTTGTTCTTTCCTGGTGGATAAGGCGCTGGTTTTCTGTGGGCTTCTCCCTTTCTCCTCCCCTTCTTTAGTGCCCTCTCTGACTTGTTTCCCCTTCAGAGACCTTCTCCTTCCTTTTCCTTTTTTCCACCCTTTCTCGTGGTCCTCGGGTGATGTTTTTCTTGCATTGGTTGAGTCTTGGTGCAAGGTCGGCAGTTTCTTCCCTCCCCCTTGAAGATGTTGTTGTTCTTTTATTTTTTCTTGGCCCCTCCCTGGATTTGTTGGATAGGTCTTCTACCTTCTTAGAGGTGAGCGCTGGATGATCGTCCATCCCTCCTTCCTGTCCGATTTTCAAACTCCCCCAAGCACAACCCTTCCCTTCCTCTTTCTTTGGGTTTATTAGGGCTTGCGTTATTCATGCTATAACGCTTGTTTGTTGATGGGCAAGGTTTCCCCTTTCCCCCGCCCTACTCACAGGTCTTTTTTCCTCCTTTTTTTCGCCGCGGTCCAGGTGGTTCTTGTTCCCTTTTTTTTTCTTCATTACCCCTTCCCTGCCCGCCGAATTTGGGCTTGTCCCGTTTTCTCCCTGATGTTCATTTCCTCTTTTGGATCGTGCTCGCGCTTTTTTTTGGTTCTTTCCACTTTCGAACCCTCCCTTCTGCCCCCTGACCTCTTTTTTTCTGCCCCCTCTCTTCTCCAATATTTCAGGAACGAGTTTCTCGAACCTCCGCCTTCTTGTTTTTGGTTCTCTTGCAGCCGCAGTGCTTTTTCGTTGTAGGTCGGGTCCTTTTCTTTCCGTCAGAGACTTGCATGCCCCTCTTTTCTATTGATAGAGAGTGTGGATGAGCACCTTTTCATCGTGGTAGAGGCGCCTGGCACAGAGCCCCCTCTTTCCCGCTGAAACGACCTAGTCTGCTCCTTTCGATCTTAGTCTTCCTCCCGTCCCCCTCTTCATGCGAATGCCGTACGCCCCCTTGAGAGATTTTCCTTTTGTGCGCGTCTACTGTCTCTACTCTAGCTGCGACACGGCCTGCTCTTTCCGTGATAGTTTCACTGAGTCTTCACGTTTAGCCGGAATGATGTCCGTAGTTGAGTTTGCGACGCTTGCGTATAGGGCCGCAGGTGGATATTCACCCGACGTTGAGTCCGAGAGGACGGGCTGTGCCCTTTTCCCTTAAGCCCCCCCGACCTCACCGTCAACCTATATAGGTTGGACCTTCCTCCGACTCCGTGAGCCCATCGGCGAATCACTCTTCCTTGCCTGATTCCTCCTTCCCTAGCCCGATTCTCCTATCTAGACGCAGGAGGACAGAGTAGCTTTTAAGAACGAATGTCCCTTCTTTCCAGGGCTAACCCGGTCGAGATCCGCAACAAAACAACGTCGTACTCTTCCACTCGTTTGTTCGTTCCTTCTTGTCCTTTTCTTAGTGTTCGATTTTTTAAGTGCTGAGAGGAGTCTTCGCTCGATCGTTTTCTTCTTTCGAAAGTGTCAATCGTCGTTTCTAAGAACCAGCTGCCGTGGCTTTTCTACAGGACGTTTCCAGGACCGATCCCTCCCCTGGTAGAAGTTGAGTTTTAGCCTCTTACATCCTTCTCCTCCTCCCCTGTCGACCCACGCCGGCTTCCTGAGGGTTTTCTTCCCTTATGGGATGCCGAAGTCTTTTCGCCTAGCGCGACAACTTTTAAGTCTTCTTGCATCTGCCGCTTTTTTTCTTTTCTTCCGGTACCAGATCCACCTTCTTTCCGGATGCGTACTGCTTCTGGTTGAGGTGACGCTCACGAGCTTCTTCTTTTTTTTTTTCCTGTGTCCGCGGATTCAACGTCTAGAGCTTGCTGATGCGCGCTCTTCACACGCCTGTTCCATGGCCCGACGTTTGCTTTCGGCGCGTCTTCCTAGTCGCGGTTTCTCAGTTAAGCTCACGCTTAGGAATAACCAATTCCGTTCGTTCCTTCTTAAGATGGCACTCGGTTCTTATGCGCATTGCCTTTCCTGTTTGGCCTCCTTACGAAACGAGTTCTGTCTGTGTTAATCTCGGCGAAGTTTTTTCCCCCAGTTGACCTGCGGTTTGACGTATTCAGTCACTACGTTTTCCTACTCTGTACTTCACTTTCTTCCGCTGATGATTTTTTTTTGTCATTTCTGTCCATCCATTCTGGTCTGCGGTTCATCGTCAGAAATACACCATGCGAACGTTTGTTAGTCTGCGATGGGCTCATAATGAGACATCGTCGATTTTTTCTATCACATATTTCGCCCTATCTTTCCCCTTCAGTTCCGGCTCCAACCAGCTTTGGTACGCCCTCTCTCTACTATGGGTGATCGGTGACTGGAGCGCATGGCGCCTTTTTTCTTCTCCTCTCCTCCTCTAGTGAGCTCGAGGTTCTGCCTCTACCGCTCATTTTTAGGATGATAGGGTGCCCTTGTCCGGCGGCCTTTGATCCACGCCGGCTGAGAGAGAAGGAACAACACGGCGCACACGTCCCTCTCCTTGTGAGTTTGTGCGAGTGGCGTAAGCGGAACGCCTCGGCGCCGGTTTAGTCGTCTTGAACCAAAGCCTTCCAATGCCAGACCTGCGCTCAGTAGTCCGCGTGCATCAGATTCCTCTTTCAACGTGTCGTGCCCCCCGCCTTTTACTCCGATAAAAGCTCTTCCGGATTTCCTCCTCACGCGCGCGCGAGTCACCCTTAGAGCTTTTTTTCTCTCGTCTACTCCTATTGTCCCTGTGTTTCTGAACAGCTTCGACCCTATAGTTTCAGAAATTCTCCAAGGGAAGTGCCCGGTATCTTCCTCAGGTCTTTTCCGCGTAACTTTTCTTTTGATCTTCCAGGTTGTCTCGAGTCCTCTCAACCGTTGACTTATATTTACGCCGAGGTGATACCGGATATACGTCTGAGTGACAGAGGAGTCATTGCTCTTTCCCTTTCCACTTTTACTTTGTCTCTTCTCTCCATGCTCGTTGACTCCTAAGATTCAGTCGGCCGCACTCCGCGCCGATGTTCGAGTTAGCCTTTACGCGGTTCTTCGAGACCCTCGGACGAGGCTGCCTGTGATATCATCTCATTTTACGACTAATATTCTTCTTCTTTCACGTTCTTTTTTCTCTTTTGTTTTTTGCTCCCACGCTTCTACAGAAGACAGATACGAACGATCGCTTTAGTCTGCTGCGAGGCATTTCGGTATTCATAGAAGATCATTAATGTCTGCCTGCTACCACGTCACGTTGCGTTGTCAATCTCATGGCTTACTCAGTCCTCTCTGTCAAGATTATGATCAAAGGAGAATCAACGTATAGTCCTAGCTCCGCCGAGCTCCCTCGACCGTTGGTTTGATGGAACATACCGAGTCCTGCTGAAATGGGCCGTTCCTTGGTCGACTGCGTTTTCCCAATAGGTCGAGATGGGCCTGAAACCCATTCCTTGTCGAGCCGCGCAGACAAGGAATAGGTTCGCCGCGCTTGCAGCGGAATATGGGAACTCGGGAGCGGTCTCTCGCGGAGGTTCTTTCTCCCCTTGTCCGATCTATGCTGCAACCGCAGGTGCATCGATCTAGCAGGTCGGGTTACGGAGTTTCGTGGTGAAGATACGGCGTTTCGCTCGGCTTTCTGCTTAGACAGCGCTGCACACGCGTAGAGGAAAGTGTGCCTGGTGGTTCCGTCTTTTCCTCGCACGGAGGAAGATACCCCTTTTTCTTTGAGATGAAGCCACCGTATCTTTCAGGTCGAGCCGTAGCTGATATTACTCCCACCCCCACCACCACAACCCCCCCCCCCAACCCCCCCCAACCCCCCTCCTCGCCGGGCGTGGATACTCCCTTTTTTCCTGGCGAGCGCGACCCGTCACAAGTTCTGAAACCTACAGCGTAGTTTAGTGCGTACCCTTTTTTTGCTCGCGCCGGGGTCCCCTCTTACCTCCATTTTTACGATGTGATCTTCATCTGCCTTCCGTCAGGTATGAAATCCTTTTTCTCTCTTCTTTTTTCATGGTTCGCATTTCGATGTTGAGTACAATTGCTCATCCTCGTTCCCGGGAACCTAAGATAGCCGCAGATGTCTCCCTCTTTTAGCGATAGTCTTTTGTTTTTTGTGCCTGGTTAATCCTTTTTTCTGTTTTCGTCATGCACACGGACTCCATTCGATCGGTTGAGCGACGCTTCCCACAGTTTACATGATCTTCCCTCGCAGATGGCCAAATCCTCCTCCCGGTACAGTCCTACTAACGGATGGTGCTCCTCCTTGTTTTTTTCTTAGTAGAGATGGCCCGGTCCTCCCCTGCAAGTAGCCTTCGTCCCTCCTACTGTACCAACTCTGGGCCACCGGCTCTGTTAAGGAGTTCCCTCTCCTTCGATTCCTGACGTGTTTTAAAAAGCTCCCGCTTCCCCAACCAAAATCAGCACTCTTTCTCCGCAGCTGGACCCCCCAGGTAGGCAACCGGTCTCTTCTGTTGTTTCTTCGGCCGGCAAGGAGAGGCCAGCGCATTATTCCTTGCCGCAATTTGCGTGCTCCTTGAGCCCCCGTCGGGCACCTGCCCGCCTTCGACCCCCCCCACCCTCTTTATTCTTTTCTCTTTCTGTGCCGGTCGTGGTGTGTGTACGATGGAGCAGTCCTTCCCCCTCCTTCTAGCCCCAACTCCCGCTACCTCGCTCTTCTTTTAATTCATTGTCAGACAATCCCCACGACCATTTTCTTCTTTTTCGCGGAAGTTTCTTTTTTCCCTACCTATGAGTCCCCCCCTCTTCTCCCCCCCCTCTAGTCCCTCCCGGCCGCTCATCGACGAACGCGAACACTCCTCACTATTCTCCGATTGGAAAGCACAAACCAGGTGGAATCGTTTGAATTTTGTTTGGATGATCGGACGCCCGTTGAGCTTTTTTCCCATGGCGTCGGCACATGGATCGGCTCTTCCTTACTCAGTATTTTTTCTTTTTCCTTTTCGAAGGTTTAGATCGGCCCGTCCCCCTCGTTCAGGAGAAGATGTTTCGCCCCCGTCCCGCCCCTCCTTGGACCTCGTCGTTTTTCTGTTTTTTTTTTTACTGAAAAAACTCCGTTTCCGCCCGGTAGCCTTCGCGCCCCTGGCCTTTATTTTCCAAATAGCCCTTCTTATCTGAGGAGCACGACATCTGAAATGCCTTCATGCCCAAACGAACTTTTTTTTTTTTTTTCCTAGACGACCGTGTTCCTTTTAGCGGCTTCTTCATCAGTTTTCTCTGACAAGGGCGTCATTCCGGAGCCCCGGGAGTACGTCTTCGTGCCTGCATCTTCCCCCGAGACGCCGCCCCCCCTTCTGTATTAGTCGACTTTGGCTAGCTTAAAATCGCTAGGGCCCAGTCTCTGCTTTTCCCTCTGTCACGCAGGGTCCACCAAGTCCCCCTGCGTCACAGCTCCCTTTACCCGGAACTTAGCCGACACCTCTTTCTAGATCGCGCGTCACGAAGAAGCAGTCATACCGGAGGAGGGCCTCCAAAAAAAACCAGACGAGGTGATTTTGTTTTGAGTGAGGTCACGCCTCGTGTTCATCTCCTTCTCCAACTGGAGAGTGCATCTTTTCTTGTCGAGTTGGACTTTCCCCCACACCCCCCCCCCCCCCCCCCCCCCCCCCCCCCCCCCCCCCCCCCCCCCCCGCCACGCGTTATTTTGCCCCCTCTCCCACCCCGCGCGTCGTTCCAAATCAATCTTTTTCGCCCGCAGAAACCGCCCTCTCGTTCTTTTCGTTCCGGTGTCGAATCACCATGTGCCCCCGTCCACCCACTTTTCCTGAACCTCTATTATCACGCCCGTTTTTCTTCGCTGCTGGCTCACCTGCCTGCAAACATCGCGGGATCCTCCACGAGAGCAAGGCCCGCCATTAGTCAGTTCTGCCTTGTGCGCTTTCCGTGGAGCCGGTTGGCGTCGTGATTTCTGTCAGGCAAGGTGATGTCATAGCTCACCCCTGCCCAGACAACAGTGTGACGCTTTAACCACTTTGACTATCCACAACAGTCTTGTTGACATGAAAGAAACATCGCCCCGGAAACCATGCGGCCCCCCTATGTTTTATTTTTTCCTGCTTTCCCATCCTCTTCCTGCCCTGCAACCCTTTAAGAGTCACCAGACGGACGGTGCCTTCAGCAATGCCAGCC